>ENA-ORXR01002283-ORXR01002283.1-marine-metagenome-genome-assembly--contig:-NODE-2283-length-18510-cov-3.179298_pt1 | contig 18510 bp, 17 predicted proteins | sample MGYA00237866_ERZ511479 | MGnify/ENA metagenome assembly ERZ511479 | reverse complement strand
TTGGAGAAGGGTTTTTGCGGGGAATAGAGTTGTCGCAAAAGAACAATGCGGGATCTTGGCCAGTGTCTGATAATTTGGCGAAAAAAATGATTAGCTTTGCTCGAGATAATGAGGGATTATGCTTGTGGGCTAATCAAGGGCATTTGGACTCGATAAATGGGGACTTATTGGTTTTGGCGCCTCCTTTGATAACTCAAAAAAGTCAGTTAAAAGAGCTTTTTGATCGACTAGAATCTTTGTTTTTTAATTTTTCGTTTTAATATTGCAGAGTGTTTTTTTTAAAGCTTTGATGTCAGTTATCGGAATCTCCACTAGGATATTGTCATGGCAATATTGGTAAATGAAAATATCTTATTTAAGCTTTTGGAAGAAGTCGTTTATGACTTTGAATTGAATATTCTTTTAGAGGTTAATGATTCACATTTTAAACTAGGTTTTAGAAACTTATTTGAACAAAATTATTTATGGAAAAACTCATCGTTTGAAAAATCGTTTAAAGAAGTTGTTTCGCAATTTTTTAAAGAGCTTTCAATTGTTGAAATTCAAGATACGGAAATACAGTTTACAAAAAACTTAATGACTCATCGATCTTTTGCTCAAGTCAATAAAGCGTTGAGATCGCTTTGTTGGAGTTTATGTTTTGAAAATCCTCATTTAGGTCAATATTTTAAGACCGCTACTAAAAATTTGTCTCCATTAGGTTTTGAAAATGAGGAAATGAAAAATAGTCAAAGTATGTTGGATCTTTTGTATCAAGAAGATTTGATTGTCAAAGAGAAGAAGCCGTTAATTGTTGATTTTAGACGCTCACAAGGACATTACTTGGTTTCTTTGAACGAGGGGAAAGAGAAGAAAATAATTCTTGATTCAGCTTCTCAGATCGCGACTTTGGCTTTAGGGCTTAATGACGATCAAAGAAAGCCTTTGGCTTTAAAGTTCGATCAAATTGATAATTTCTCCTTGAATGACCAAGTTAAGGATTTAGATGTTTACAAGGCTTATAAAAAATTATTGTTAGAGCAGACACAATCGTCTGGATTTTTGAAGCATCTTTATTTTGCTAGTAGTGGTGCAGAAAGTGTTGAACTCGCTTTGAAAATTGCACAACTTAACAATAAAAACAAAGGACATAAGGTTCTTGCTTTTAAAAACTCATTTCATGGAAGAAGTTTGTTGTCTTTGAGTTGCACTTATAACCCTGTCAAGAGAGAGCCATTTCAGATCAATGATAATGGTGTTGTTTTTGTTGACTTTCCAAATAATGAAGATCCCAACTCAGATGTTGAGGGCACAAAAGAATGGATTTCATTTTGGGCTTCGGCGCAGTCAGAAAATTTTGAGACGCTATAGATAAATTTTCCGATTCAGACGGCTTAATGACTAAAGAGCGAGATTGTTTGCTAGCGATTGCAGGCCATTTAAAGTCTCAAGATTTTATGGCAGTTGTTGTGGAGAGTATGCTTTGTGAGGGCGGAGACCTTTTTGCCACCAAAAGATTTTATCAGGGCCTAAGAGCAATTACTCGTTCGTATCAAGTATCAATGATTTTAGACGAAGTTCAAGTGGGATTTGGTCTTGGGGGGCCTTTTTATTGGTACAACATGTTTAATTTAAAGACAGCTGACGGAAAGGCTGATTATCCGGACTTAGTTACTGTTGCTAAGAAAGCGCAATGTGGGATTGTGTTGTCTCATTATGAATTAGAAGGATATGACCCTTTGGTTTCGCCGCATATGCTGTATCGAGGTTATTTACAAGCAAGATCAATAATAGATTCTGATCATAAAATTATTGAAGATAAAGTTCGTTTTTATTTAAAAGCTTTGGCAGAAGCTATTGGGGATAAAGTGTTAACGCATCCACGAAATTTGGCTTATACTTTTGCTTTTGATATGCCTTCAAAGGTTTTAGCTATGGAGATGATTAAAGTGCGATTTGAGCAAGGATCTTTGTTTTATCCTGCTGGAGAGAAAACGTTGCGATTTCGAGTGATGTCAACAGCGAGTGATGCTGAATTGGCTAATATGTTTATTAGTATTTTTAAGTGCTTTCAATCGTTGCATGATAAAAAATTAATTGAACACAAGCCTGATCTTGATAAATTTCTATCTAAAGCTCCAGATTTAAAAACTTACTTTGATGATTTTTCTAAAAACATTCAATGGCTTCATTCGAACAGTGTGCTCGAAGAAGTCTCTAAAAAAAGAGAAGATTTGAATAGTGTAACTGAGGCGCAGTGGAATCAATTATTTTCTTCTTTAGTTTCTGAGTTTCCACAAATAATGTATAGTCCAGCTTCTTTTAAATGGGATTTGGCTGAAATTCGACAGCTTGGGATTAATAAATTTTTTGAACTTTATTGTCAGGATGCTGCTTTGACTTTTACAGATTTTGCTTGGCTTTGTTCTAGAGCGTTTGGTTTCCAAGTTGAAAAAGTCAGTTCAACGGAGCTTGAAGCTATGGAAAAGCAGATTCAGGCGCTTGAAGAACAGGCTTATGAACCTGAGCGCAGAGATGATCCTAAGCAATTTATTCGAGAAGCTAATGAGGTAGGGTCAGTTTCTTTGGTTTTAAAGAAAGGTGCTGACTTGGTGGCAATGGCCATGGCTGCTCCAATAGATTTTTACAAAGATAAAGATGTTGCCATGTTAAATAAAGATCTTGATAAAGGTTTGTATTCTTCAGATCTTACAATTTTAAAAGAGTATCAGGCAAAAGGTTTAGGAACGCGTTTAAAGGTAGAACAAATTATTGAAGCTTTTAAGTTGGGGCATGATAAAATAAAATCAAGAAATAGAGTTCCTGAAGCTCAAACTATGCATTTTCTTAATCGTAAATTAGGCTCCTTAATTGTGGATTCTAACCAGCATGATTATAACGGTCAGGCTGAGTGTTGGTACCAGAGTTTGGATATCCCTAAAAAGGCAGTGCCTTTAGTGAGTATGAGCTCTTCGCTTCCACTATTGAAAAATAAAGTTTCTATGGGGAATTTTATTTCTCCGCATTATGTTAATAGCTTAGTTTTTTTAAAGGAATTTATACCGAGGCCTTTACGACATGTTTATATCGCTTCTTCGATTTCAGAAGCTACAGATAAAGCTTTGAAGACAGTTTATTATCACGATAAAGCTAAGAAAAATGTTTTGAGTTTTAAAGGTTCTTTCTTTGGGGAGAGTACCGCAGCAGCTCGAAGTCTTGGCGGAGAGGATAAAGCTTTTTTTGATTGGCCTGTTATGGGTTTCAAGTCAGGGCAAAGTCTGTCTGAGCAAGGTGATTGGAATGCTTTTGCAAGAGCACAGGATTCTATGGCTTTAGCTTTAGACATGGGAAGTTATCGGAATAACATTAGAATTGATAAGACAACATATTTTGATGTCAGAGAAGAATGTCGTAAGGAGCAGATTCCATTAATAGTTCAAGCTAGTTATTTTGAAGATGAATTTGGTTTTAATTTTGACTTTTGGAAAGAAATTGAAGATCAAGATTGGCCAGATGTGTTTTATTATCAGGCTCATCATCAATTAGCTTTTGTTTGGTGCCGAGAAAAATATTTTATTAAAAAACCATTAATGATGATTTCTACTTGGGAAGGTGACGAATATTCACTTCAAAAATATCGTGAAAATGTTGTCAATTCATTGGCGCATAGGGTTTAAGGGGTATAAAAAATGTATGAATTAACAGTAAATGGTAGTTGTTTTGAAAGAGGAACTCAGCATGGTGAGGAATTCAAAAGCCAAATTAAGGAATTATTTGAAATTAGACGAGATCTTATTGAAAATTATTGGGGGCGAAATCCAAACTTACCTAAGAATACCTTAAGTTTAAAAGATCTTTGTGAAAAACATTTAGGAGTTCTGCAAAAAGATCAAGATTTGTGGCAAGAGTTTGATGGAATTTCCCAGGCTTCAAAGCTTAATCATGTCGATTTGATGATTTTGAATAATTATACTGACCTTAGAGATTTTACTTTGTCTCCTCAAGGTGAAACAAATGATGAAGGCTGCAGTATAATTTATGTTAAAAATTCTAAAAAAAGAATTGTAGGTCAAACTTGGGATATGCATGGAAGTGCGGCTCCTTATAACCTTCACCTGACAGATGCCGAGGAAGGTTGTGAGCTTTTAACGATTTGTGGATGTTTAGCTTTATGCGGTTTAAATCGATATGGTGTCTCAGTTTTTATCACAAACATGCATGCTCGTGATCATAAAATTGGATTATCTTGGCCGATGTTGGTGCGAAAAATGCTTCGATCTCAATCTGTTGATGGTGCCTTGGGAATCATGAAAACTAATCCTCCATCATCTGGACACAATTATTGTTTGGCGGATAAGGATAAAGTTGTTGATGTTGAAACAACTGGGGGGCAAATAGATATTATTTTTAAAAGCGGACAAGATGATGAACATTTTTTTCATACCAATCATTATCTTGGGCAATTAAAAAAACATGAGTCTATTGAACGTCAAAGTAAAACGACACATAAAAGATATGAAACTTTAGAGAAATATTTTTCAGATGGAAGTTCTAGTTTTGATTTCAATCAATTTTCAAATGGAGTCCTTGAGGGTAAAAGTCATCCTGGTATTTATATCCCGACAAATTCTCAAAATGAACATGCTTCAATTACTTGTTCAGGTATTTGGGTGGATTACACTGAAAAAAGTTTGAGTTTGTATTCGTATCGACCTGAAAACGAAGATTATAAGAAGGTGTCTTGGTCATGAGTTCTAAATTGCTTTCAATGAAGGAAGCTATTTCTGAAAATTTAAATGATGGTGATTCGCTCTACATTGAAGGCTTCACTCATCTTATTGGATTTTCCGCCGCACATGAAATAATAAGGCAAAAAAAAAGAAATCTTGAATTACAACGACTGACTCCTGACTTGGTTTACGATCAATTAATTGAGGCGGGTTGTGCTAAAAAATTATTATTTAGTTGGACAGGTAATCCAGGAGTTGGGTCGCTTCATTCTGTTAGAAGACGTGTTGAGAAACCTGAACAGTATGGTGAGCTTGAATTAGAGGAATATTCGCATTTCGGAATGGTTATGCGATTGGTGGCCGGTTCACAAGGTTTGCCCTTTGCTGTTTTAAATAATTATCAAGGAAGTGATTATCTTAAAATAAATTCAAAAATTAAAAGTATTGATTGTCCTTATACACAAAAAAAATTAGCTACTGTTCCTGCGTTAAACCCAGATCTTGCTATCATTCATTGCCAGCGAAGTGATGAGTTAGGAAATGCTCAAGTATGGGGTTTAATGGGAACTCAAAAGGAATTAGCTTTTGCAGCCAAAAAAACAATTATTGTTTGTGAGGAAATCATTTCAACTGAACAAATTAGAAAAGATCCTAACCGAACGCTTATTCCGTCTTTTATTGTTGATGCTGTTGTTGTCGAGCCCCATGGGGCGCATCCGAGTTTTGCTCAAGGATATTATGATCGAGATAATGAATTTTATATTGAATGGGATAAGGTCTCTCGAGATCCTCAACTCATGAAAGAGTACTTTGATGAATGGGTTTACGGAGTAAAAGATAGGGCTGAATATTGGTCAAAATTAACTGAAGCTAAAAAAACTTTGTTAAAGGCAAATGAGAGGCTGTCTGGGCAGGTGAATTATGGATACTAATCAGGCATCGCTTAATGAATTAATGATTTATCGAGCTTCCTTAGAACTCAAAGATCATGATTTAGTTTTTGTAGGAATAGGTCTTCCTAATGTGGCTTGTAATTTAGCTAAAGAAACTCATGCCCCTCACTTGGGAATGATTTACGAATCAGGAGCTGTAGGTGCTATTCCTGAAAGATTGCCAATAAGTATTGGTGATCCTGCTTTGGCTGCTGGAGCTTTGAGTATTTGTTCACAAGCAGATATCTTTCAATGTTATTTGCAATCAGGGCGTATTCAGGTGGGTTTTTTAGGTGGAGCTCAAATTGATCTTTATGGAAATTTAAATTCAACAATTATTGGTGAGGATTACGAAAATCCAAAAATTAGATTACCTGGTAGTGGCGGAGCTTGTGAAATTGCAACACATGCGCAAAAACTATTAATTGTTATTAAGCTCAGCTCTAAGACTTTTGTTAATAAAGTTGATTTTATAACTAGCCCTGGGCATAAAAATCATGAAAATAAAACGAGAACGGACTTAGGTCTTCCAGGTGGTGGCCCTCAATTAGTAATTACTGATAAGGGTGTCTTTGATTTTGATAAGCAAGGTCGAATGCGTCTAATAGAGTTGTACCCTGGTCAGAATTTAGAGCAGCTTAAGGAATTGTCCGGATTTGAATTTCTGGTGGCTGATTCTTTAAAGACTGAGGGGCAAATGAGTGAGTCTGCGCTTAATATTATTAGGACTCAATTAGACCTTAAGGGTAAGTATCGTTAACAAGTAAGTGTTTGAAATCACTTGAGCGAACTTTGAAGTGCGGAACTTTTGTCAGGATGCAATGTGTCTATGTACTTAATTGAAACAAGGGTTTAACGCAGTAAAGATCTATTAAGATTCTTAAAATTGACTCTAAGTGTGAAAATTCCGTAAAAGAAACCAATGCTTAGCATTAGGGGGAATTTAGATTTGAATACAATAAATGTTCGCACGTTGTTTTTGTTGTTAGGAGTTGTTTTACTTTGCGTTGGGTGTAGCAAAGATAATTCAAGTAAAAATTTGGGGGAAAAATTTTCTGTAGGTAATCGATTGTTTGAAAAGATTCCTTTGGGGGATTCTCACATTGAAGTTATTTCAGAAGATGTTTTTAAGAACCAAGTTAACAATGGCGATATTCTGGGATTAAAAAGCAAGCGTAAAAAGTTGGAAAAAGGATTGAATGAAAACCTTTCTAAAGAAGCTGGTGTGAATTCTTTGGGGGATGATGACGATCTTTTGATAGTAGGGTTGCCAATGACAATTTTAGGAAAGGACCATTTATTTGGTGGAAATATTGTTAAAGCATATTCTCCTTATGATTCTACTCTTGGAATATTGAAAGGTTCTGGGCCCCCTGTAATGCATGTTGTCCTTGAGGTAGCTAAAGATTCTAACTCAAATTATCAGCTTCAATTCAAATCATGTTTGAGAGATTGTGCAGAAGGTGCACCTAAGCAAGTTGTAACTGCGCTCTCAATTGTTGGTATTAGTGATGATTCAAAGGTGATCTATGTTGATTTGTCGGCAACGGCAGATACTTTTAATATGTTTAAGATGGATCCTTTGACGGCACGTCGAACGGGTTATAAGTCTGCAGGATCTAAGACGATTGATGTGCAATATGATGGTCAGTATATGGTTTTCAATGTTGCTTCATTGTTGAAGTATAGTCTGGCAATTGGTTCCAAGCAGAAAGAAGTATTTATTGTTTCTAGATGGTTTATGGAAATTTCAAAACCAGCCAATCCAGAGTTTAAAGCTGTTAAGCCAAGTCCTTATGTAGGATTTTTTAAATCTGAAATGAATAAGTCAGGGGCAATGGCCAATGTTCGTGCACTTAAAAATCCAGATGGTAGTGATAAAAAAGTTAAATATTTCGTGAAAAACGTTCCCGAAAAATACCATAGAGCTTTTGAAGAATCTTTTGCAGAGTGGAATTCATTATTTCAAGAGCTAATTGGAAGAGATTTTCTTGAATACGAATTTATCACTAGTGAAAAAATGGAGCCAACAGAGGAAATTGTTTTTTCAGACCTACGATATAACGTTATTGAGTGGGATGTTGAGAATATTATAATGAATTATTCGGGTTATGGGCCTTTTAAAGCCGATCCAAGAAATGGTGAAATTATTTCTGCTGATGTTTTTATTCAAGGTAAAGTGCTGGAGTTAATGATTAATAATATTTATAAAGCACAAAAAAAGGCTGACCATCTTCGTGAAAAAGGTGAATTTTTCAAAGCTGAATTATTGTTAAATGAAGAACAAGAAAAGTTAAATTTACTACAAAATGGTCATAAGCAATTAAATCAGCATCAACTATTTTGGGGTGCTTTGGAGTTGACTCCAGTTTTAGGTGGGGCGAAATGCGCTAATGAAATAGACTTACAGCAATTAGTTTACAGTTTGCCTAAGAATTTAAGCCAAGAAGAGTTTATAGTTCAAACATTACGGGCAACAGTAACCCATGAGCTTGGGCACAATTTGGGCTTAAGACATAATTTCAAAGGGAGCCTTGGAGCTTCTGAAGAGAGTGATGATTCTGGTCATGTTGTTGAATTGGCAGCTAATGATTCGAAAGATAATTACGTCACAAGATCTATTATGGATTACCTAGATCTTGAAAGATCATATGCTAGTGCTTTAGGGGATTACGATCTTATGGCAATGGAATTCGCTTATCTTTCAAAAGAGCCTCAAGAAAAGAATTGGTTTTGTACAGACCATCAAGTCTTTAGTTTGCAGACAGGAAAGGGTAGTCCTGAATGTCAAGTGATGGATGCTACTGCGACTCCTTTTGACTATCACCAGGATAAAATTGAAGAAATAGTTATAAAGTTAATGGCAAAAAGCAGTAAAAAATTATCGCCTTGGACTGTTCAGGACTTTGGTCAAAACTTTGTGAGATCCATAGGGAATTTGTCGGGGTTTTTTATTAAAACTGAAAATGTAGCTGAGATATCGTCATTGTTTAAAACAAAAAAACATTTGAAGGGGTTGACGGGGGCTCCATTAAAAAAGGCTTTGTTTGCTGATTTTAAGAAGTCTTTTTGTGGCGAGATAGATCCTACTGAGGCAGTTGAAAACAAGGAAACAGAGGCCATTGGCCAAGCTACTTTGATTAATGTTAATCAAGTAGTCGATGCCGTTTTTGGGGTTATTGTGGAAACTTTTTCTGAAGTTGACAAGAAAAAGTTAGATAAAAAATGTTTTTGGGATAAGAGAAATTAATTTTTAAATCACAACTTGGAATTTAAACGTTTTCGTGGGAGTGTTGGTTAGTGATTTCGAGAATAACGAATTATTGGAATTCTTTGAAATTTAAAAAGGATTACTTTGAATTTAGCAAAGCCACTCTTTTGAGGATTGAAAGATCTTTCTCGAAAAGCAAATTGGACGCTAGAATACGTTTTTTAAAAGTTGATGATTGCGTTGAAAATTCTATTTGTTTAGTGAATCTTGATGCTGACAATTTATATATAAAGATTAGTCAGATTTTAAATTCTTCACGCGAAATCAACGTTTATGCTTTTTATCGTTCAGATTTAGAGGACGATAATTATTTTTTAAATTTATTTAACCTTGTTGATGTCTCTAAGGATGTTTCTGTGAAAATTTTAGGGCACATGGATCCTTCGTTTAAGGTAAAACTCGTTAAATTTGCTTTTAGAATTAACCTAAACCTAGTTTTCCTGAGCTAATAACAATGAGTAGCATGTTTCATTTCGTTCTAAATATTTAGTTTCAAACCGTGTTAAAGATTGTTTACTTTTTTGATAACAATCAAGAGATTTCATATTCCAGCCAATTTTTGGAAATCGTTTGAAGCTTTCTAAATGGTATTTAAGTGAATTGGTTCTTTGTTCAATTAGGCAATCTTGGTGACAGTAATCAGAAAGATGTGAGAAAAAAGGCATATTGTGAAATCTTTTGTTGGCACTTTTCTTTTTTGGGTAAGGGTTGGGGAAGAGTAAAGATAATTGGTGGATATTGTTTTTGGGAATATGGTGATGAATCCAGTGAATGGCGTCTGTATGTAAAGCGAATATATTAGGGTTGTTGAGTTCTAAACATCTTTTATTAAGTTTTAGAAACTTATTACGAGTTCTTTCAATAGCTATATATAAGATATTGTTTTCAATGAAATTAGAGTTTCTTAGGGTGTATAGGCCGTCACCAGCACCAACTTCAATATGTGTTTTGTATTGCTTCGAATGAATTTTATTTTTGAGAGCCGCACTGATTTGATTTTTTAGAATGTTGCGTAAATTTTGAGGTTCGTTGTAGCACCGCATATAAAAGGTTTATCGTGTTCTAAAGCGCAATTGCTAAGCTTTCAAGAGAAAAAAATAAGCGTGCGAATATGCGAAAAAATAGTTTAAGGACAATTAAGGATGAAAATCCATAATCTATGTTTGAATCTTATTTGTCTTTGAAGAGAAGATGAGGGGGAAAAATGAAAAAAATTATTTCGATTTTAGGTTTGTTTACTTTTTTAATGCTTACACAGCAGGTTAAAGCTTGTGATGAAAACGGCATAACGGGATTTGTTGAAGATGTTGATATGGAACATATGTTTTCTATGGAAAAGTCTGACATTGATAAAGAAGAGTTTGATCGTATTTTGGATAAAGTAGGTGAAATTTACACTCCAATAATAAAAGAAAAAGGTGGCAATTTAAATATTGTTCGTTTGTGGGACAGTGAAACTTTGAATGCTTATGCTCAAAGAAGTGGTAAAACTTGGAAGATTTCAATGTATGGCGGTTTAGCTCGACATGTTTCCTTCACTTCAGATGGGTTTGCATTAGTGGCTTGTCATGAAATTGGGCATCATATCGGTGGAGCCCCTAAAAAGAAAAGTTTTTTTGGAATAGGTGCTTGGGCCTCTAATGAGGGTCAGGCTGACTATTGGGGAAATGCTAAGTGTATGAGGCGGTATATGCTTGAGGATGATAATATGACTATTGTTTCTGAGATGGAAGTTGATGAATTTGCTAAAACACAATGTGAAGCATCTTTTAAAGGATTTGATGATAATGAAATTGCTATGTGTATTCGTGGAGCAATGGCAGGTAAGTCTTTAGCAAGGTTTTTTCAAATGGCTAGAAAGTCTCCTGTAGAGCCGAAATTTGATACTCCAGATACTAATGTAGTGACAAGAACTAATCACAGTCATCCAGCAGCTCAATGTAGAATGGATACTTATTTTCAAGGAGCATTATGTAACATGGATTATGATGTAGATGTTTCTCAATCGGATGCAAAAGAGGGTGTTTGCAATCGAAGTGATGATATGGAATTGGGCGTTAGACCAAAATGTTGGTATAAGCCAGCGGCATCTATGTTGTAGAACTCTACAAAATATAAAATTAACTTTAAAAGGTGACTCTTTGCGAAAGCTTAGAGTTGCCTTTTTTGCGTTTAGAACTGAAAAATGAATTTAAGAGATATTATGAGGAGAGCTTGGATTTTATTTGTTTAATAATTAACTAAGGTCCCTGGGGAGGGAAATTAGGAGAACTAATGAATAGAATAGTAATCAGTATTTTTGTGTTTTGTGGAATAATCATGTCAAACCAGGCTTGTGATGAGCGTGGGGTAACTGGGTTTATTGAAGATTCGGTATCAATGCAAATGTTTTCAATGGAGCAATCGTTAATTGATGAGGTTGAATATAACCGTATCTTAGATAGAATTGAAGAAATATACACTCCAATTTTTGAAGAAAAAGGTGGCGTTATGAAGGTCATGAGGTTGTGGGATAGCAATCAAGTCAATGCTTTTGCTAGCCGTACGGGCGATAATTGGTTTTTGAAGATGCATGGTGGATTGGCTCGTCATAAATTATTTTCTTCGGATGGGTATGCTTTGGTAGCTTGTCATGAGGTTGGTCATCACATTGGAGGAGCTCCTAAAAAGTATTCGTTTAATGAAAGTAAATCTTGGGTCAGTAATGAAGCGCAGTCAGATTACTGGGCTAATGCAAAATGTTTTAGAAGATATGCTTTAATGGATGATAATGCGAAAATTTTAGCAAATATGAAAGTTGATGAATTTGCTAAAACACAATGTGAAGAAGCATTTAAAGGTTTTGATCAAAATGAAATAGATATTTGTGTTCGAGGAGCCATGGCAGGAAAAAACTTAGGAGATTTTTTTGCTAGTTTTTCATCTGAAAAGTTAAGTTTTGAAACACCTGATGAGGAGATTGTTGAAAAAACTAATAATGGTTATCCAGCGGCTCAATGTCGAATGGACACTTATTTTCATGGAGCTTTGTGTAATGTGAGCTATGATCTTGAGGTATCGGATAAGGATGAACAAGTTGGAGTTTGTAATCGTAAAGATGATTATATCTTAGGAGCTCGCCCTTTGTGTTGGTATGCACCTAAGGAAGCAGAAGAAACGACACCTGAGCCTACGCCAGCACCATTAATCTAAAGCTAAGTAATAAAGAAGACTTTATTTTATTGACGACTCTTTGCTTTGGCAAAGAGTCGTTTTTTGTGTTTTAAGTTGAAATTTTTCTTGATTTAAGAAGAATTATGCGGTGTTGATTGTTGTAATTTGCTTTAAGAGATTTAAGGTCCCTGGGGAGGGAATTTAGGAGGGAAATTATGAGGAATTTACTTTTAGGACTGTTAACATTGTTTGGGGTTGTTGTGACAGCTCAGGCTTGTGATGAATTAGGAATTACTGGATTTGTTGAGGATTCAAGTATGCTTCAACAGGCATTTTCATTGCGACAATCGGAAATCGATAAAGCCGAATATGATCGAATTTTAGATAAAATTGAAGATATCTATACTCCCATCTTCAAAGAAAAGGGCGGGGTTATGAAAATAATGAGGCTGTGGGAAAGTGAAGAATTAAATGCTCGCGCAGCTCGTAATAATGATGATTGGATTTTAAAAATGTATGGAGGTTTAGCTCGTCATGCTTCCTTTACTTCTGATGGATTTGCATTGGTAGCGTGTCATGAGATAGGGCATCATATTGGAGGCGCACCTAAAAAGAGTTCTTTTTTTGATAAATTTTCATGGGTTTCAAACGAAGGACAAGCTGATTATTGGGCTAATGCCAAATGTTTTAGAAGATATGTGTTAATGGATGACAATGTTGCGATTGTAGCTGAAATGGGTGTCGATAATTTTGTAAGAAAACAATGCGAGGAAAGTTTTAAAGAGTTTGACGAAAATGAAATTGCTGTTTGTATAAGAGGAGCTATGGCTGGTAAGTCATTAGCTAATTTTTTTGGAAGTCAACGTGGCGTTGAATTGAGTTTTGAAACTCCAGATGATGAAGTAAAAGAGAAAACCTTTCATAGGCATCCAGCAGCTCAATGTCGAATGGATACTTATTTTCAAGGATCGCTTTGTGATATAAGTTATGAGGTAGAAGTTTCACAGAAAGATTATAAAACAGGTCTTTGTAGTAGAGTTGATGGCTTTGAGTTAGGGGTAAGACCTCTTTGTTGGTTTAAGCCAGATTCTATAGAGGAAACATTGAGTTTACTTTGAGTATTTAAATGCGATATTTTTTAACTGGAGTTTTGTTTAGTTTTGTAGTTGTTGCGGCTATTATTTATATGTCTCGACAAGAGAAGGCCCTTAAAGTTTCTTATTCTTCTGAAACTTTAGATTTAAAAAAATTACCTAAAAAGGTTAAGCAAAAGACAAAAGAAAAAGTTGTTGCTACTCAAGTTGTTAATTTAAAGAAAACGTTGAACACCTTTAAAGTTGTGAAGCTTGATAGAAAAACGATTTATCTAAGGGGAAATAAGAGAAAAGAAGTCAGTTTTATTCGAGAAGGTGATTATGCTGTTACTCAAGGCGATATCTTGCTGGGATCCTTAAAGGGCAAGAAAGAGCAAGTAGGGTTTTTGAGACTAGCACCATTAAGGACGTGGCAGAATAATACACTTAGCTACTTTATAACTGAGGGTGTTGAGCAGAAAGAGCTTATTGAATTAGCTTTAAGTGAAATCGAAGAGAAGACTAATCTTGTTTTTGAGCGCTTGTTTTCGGCTCAAGATTTCCCTGAGGATCTTGTTGTTGTCATTCGTGGGGATAAAGGCTGTTTTAGTGCTTTGGGGCGAGTGGGTGGACAGCAACCTATTTCATTGTCTCCAAAATGTGGAAAAAAAGCAATTAAACATGAGTTTATGCACGCACTTGGTTTTGCCCATGAGCAAAGTCGTCTAGATAGAGATCAATATGTTAAGATTCATTGGAATAATATTGAGCAAGGTAAGGAAAGTCAGTTTTATATACTTCCTGAGAATATGCTCAATAAAGCTCAGAAAAATTTTGATTTTGATTATAATTCGATCATGTTGTACCCACCATTGATTTTTTCTGAAAACGGTCGAGATACAATATCTAGTGTTGGCGATGAAAAAATCAACCCACAAAACGCGCTCAGTCGTGAAGATGTTGCTAAAATAAATTACTTGTATCCATAGTTCAATAAATTCAAGTGCTTGCGTTGCTCTTGATTAGATATATTAATGACTACTGATTAAATCTAATAATTTTTCAAAAGAGTCAATATTCACTACAAATGAGCTTATGAAAACGACGAAGTTCATCTCTTTTTTGATTTTATTTGTATTAACTTTAAATGTACAGGCTTTTATAAGTGAGCAAAACCAATTTCCTTTGTTAAAAGCTATTTCTGGTGATGTTGAAATAGTTAACGCTCATGGTGATCTTGAGAACTTTATTGATTTAAAAGTTTCAAAATATAATTTTATCAATAAAAAGAGTGAAGACATAAATTTAGTTGTACAATTGGTTCACTCAAATGGTGAGCAGGTCGAGTTTTCTGCTTTATTTGTAAAAGAATTAGATGGTACTTTTAAGGCGCAAGTTGTTTTTGATGACCTGGACGCGACTATGTATATGACTTACCTTCTTGATGGGTCTAAACACACAATTAACTTTGAATTGATCAGTAAAGGAGATTTTGAAACTTTAGAATTAGGTTCATTATCTACTGTCCTTGAAATGGTCAATTTAAGTGATCTTGGTCACAATCAAAATCATTTTATTCAATAATTACTTTTAATTATACTCCTTCTCAGTAATATCCCTTCAAGCCCTCCCTATTTTGAAGAAACTGAGAGGGAGTAAATTTTTTTATTGTCCCAAAACCATAGTCTTATTACTATAAACACGTGCAAATTGATCAAATAAACCTTAATCAAATTCGCATATTTGAAAGTGTTTTTAGATTAAAAAGTATGACTGCTGCTGCTCACGAGCTTAACTTGACTCAGTCTGGAGTCAGTCAGCATATGAAAACATTGGAAGATATGCTGGACATTGTTCTTTTCGATCGAATTAAGCAAAAACTCATTCCCACTAGTGCCGCTGTTTTTCTGTACGAAAGAGTCAGTAAATCTTTAGGATATTTAGAAGAGGGCTTGAACTCTCTTAAGTTGGGGCAAAAAGAGCTTTTGGGAAAAGTTGCCATTGGGATGCCTATTGAGTTTGGAAGTAATTTAATAATCCCACAGGTAGCTCAATTTTGTGAAAAAAACTTGGGAGTAGATGTTCTATTTCGAGTTGGATTTGCTACTGAGATGAATACAAGAATTTTAGAAGGTGAATTAGATTTTGCTTTTGTCGATAAATTTACTTTAGATTCTAGAATCCAAAGTGAAGTTGTCTTTAAGGAAAATTTGCAACTTTGTGTCAGCAAAGAATACCTCAAGAGGATTGCGGTGAAAAACGCTAAAATTCAAGATAAAGAATTTTTTGAAAAACTAACTTATATTGCGTATCAAGCAGGAGCCCCTGTTTTGCGGCTTTGGTTTGAGAAAAATTTTGGAAAAAAAATTCCAAGATTAAATGTGAAATCAACCTTAATGGACGTTCAGGGAATAGGTAGAATGATTGCTGGTGGGATGGGTTGCGGCGTATTGCCAGAATATTTTTTACAAAAGTTAAAAAACGAAGGCGTTGAGTTAATTCGTTTAAAGGGCACAGGCCGAATAGTTTTGAATGAAATATCAGTAGCTCGATTGAAAAATAAGACTTTGACTTTGGCAAGTAGATCTTTAATGGAATTTTTACTTGATGGGTTGAAGAAAGTTAAAAAATAAAATTTGTTAAAAGGTGGATGTATGAAGTTATTTATTTTATTTTTATTTTTTATTGGGCAATTCAGCTTAATAGCTCAAGAATCTTTTTTGAGTTACCCTACATATATTGGGGATACACGCCGTCCTCGTTTTGGATTTTCATACTTTAATAGTTTTGATAGTGAAATACCAAAAAGTAGTCCTAATTTAGTAGAATTACAGGTTGGGGCTAGAGTCCCTTTGTGGGATTTGAGTTTGGACGACAAAAAAGGTTTAGAGTTTATATTTGATGGTGGGTTTTTCGGACAATTTGATCTTGGTTATGAAAAAGATAACTTAGGTTGGGATGGATGGTTTGCTTTTCATTTTGCTTATCGCTTTTTGCCTTCAACAGCTGTGAAATTTGCTTATAGGCACTTATCGTCTCATTTAGGAGATGAATATATACAAAGGACATCTAGAAAAAGAATAGGATACACCCGAGAAGACTTTACTTTGGCTATTAGCCAAAGTCTAACTTCTAATATTGAATTTTATTTGGAATACGGATGGGCTTTTCTTTTAAAAAAAACTCAAAGATATCAACACAGAAATGCAATTCAAGCAGGTATTCAGTTTAATGAATCATACAAGCACGGAGATTCCTTTAATTACTATGGAGGATTGGATGTCCAATCTTTTGAGGACAATTCGTGGGAGCCTAATTTCTCTATTGAATTTGGGGTTAATTTCCCTTCTAAGCAATATATAAGGTCTTATAGGGTTGCGCTACTTGCTTATTTTGGGCGAGCAACCATTGGAGAGTTTTCTATACACAAAGAAAGCTATTTAGGCCTAGGTATGTGGATAAATTTGTAATTTATAGAAGATTGTGAAAGGATGTTTATATGGCTATGGAAATCATGAAAGTTTCAAAGGGCGAGATCATCATCAAAGAGGGTCAGGCTAGTGAAGAGATGTTTTATTTAAAAACCGGTAAATTACGCGTTTATAAGGGTGACGGGGAAGATAAAATATATGTAGGAAATATAAAAGAAGGCTCCTTAGTTGGAGAACTTTCTTTTCTAGATAAGCAAACTCGATCAGCTACAGTTGAAGCTGTTGTGGAGTGCGAGTTAGTAAAAATACCTCGAGAATTTTATGATAAAGTTGTTTCCGATCAACCAATGTGGTTGTCTGTTTTGATTAATACTTTAGGTGATCGATTAAGGGATGCTACAAGGCGTTTGACACTCTAATTAAAATAATTTTATTTTTTTATTAAGCTTGTGGTTTTTTCCAGATTAAGAAGATGTTTTTTTATCTTTAAACCTCCTGCGTATCCACCCAGTTTTCCATTATTCTGAATGACTCGATGACAAGGAATTATAATGGGGAATGGATTTTTATTGTTAGCATTTCCAACAGCTCTGTGTGCTAAGGGCCGTTTAATGATTTCACTAATGGCTTTATAACTTCTGGTTTGGCCGTAAGGGATTTTTATAAGAGATTTCCATACAGCACGTTGAAATATAGTTCCTTGTTTCAAGTCTAGTGGGATTGAGAACAACTTTAATTTTTTATCGAAATAAAGTGTGATTTCTTTCTGGCATAATTGATCTAGATTATGACTTTGTTCATGAAAGTCTTCTGGCCTTTTAAAGCTAATGGCGTGTAAATTATCCTCTTTGTATTTCAAGTAAAGAAAGCCAAAAGGATATTTTATTTTAGATTGACTTGTGGACATGATTCTTTTTATTAAGCTTTAAGTAAGTTAGAAAACTAAAAATAACTGTAATTAGCGAGGCAATGAAGTAAGCAAAGAACAAACCTTTTAATTCGAATTGTGAGTTAAGGTAATAGCCTAAGCCTAAGGTGAGTATAAAACACTTAATGATATTAAAGGTTAATGAGAATATTGGTTTTCCTATGGCATTGAAATAGCTCTGTAAAAATAAGAAGATCCCTAAACAAGCAAAATTTAAAGTAGACCAAAAAAGGAAAAGCATTCCGTACTCTATAATATTGTCTTGGTCTGAGAATATTTGTAATAGGAATGGGCTCCATAGTTTATGGGTACTAAAAGCGAGCACTCCCCAAATAACAGAAAAGCAGGCGCAAAGTAAAAGGGCTTTGTGGATTCGATGAGGTTTTTTGGCTCCTTGGTTTTGTCCCACAAATGGCGATAAGCTAGCACTAGTAGCCATAAATACCACAATGAGTAATCCTTCAATCTTAGTACCTACTCCATAAGCTGCAACCGCTGCTGGGCCGTAAAGGGCGATTAATTTAGTTAACAATGTATTGGTTAAGGGATTAATGAAATTATTGAGACTACTGGGAAGAGCAATTTTGGAAATTTCAATCCAATTCTTTAAAAGAGTCTTAAGGGGTCTAATTGGAGAGCTGATCATGTTTAATTTTATTTTCAAATAATAAAGAGAAAATAAGAAAGCACAAAATCGAGCTAATACCGAAGCAAGAGCAGCGCCATGCATTTTTAGTTCAGGAAATGGGCCAATGCCAAAAATAAGAAAGGGATCTAATATCGCGTTAATAAAAGCTGCTATAAGCATAACCATGGCAGGAATGCGGGTGTTTCCCGATGCTCGTATAATTGAATTTCCGACCATAGGAATGACTAAAAAAGGCATGCCCAAGTACCAAACACTCATGTAGTTTTTGATGAGTATTAGAATGTTGTCTGAAGCTCCTAAAAAAGAGAAGAGAGGGTCGATGGTGAGGTAGCCAATTATGGCAAAAATAATAACAATTATTGAA
>ENA-ORXR01002282-ORXR01002282.1-marine-metagenome-genome-assembly--contig:-NODE-2282-length-18512-cov-3.744182_pt1 | contig 18512 bp, 21 predicted proteins | sample MGYA00237866_ERZ511479 | MGnify/ENA metagenome assembly ERZ511479 | reverse complement strand
CGGGTCACGGCATAGCACCTGACGGCCTGTCGGTGGCATTGGCGTTTATGCGCGACAAGCTCAACCTTTAAGCGCTGCCCGAGGGGTGTGACATCTTGTGCCACATGGCCACTTGCCAGCCCGAGAACACAAGATATAGTCATCGCGAACGACTAAGGGATGGCGGACGAATGGACGCAGATTTCAGACTAGATTTCACGCGAAGTCCGGGCGGGCTCAAGCATAAGCCCGCGCTGGTGCTCAATGCGGATTATCGCCCGCTGAGCTATTACCCCCTGTCGCTGTGGAGTTGGCAGGACGCGGTAAAGGCCAAGTACCTCGACCGCGTCGACATCGTGGCGGAGTATGACGATTGCGTCCATTCCCCCACCACAACCCTGCGAATCCCGTCGGTTGTCGTGCTCAAGGACTATGTAAAACCCCAAAAGCGCGTGGCCTTCACGCGCTTTAATTTATTTCTGCGCGACGAATTTCGCTGCCAGTATTGCGGGGCGCGCGGGGATCTGACGTTCGACCATGTCGTGCCGCGTGCCAGCGGGGGCGTGACCAGTTGGCAAAATGTGGTGGCCGCGTGCAGCCCGTGCAATCTGCGCAAAGGCTCCAAGGCGCTGCACCAGACGGGGTTTTCCCTGCGCAAACCGCCGCGCCAGCCCGCCTCGGAAGAGCTGCGCAATCTGGGGCGCAAATTCCCGCCCAACCACCTGCACGACAGCTGGATGGATTTCCTCTATTGGGACGCAGAGCTGGAAGCCTGAGCGCGCACGGCTTGACACCGGGGGCACTCCGCGCTGACACTTCAACTGTTAAGTAATCAGCGAAAGGGCGCGCCTGTGCCGCCCCGCATCAAGGAGAGCGCGATGAGCGATGACAAACAGTTTCACGTTGGCGAATTGGCGGACCGCATGCCGGAGCCTACGCAATACGCGCCCAGCCCGTTCAAAAAGGGGCGCCCGCCAGAGCCGCTGCAATTCGAAATCAACATGACCGCCGAGGCACACGAGCGGCAAAAGAAATCGGGCATGGTGCAGGTCAACATCCCCGGGTTTTCGCCGGTAAAGCTGTATTGCGACGAACAGGTCCCCGTGGGCGACGATACCGCGCCGCCGCCGCTGGCGTTCTTGTGTGCGGGCATCGGATTTTGTCTGATGACGCATCTCACCGACATCTACACCGCGCGCAAGATCGCGATCAAATCCCTCAAGCTGGAGCAAAAGCTGCGCTTCCAGACCAATCTGAGCAACATGCGCGATCTGGGCCACACCACCGAGGGCGAGACGCTGGGCATCGAGACGCATGTCATCATCGACAGCGACGAGCCGCAGGACCGGATCAAGGCGCTGCTGGACGAGGCAGAGGACGCCTGCATGGCGCATCACGCGCTGCGCAATCCGATCCCGTGGCAGTCGCGCCTGATCCACAATGGCGAGGAAGTGATCAACCGCAGCGGCTAAAGCGCGAGGTCGATCCAGACCGGCACATGGTCGGAGGGTTTTTCGCGCGCGCGGATGTCCTTGTCGATCGCGGCGTCGCGCAGGCGGTCGGCGGTGTAGGGGCACAGCAGGAAATGGTCGATGCGGATGCCGTTGTTGCGGTTCCACGCGCCCGCCTGATAGTCCCAAAAGCTGTAGTGACCGGGCGCCTGTGTGCGCGCGCGAAACGCCTCTGTCAGGCCAAGGTTGAGCAGGGCACGCCACTTTTCGTGGCTCTCGGGGCGGTACAGCGCGTCGCCTTCCCATGATGCGGGGGTGGCGGCGTCCTCGGGCTGGGGGATGATGTTGTAATCCCCCGCCATCAAAAACGGTGTCTCTGCTGCCAGCAGCTGTGCGGCGCGGGCCTGCAACCTGTCCATCCACGCCAGTTTATACGCGTATTTGCCGCCCTCGACGGGGGTGCCGTCTGCCTCCAGCTCTACAGGGTTGCCGTTGGGCAGGTACAGACCGCACAGGCGCACGGATTGCGTTTCGCCGACGACCGTCGCCTCGATGTAACGGGCCTGTTCGTCGTTGTCGTCGCCCGGCAGGCCGCGGGTCACATCCTCCAGCGGCAGTTTGGACAGGATGCCGACGCCGTTGAACGATTTTTGCCCGTGGACCTCGACGTTATAGCCGCGATCCTCGAACAGCTCGCGCGGGAAGGCGGCATCGACGGATTTGATTTCCTGCATCAGCACCACATCCGGCTGCGCCTCGTCCAGCCAGTCGGGCAGGGCGTTTATACGGGCCTTGATGCCGTTGATGTTGAATGTGGCGATCTTCATGGGGCGGCTCCTGTTGTGCGGATGCCTCTGCTATCGCGCATCTGGAATTGCAGGGCAAGCAGGCTGGAGAGCTAACATTTTAAAGATGCAAAATAAATCTTTTAATCTGCTTTAGGTTGTGCTAGCTTGAACCTAGGCCAAAAGAACGCGATGATGTGAACCTTGCAGGCAGGCGCGACCTTCTTTGAACGTAAGATCAAAGCAAGTCGTTTCGATAAAAGCGAAGTCACAAGCGTCAGGCCACAAGATACGACAGCTTCCATTTGGTGCGCGGGATATGCGCACCATACGTCCTAGCCAACGTGGAAACGTGCGGGGCCGGGAAGGGATGGCAGGCATATTGGCGATGCGATCGGGCGTCGAGGGCCGTTTGGCATCATGCAATCCAGATGTGTGTATCTTTTCCCGCCTCCGGCGCTTTGGCCGGGCGGGCGCTCTGACTGTTCCGCTACATCCTGTTCCGCTACATCGAAAACGACGTGCCGCACCCGCATGACGAGGTTGCATTGGGATTCTCGATGACGAATCGCGCGCCGATCAGTTCTTGTGTGAAATCAATAACGGCATCCGCCAGAAATGGCAGGGACACGGCGTCGACCACGACCGTCTCGCCCGCGCCTTGCAACAGCAGGTCGTCGTCCTTGGGGGCGTCAAGCGCGATCTCGTACTGGAACCCCGAACATCCCCCCCCTTCAACCGCGATGCGCAGCGCCTTGCCATCCGTTGCAGCGCCGATTTCCGACAGGCGGGCAAAGGCGCGATCGGTGACGCGGGGGGGTAGGTTCATGGCGGGTCTCCGCAGTGGTTTCCATTAGGGCCTGACCATAATATAGAAGCGCACAGAGCGCGGTACAAGCACCGCGTAAAAGGAGAGACCTGACGTGCGTGCATCCTTTGCCTGCGATCCCGACGCCGTGCGTGGCCGCCTTGTGCACGAGCAGGAGAGCAGCTTTCGCTCGTGCTTCCAGCGTGACCGCGACCGGATCATCCACGCCTCGGCCTTTCGCAGGCTCAAACACAAGACGCAGGTGTTTGTCGAGCATGAGGGCGATTACTATCGCACCCGCCTGACCCACAGCATCGAGGTGGCGCAGGTCGCGCGCACCATTGCAGGCGCGCTGGCCCTCAACGCAGAGCTGACAGAGGCGGTGGCGCTGGCGCATGATCTGGGTCATCCGCCCTTTGGCCACACCGGCGAGGATGCGCTGCATGCGCTGATGCAGCCCTACGGCGGGTTCGACCATAACGCGCAGGCGATCAAGATCGTGACCTCGCTGGAGCGGCATTATGCCGGTTTCGACGGGCTGAACCTGACATGGGAAACGCTGGAGGGGATCGCAAAACACAACGGTCCCGTGACCGGCCCGTTGCCGCATGCGCTGGCCGATTATAACGCGGTGCACGATCTTGAGCTGCACACCCACGCCAGCGCCGAAGCGCAGGTTGCAGCACTTTCGGATGATATTGCCTACAACAACCATGATCTGCACGACGGCCTGCGCGCAGGCCTGTTCACCGAGGACGAGATCGCGGAGCTGCCGCTGATCGGCGCGGCCTACCTCGAGGTGGACGCGCTGCATCCGGGCCTTGATCCCTACCGCCGCCGCCACGAGGCGCTGCGCCGTGTGTTCGGCCTGATGGTGGCGGATGTGATCGAGACGTCGCGCGACATGCTGGCACAATCGGGGGCGGGGTGCGCGCAGGACATTCGCGCGCTGGGGCGGCCTGTCATCGCCTTCTCAGACGCGATGTGGCAGGATCTGGGGGCGATCCGGCGCTTTTTGTTCACCCGCATGTACCGCGCGCCTGCTGTGATGAAAATCCGCGCCGAGGTGACGGGCGTGGTCGAGCAGCTGTTTCCGCTGTTTCTGGAACGCCCTGCGCTGATGCCCGCCGATTGGGCAAATTCTGTTGCGGGCGCCGGCACAGACCGTACACTGCTCGCGCGGATCGTGGCGGATTACATTGCCGGCATGACCGACCGGTTTGCGCTGCAAGAACACAAGCGGCTGATCGGCGGGACGCCGCAGGCGGGGGGGCACCCGACACACAGGGGCTAGGGAATGTTGGATAGCAAAGCAATCAAGGTAAAACAGCGCGGTGGCATTTTGCACCGCAAGCGGATCATCGTACTGGGGGCTGTGTGCACCTTTGGGCGCAGCATGGTGCGCGCGCTGGATGCCTGCGGCGCGCAGGTGGTTGCGGCCGATACCAACGCGGAGGCGCTGGCGATGATGTCGGGCGCTGTGGCGCTGCCGCTCAAGGCGTGCGACGCGGGCGATCTGCGCCGTGTGGGCCGCGCGTGGGGCGAGGCGCGTCTGGATGCGGTGCTCAACCTCATTCCGTTGCGCCACCCCAACAAGATCGACACCAACATCGCCGTGCTTCAGGGCATCGTGCAGGGGTTCATGCCCGCACTCAGCACCCATGACGGGCAGATCGTCAGCGTTGTGACCCGCCCCGAGCAGCCGCTGGATGTCGCAGCCGGTGCAATGGCCCCCGCGCTGGCCAGTGCACAGGCGGCGCTGGCCGATGCGCTGCGCCACGACGGGCTCACGATCAATAGCGTGACGCTGGGGTCGGGGGCTGCGGCCCCTGCGCAACAGGCGGTGGTGGGCTTGCTCGCGAAAACGCTGGGGCCGCTGACGGGGACTGACCTGCGCGTGTGATTGACCTGCTGGGCGCAGTGGTACATGAAGGCGCTCTAACTCGCTGGAAGCCCTGACATGAACCTATTTGCCGAAATCCGCACCCTCGTTCTGAACGCGCTGGACACAATGGTCGCCGCAGGTGATCTGCCGCGCGGCCTTGTCACTGACAACGTCACGGCAGAGCCGCCGCGCGATGCGGCACATGGCGACATGGCGACCAATGCGGCAATGGTGCTGGCCAAACCCGCCGGCATGAAGCCGCGCGATATCGCGGACCGGCTGGCCGTGGTGCTGGCAGAGGATCCGCGCATCACCAGTGCACAGGTTGCAGGCCCGGGGTTTTTGAACCTGCGGCTGGCACCTGCTGTCTGGCAGAACGTCGCGCGCGACGTGCTGGCGGCGGGCACCTCCTACGGGCGCGGCAATCTGGGGGCTGGCAAATCGGTCAACGTCGAATATGTCTCGGCCAACCCTACGGGCCCGCTGCATGTGGGCCACACGCGGGGCGCTGTGTTCGGCGATGCGCTGGCCTCGCTGCTGGCCTTTGCGGGCTGGGATGTGACGCGCGAATACGTCATCAACGACGGCGGCAACCAGATCGACGCGCTCGCCCGCTCGGTCTATCTGCGCTACCTCGAGGCGCATGGCCAGCAGGTCGCCTTTCCCGACGGGACCTATCCGGGCGACTATCTGATCCCCGTGGGTCAAAAGCTGATGCAGGACGTGGGTGCGCAGTACCTCGACCAGCCCGAAGACGTCTGGCTGGATCCGATCCGCAACTTCGCCACAGACGAGATGATGACGCTGATCCGCGCCGATCTGGCCCTGCTGGGCGTCAAGATGGACCGCTTCTTCTCCGAGAAATCCCTGTATAACACCGGCAAGATCGAGGCCTGTCTGGCCAAGCTTGACGAGATGGGGCTGATCTATACCGGCACGCTGGAGCCGCCCAAGGGCAAGCTGCCCGACGATTGGGAGGCCCGCGAGCAAACGCTGTTCAAATCCACCGAATTCGGGGACGATCAGGACCGTCCGATCAAAAAGAACGATGGCGCGTGGACCTATTTCGCGCCCGACATCGCCTATCACAACGACAAGGTCGAGCGGGGCTATGACGCGCTGATCAACGTGTTCGGTGCCGATCACGGCGGGTATGTCAAACGGATGAAGGCAGCGGTTCAGGCGCTGTCGGGCGGGCGCGTGCCGCTGGACATCAAGCTGACGCAGCTGGTCAAACTGTTCGAGAAGGGCGAAGAGTTCAAGATGTCCAAACGTGCGGGCAATTTTGTGCTGCTCAGCGATCTGATCCACAAGGTCGGCGCGGATGTGACGCGGTTTGTCATGCTCACGCGCAAGAACGACGCCCCGCTGGATTTCGATTTCGACAAGGTGACGGAACAGTCGCGCGAGAACCCTGTGTTCTACGTCCAATACGCCCATGCGCGGGTGGCCAGCGTGCTGCGAAAAGCGCAAGAGGCGGGGATCGCGGTGGAGGATGCAACGCTCAAAGCCGCCGATCTGGGCAAGCTCGATCATCCCGCCGAGCTGGCGTTGCTGCGCAAAGTGGCAGAATGGCCGCGGCTGGTCGAAACCGCCGCCCGCGCCAATGAGCCGCACCGCGTCGCCTTCTATCTCTATGAACTTGCAGGAGATTTGCACGGCTTTTGGAATCTCGGCAATGCCGAGACGGGCCTGCGTTTCATTCAGGAGGACGATCCTGCCACATCACAGGCGAAAATTGCCCTTGCACGGTCTGTTGCGATTGTAATTGCGGCAGGCTTGGGTATCTTAGGGGTGAAGCCTGCGGAGGAGATGCGCTGAAGCGCACGCACCGCAGCACAGGCAAACGACAAAATTTCAGATCCGTGCGGCAATGTACTGCGCGGGCAGAGAGGCACAGATGGCATATTACACAGACTCCGCGCACGGGGACCGTGCACCGCATCAGCACCCCGAATACTCCGTGGCTGGTGCAAATCCGATCACGAAGTTGACCAACATCACCGGCGCGCTGGTGTCTTTGGCGCTGGTCGTGGGCGTCGGCGTCTGGGGATACAAGCTGCTGGTCCGCGACGTGAGCGGCGTCCCCGTCGTGCGTGCGGCAGCCGGCGACATGCGCGTGCGCCCCGAAAATCCGGGTGGGGAACTGGCGACCAATCAGGGTCTGTCGGTGAACAAGGTCGCTGCCATCGGCAGCTCAGAGGATCGCGCGGAGGAGGTGCATCTGGCGCCCAAACCCACCGATCTGGCCGAAGAGGACCAGCCCATGCCCGAGATCGAGGAGGCGATGCTGACGCCCGCGCCCCGAACAGCACCCCAAGCTGTGCCCGAACCGGCGGTTGTCACACCCGCCCCCGCCGCGCCGAATGCAGAAGACATCACTGCCGCGATCCAGTCCGGTTCGGTCAATGATCTGGTTGCACAGCTGACCCAGGGGGTCGCACCGATGACGGCCCCGCAGGACGAAACCGTGCCGGTGCTGGCCTCTGTCGCAGCGCAAGACATTTCAGCTGCCGTGATTTCAGGCGGCGACATGCGCGTCTCCTTGCGGCCACCGCAACGCCCTGTTCGGGCCGCTGCGCGCAGCGTGGCTGCTGCTGCGACGCCCGCCGCCGCCACCGCAGGGGAGCTGGACGCTGCAAGCCTGCCTGCGGGCACGCGGCTGGTCCAGTTAGGCGCCTTTGACACACCCGAAATCGCCCGCGCCCAATGGGGCAAGCTCAACGCGCGGTTTGCCCCGTTCATGACGGGCAAAAACCGCATCGTGATGGAGGCGAAATCGGGCGGGCGGACGTTCTACCGGTTGCGCGCGCAGGGGTTCGAGGACATCGGCGATGCGCGGCGCTTCTGCTCTGCGCTGGTCGCCGAAAGTGTGGATTGCATCCCCGTGGTGACACGGTGAACAAGGGGCTGGCCCGCTTTGGCGCGACGATCCTCGATGCCGAGGGGCTGCGCCTGACCGCCGAGGAAAAGGCGCTGTTCCGAGATACAAATCCCTTCGGGTTCATCCTGTTCGGACGCAACATCGACACGCCCGATCAGGTGCGCGCGCTTTGCGATGATTTTCGCGATGCCGTGGGCCGCAATGCCCCTATCACGATTGATCAGGAAGGCGGGCGTGTTCAACGCCTGCGCGGGCCGACGTGGCGCGAATGGCGGCCACCGCTGCATTTTGTTCAGGCCGCAGGCAAAGACGCAGCCGAGGCGATGTATATGCGGTTTCGCCTGATCGCCCACGAGCTTTATGACCTTGGTATCGACAGTAATTGCGCGCCGATGGTCGATGTACCCGGCCCTGACACGCATGAATTTCTGTACAACCGCTGTTACGGGCTGGACGCACAGCAGATCGCGCTGATGGGGCAGGCGGCCAATGACGGGATGCTGGCGGGCGGCGTGTTGCCTGTGATCAAACACATCCCCGGCCACGGCCGTGCCACCGCCGACAGCCATTTCGAATTACCGCGCGTCAGCGCCACACGCGACGATCTGGACCGCGTGGATTTCGCACCCTTCAAGGCCCTGCGCGACACGCCGATGGGCATGACCGCGCATCTGGTCTATGACGCGATTGATCCGGCCCCCGCGACCCTGTCACCGCGCATGATGCAGGTAATCCGTGAGGACATCGGTTTCGACAATCTGATTATGACCGACGATATTTCGATGAAGGCGCTCACCGGGTCGCTGACAGACCTCAGTCGGGGGGCGCTGGCGGCGGGTTGTGACGTGATCCTGCACTGCAACGGCACTTTGGCAGAACGCAGCGAGGTCGCACAGGCCGCAGGCGAGATGACCGAGACAGCCCAACGCCGCGCCCTGCGCGCGCTCAGCTATCGCCAGACGCCCGATGATATTGACATTCCCGCCCTCGATGCGCAGCTTAAGGCGCTTGTGGGCGAGGATGTGCATGGCTGAAACCATCTTTGAAGAGGACAGCACGTCTGTCGCAGAGCGTGTCGCCGCCGAAGCGCTGATTGTGGACGTGGACGGGTTCGAGGGCCCGCTTGACCTGTTGCTGACCCTCAGCCGGACGCAAAAGGTCGATCTGCGCAAGATTTCGGTGCTGCAACTGGCGCGCCAGTACCTCGCGTTTGTTGAAAAAGCCAAGGCATTGCGGCTGGAGCTGGCCGCCGACTATCTGGTCATGGCGGCGTGGCTGGCGTTTCTGAAGTCGCGTCTGCTGCTGCCGCCTGATCCGTCCGAGGAAGGCCCCAGCGGTGAGGAACTTGCCGCGCATCTGGCCTTCCAGCTGGAGCGTCTGGCCGCGATGCGCGATGTGGCCGCACGGCTGATGGCACGCGACCAGTTGGGGCGTGATTTCTTTGCGCGTGGCCAGACACAGATGGTTGAGCGCGTGCGCCGCGTGACCTACACGGCGACGCTGCTGGACCTGATGCAGGGCTATGCGCGCATCCGCACCCGCGATGAATTCCGCCCCTTCGTGATGGACCGCGATGCCGTCTTTACGATGGAGCAGGCGCTGGAACGGATGCGCGGGCTGATCGGTTTTGCGGGCGAATGGGGCGATCTGACAAGCTATCTGCCAGAGGGCTGGGAGAGCGATCCCGTCCGCCGCCGCTCGGCGACTGCCGCCACCTTTGCCGCCTCGCTGGAGCTGGTCAAAGAGGGCCATCTGGAAATCCGGCAGGCCAGTATTTTCGCACCCATCCAGTTGCGCAAGAAAGATTAGCATCATGTCAGAAGATACTGAACAAGAAGAAGAAAGCCTGTTCGAGGCGCCACCGATGGCCGAACAGGAACGCATGATCGAAGCGGTGCTTTTCGCCAGTGCCGAGCCGGTCACCCTAAAGGAGCTGGCCGGACGCATGCCCCACGGCTGCGACGCGGGCGAGGCGATGGTGCACTTGCGCAAACGCTATGAGGGGCGCGGCGTGCAGGTGATGAAAATCGGCGATGCCTACGGGCTGCGTACGGCAGCTGATCTGGGCTATCTGATGCAAAAGGAAACCGTCGAGGTGCGCAAACTCAGCCGTGCCGCGATCGAGACACTTGCCATCATCGCCTATCACCAGCCCGTCACCCGCGCCGAGATCGAGGAAATCCGCGGCGTCTCTGTCTCGCGCGGCACAGTGGATCAACTGCTGGAGATGGAGTGGATCCGCTTTGGTCGTCGCAAAATGACGCCCGGCCGCCCTGTGACGTTTGTGGTGACCGACGGGTTCCTGGATCACTTTGGCTTGGAAAATGCCCGCGATTTGCCGGGCCTGAAGGAACTGCGATCGGCCGGATTGCTGGAAAACCGCCCCCCCCTGGGGACGATGCCAAAACTGGGCGAGGGCGAGGAAGAGCCGGAAAGCACCGAAGGCCAAAGCGAACTTTTCGAGGATTGATCCTCAAAAATGCCGTAATTGTCCCTATATTGGCAACAATGAATGAAGCGAGGAGCAAGAGATGAACCAGATCATCAATATGGTGATGCGCATTGTCATGCGTAAAATGCTCAACAAGGGGATCGACGCGGGCTTTAACAAAGCAGCGTCGATGCGCGGCAACCGCAAACAGCAGCCGCAGGGCGAAATCGACGATTTCGGCAATCCGGTTCAAGCCGGCCCCAGCCAGCAGGAAGTGCGCGCGGCCCGCCGTGCGCGGCGCCAGAACGCACAAGGCGCGGGTCAGGCAAAACAGGCCATGAAAATGGCCCGCCGCGCCGGAAAACTCTGATCCCTATTTGTCCTGACCCGAAATACTCCGGGGAATCGGGCCCGCAGGGCGCGGTGGGGCTGGCCCCTTCATGGCCCCTCAGGGGGCCTTGAAATGCTTGGACAGTTTCAATCCCTGACCCTGATAATTTGACGCGATGCCCGCACCGTAGAGTTGCGTTGGCGCCTGCGCCATGCGTTCATAGACCAGCCGCCCGACGACCTGACCGTGCTCCAACACAAACGGCGCCTCATGGCAGCGAACCTCCAACACGCCGCGCGACCCCGCACCGCCCGCCGCATCGTGGCCGAAACCGGGGTCGAAAAATCCTGCGTAATGCACGCGGAATTCGCCCACCATCGCCAGATAGGGTGCCATTTCAGCAGCATACTCGGGGGGGATGGTCACGGCCTCGCGGCTCACCAGAATATAAAAGGCACCCGGATCAAGAATGATCTGCCCGGTGTCGCTGTGCACTTCTTCCCAGTACTCCGCAGGGGCATAGTGGCCGATGCGGTCCAGATCAATCACGCCCGTGTGCGGCTTGGCGCGGTAGCCGACCAGCGTGGTGCCTGTCAGGCGCAGATCAACAGAAAACCCCAGCCCGTCGTCGATGACCGCCGTACCGTCGACCAGTGGCGTTTGCGCGTGCAGCGCGCGCAGCGCCGCATCGTCCAGAACGGCGTCGCCGGTGCCAAATCTGATCTGGTTCAGCCGCATGCCGGGTCGCACCAGAACAGAGAAAGAGCGCGGGCAGATTTCAGCGTAAAGGGGCCCGTGATAGCCTGCGCCGATGCGGTCGAATTCGGTGCCGCCATCGGTGATGGTGCGGGTCAGCAGATCCAGCCGGCCGGTCGAGCTTTTTGCATTGGCGACCGCGCTGACATCCTCGGGCAGGGCCAGATGCTCCATCAACGGGACAACATAGACCGCGCCTTTTTCCAGCACGGCCCCTGCGCGCAGGTCAACGCGGTGCATTTCGAATTCTGCCAGACGGTCGGCCACTTTCGCGCCACGCCCCGCCAGAAACGAGGCGCGCACACGGTAGGCGACCGTGCCCAACCGCAGATCAAGGCTGGCAGGCTGGATTTGCGCGGCATCCACCGCAGGGGTCGCTGCAATCTCGCCGCGTGCGATCATCGTCTCGAGCTGCTGGTTGGGGATCACGCCGGGCATGTTGCGTCCTTTGCTGATGTGCAAAACGCCCGCACCGCAAAGGGTACGAGCGTTTTCAATGTCGTGGTCGGGCTAGCAGGACTCGAACCTGCGACCTTCCGTCCCCCAGACGGACGCGCTACCAGGCTGCGCCATAGCCCGACATGAGGGTGTTCATACCGCAAAGACAGGGCGGTGCAAGGGGCAATCGCACCCATTCGCGCAAGCCGGTTCAGGATTTCGGCCGCGCCCCCCCGCGTGAGGCGGCCATACGGTCGCGCAGGGCGGTCAGCTGTTCCAGCAAGGGCGCTATTTGCGCAGCCGTCGCTGCATCCAGCGCGTTGGTGCGGTGCGCGCGGGTCAGCGCGGCGGTGTCAGCGTGGATGTCACTCTCAGGGGTGACGTCGGGCATGCCGATGTCGCGGGGTTTGGGGGCGGGCGGTGCTGCCTGGGGTGCTGCCTCTGGGGCATCGTCTGTTGCAGTGGCGTCCTCTGCCTCCGCCTCTGGGGCATCGTCTGTTGTTTGCACAGCGTCTTTTGCGGTGGCATCGGCTACCGGCAAAGCGTCCTGCACGGCCTCAGCCTCAGATGCATCGTCTGCCGCTTGCACAGTATCGTGCGGTGCCTCTGTCTGTGGCGTCTCGGGCGCCGGCTCGGCCTGCGCGGTTTGCAGGGCATCTGCATCCGTCGCTGTATCCGCGTCCTGGGGATCATCAGGTGCGGTTTGCGCGGCGGGCGCTGACGTGTCTGTATCGTCTGCCGTGCCCGCCATGTCCGCGAGCGGTGTGGGTGCAGCCTCTTGGGGCGTGTCGGTTTCGGGCGTCGATACCGCATCGTCGCCAGTCGTTGCGTTCTGATCGGTACGCATAAAGGCGGGCAGGGGTTTTGGCGTCTCCGCAGGCGCATTCGTCGCGGTGGTGTCCTGCGCTGCGGCGTCACCCTCGCGCGTTGCGGGCGCATCTGTCGCTGCCGCAGTGTCCTCTGTCACGCCCCCGGACGTATCGGTATCTGCTGCTTTAATCCCGCTCGGATCAGGGATAGCATCAGTCGGGGCCGGATCAGGGACAGGATCAGCACCAGCATCAGTCGGGGCAGCATCCGCAGTGGGCGCATCAGATTGCGCGTCCGGCGTGTCGGGTTCTGTCGCGGCGGGGGCAGCGGTTTGCGCTTCCTCGACAACAGGTTCTTCTGGTTCTTTGGTGTCTTGAGGCTGCGTTTCAGCGGCCTGCTCAGCGGTCTGCTCAGGGGTTTGCTTGGGGGCTTGTGCATCTTCACGGGCCGGATCAGCGGCTTGCGGCGGCACCTCCGCAGGTTCCGGCTTGGTATCTTGGGGCTGCTCAAAGGGCAGAACCACCGCTTGCGCCTCTTCCTTGGGTGCGGGCGATGCAGGGGGCGCGGCGGGGGCAACGTCACCTTCCAGATCGGCCCCTTCAAGCGCGGGGGAGAGGGAGGAGACATGGCTCATCCCGTCTTCGCGCAGGATTTTCTGCACGCCTTTGATCGTCAGCCCGTCATCATGCAGCAGCTTTTTGATCCCCCCCAGCAACAGCATGTCGGCGGGGCGGTAATAGCGTCTGCCGCCGGCCCGTTTGATCGGTTTGACTTGGGTGAATTTGCTTTCCCAAAAACGCAGGACATGCGCCTGAATGCCGAGCCAGTCGGCAACTTCGGAAATCGTGCGGAAGGCGTCAGGCGATTTGGGCATGGGTCAACTCAGGATTTGTTGCCGTCCGCGACGCGGTCTTTCATCAGGTGCGACGGGCGGAAGGTCAGGACACGGCGGGGGTTGATCGGGACTTCTTCACCTGTTTTGGGGTTGCGGCCGACGCGGGCTGATTTGTCGCGCACGGAAAATGTGCCAAAGGACGAAATCTTGACCTGCTCTCCGCGCACCAGTGCGTTTGACATTTCTTCCAGCACGCCTTCGACCAACTGGGCGCTTTCATTGCGCGACAGACCTACCTCGCGAAAGACGGCTTCGCTCAAATCCATCCGTGTCAATGTGGTGCTCGTCATATTGTTCCCCTGATTTTTTCAAGACATTGGCCAGCTTGCAGGACCAAGTCAATAACATAGCTGTATATCTGTATGCATTCGCATGCACTATATTATTACCAACGTAAAACAACAGCACCCCAGGCCAGCCCGCCGCCGATTGCCTCGGTTACCAGCAGATCGCCCTGTTTGATCTGGCCCCGCGCGACCCCCACCGACAGCGCCAGCGGGATCGACGCGGCAGAGGTGTTACCGTGATCCTGCACGGTCACAATGACCTTATCCATCGGCAGCCCCAGCTTTTTCGCGGTGCCCTGAATGATGCGGATGTTGGCCTGATGGGGCACGATCCAGTCGACATCGGCACTGCTCACGCCTGCGCGCGCCATTGCGGTGGTCGCCGTCGCGCTCAGCTTTTCGACGGCATGGCGAAAGACCTGATTGCCCTGCATCCGCAAATAGCCGCTGGTGCCGGTGGACACGCCCCCGTCGACATACAGCAGTTCGCGGTGCGTCCCGTCCGAGTTTAGATCGGTGGACAGAATGCCGCGATCGGCGGTCGTGCCTGCGGCCTCTTGCGCCTCCAGCAGCACAGCCCCCGCGCCATCCCCGAACAACACGCAGGTGCTGCGGTCGGTCCAATCCATGATCTTGCTGAATGTTTCTGCGCCGATGACCAGAACGCGGGTGGCCTGACCGGACACGATCAGCGCGTTCGCATTGCTCAGCGCGAAAACGAAACCGGCACAAACCGCTTGAATATCAAAGGCAAAGCCGGATTTCATACCCAGCTGTGCCTGCACCATCGTCGCCGCAGAGGGGAAGGTGAGATCGGCGGTCGAGGTGGCGACGATCACGGCGTCCACGTCCGATGCCTCCAGTCCTGCCATCGCCAGCGCGGCCTGTGCGGCGGCGGTTGCCATCTGCGATGTCGTCTCGTCCTCGCTGGCGAAATGGCGCCGCTCGATCCCCGAGCGGGCGCGGATCCATTCATCGTTGGTGTCCAGCGTCGCCTCGAATTCGGCGTTCTCGACCACGCGGGCAGGCAGGTAGTGACCCACCCCTTTTACAACGGCACGCAGGGTCATTCGGCTGCTGCCTCCTTGGGGGGGAGTGCGGCGGCAACCCGCGCTGCAAGTTTGTCGTTGAACCCGTTTTCGGACAGTTGGGCCGCCAGTTTGATTGCGGCGGAAATGCCTGTGGCGTCCGCGCCGCCGTGCGATTTGACCACTGTGCCGTTCAAGCCCAGAAACACACCGCCATTCACGCGGCGCGGATCAATCTTGCGCCGCAACCGGGTGAGCGAGGACAGCGCCAGCACCGAGGCCAGCCGCGACAGCACCGAATATTTGAACGCCTCGCGCAGGCGCTGGCCGATCAGGCTGGCCGTGCCTTCGCCGGTTTTGATCGCGACATTCCCTGTAAACCCGTCCGTGACGATGACATCCGCGGTGCGGCCGGAAATATCGCCGCCCTCAACGAAACCGACAAACGTGTACCCTGCATTGGCGCTGTGATCGCGAATCAAATCATGCGCCTCTTTCAGCTCGGTCCGGCCCTTGTGTTCTTCGGTGCCGACGTTGAGCAGGCCAATGCGCGGCGTGTCCACATCCAGCCCGTTGCGCGCATAGGACATGCCCATCAGCGCGTAACGCAGCAGGTCATCGGCATCGGCGCGAATATCGGCGCCCACATCCAGCAGCACGTTGAACCCCTGCGCGTTGGAGGAGGGGTAGAGCACGGCAATCGCGGGGCGGTTCACGCCGGGCAGCTTGCGCAGGCGGATCATGCTCAGCGCCATCAGCGCGCCGGTGTTGCCACAGGACACGGCGACAGAGGCCTCGCCGCTGCGCACCGCCTCGATCGCGGACCACATGGAGGTGTCTTTGCCGGTGCGCACGACCTGACTTGGCTTGTCCTCCATCGTCACGACGCCCTCGGCGTGGCGGATTTGCACCCGGCCCGACAGTTTGGGCGTTTTGGCCAGCAGCGCAGACAGCTGGTCCTCGGGGCCGTGCAGGATAAAGGAAATGTCGGGATTGGCCGTAGCCGATTTGAGGCAACCGGCAACTACAGCTGCCGGTCCCTGATCGCCCCCCATCGCATCAACCGAGATGAGGGTGCGGGGCTTCGCCTGTGTCTGATCGGTCGGGGCCGTCATCGCGTGCGAATGCCTTTAGTTGTGGATATTCCGCGCAGCTTACGCCGCGTCGTCTTCGAGATCAATCTCGTCGATCTGTGCAACGATTTCTTTGTCGGCATAGTGGCCGCAAGCGGAACAGATGTGGTGTGGGCGCTTCAGCTCACCGCAGTTGGAACATTCGTTCGGGTTCGCTGCGGTCAGCGAATCGTGGGAGCGGCGGTTGTTGCGGCGCGATTTGGATACTTTATTCTGCTGGACAGCCATGTCTGGTGCCTTTGTATAAGGGGGCCTGTGGTGCGCACATCGGATGCGGCGGGCCGGATTTCGGATCATGTCCCGTACGGGCGTGTGGTGCGTTTAGGCAAGTGCCGGACGCTTGTCCAACGGTATTTCGCCTGAAACAGGCAAAACAGGCGTAAATGCAACGCCTGACGGGCAGGGAGGCAGAGCGCGCGCGCGGGCTCAGTCGTCGTTCTTGCCGCCCAGCTGGTCCTTGAGTGCGGCCAGACCGGCAAAGGGGCGCGCCTCCTCGTCGGTCATTGGCGTCTTGCCCGGCTCTGTCACGCGCACGACCTCTGCGCTGGCGTCAGGGGCGCGCGGATATTCGGGCAGATGCAGGGCCAGCGCCTCTTCGAGCACGGCAGCAGGGTCGATCCAGACGCCCAGCGGCTCCACGCTGTCGTCCTCGGGCATCTCGACCTCGGGATCATCGGGATCGGCGAAATCATGCATAAAGACGCGCATGATCTGCACGTCGATGCGTGTCGTGACAGGCTCCAGCGTCACGACGCAGGGCTGCGTGACCGTCGCCCCCAGCTGGCCGGTCAGCTCCCAGTCCGCCGCGCCGACAGGGCGCAGCGTGCCGTTAAACGACAGTTTGCGCAGGCCGGTGACGTCCAGCGCCTGCGCCAGACGGCTCAGCGCTTCGGCATCGGGGCGCAGGGCAAAGGGCGTTGGCCCCTTTTGCGATAGGGCAGAGACACGCAGGGCGGTTGCACTTGGCGGGGTGGCGGAAGTTCGCGGGGGCGGGGATCCGGGCGGGGTCGCGGGCATGGGCATGTGCTTTCGTTTCTTGAACCATAGGGCGCATTTGGTATAAGCGGGATAAAAGCCAGACAGGCTAAGGGCAAGGGGCGGCACGATGGGTATTTCGAACACGGGCAGAATGGTGCGGCGCGGCCTGCTGGTCGCGGTGGTGATGACCGGCCTGTCCGCATGCACCCCGCAATTCGCCAACCACGGCTATATCCCCCCGCAAGAGGATCTGGACCAGATCACCGTTGGCATCGACACACGCGCCTCGGTGGAGGAAACGGTGGGCACACCCTCAACAGCCGGTGTCATCAGCAACAGCGGCTTTTATTATGTGCGTACGCGCAAACGGACATTCGGTGCGCTGGCCCCCAGGGTGATCGAACGTCAGGTGCTGGCGATCAGTTTCGATGACACGGGCGTTGTCACCAACATTGAGCGTTTCGGGCTGGAGCGCGGGCAGGTGGTGCCGCTCTCGCGCCGTGTGACGACCTCGGGCGTGGGCAGCCAAAGCATCCTGCGTCAGTTGCTGGGCAGCATCGGCCGCTTCAACCCTGCGGGTATTGCAGGCTGAACCGCCCCCTTTTCCAACAGACCAGCGCAGAGCATGACATGATCGCGCTCACGAAAGGCAGCTACCGTGTGCGCCCCGTAGCGGATGCGCGCGACAGCCGCGCGGTCATGGCGTTGCGCAGCCGGTGTTTCGGCACGGCGGGCGGATCACGCGACGCCTATGACGCCGCCGCCACCCACGTTCTGGTCGAGCACTGTACGACAGGCGCCGTCGTCGCGGGGTTTCGCATGGCGCAGCATACAGGGGCGACGTTGCCCGACAGCTATGCCGCACAATACTATGACCTGCGCGCCGTGGCACGGTTCGGCGGCCCGATGCTGGAGCTGGGGCGGTTTTGCATTGATCCCGACCACACCGACCCTGATATCGCACGCATCGCCTGGGCTGCGCTGACGGCCTATGTCGATGCGCGCGCGATCGGGCTGTTGTTCGGGTGTGCATCGTTTGCGGGCACGCAGACCGCGCCCTATCTGGATGCGTTTGCCCTGCTCAAGGCGCGGCATCTGGCCCCCGAACAGTGGCGCGCGGGTGTAAAAGCGCCGGATGTGTTCGCCTTCGCAACCGTGCTGCGCGCGCCCCCCGATCTGGCACGGGCCAATGCCACGATGCCGCCGCTGTTGCGCAGCTATCTGATGATGGGGGGCTGGGTCAGCGACCATGCCGTGATCGACCGCGCAATGAACACGCTGCATGTGTTTACCGCCCTCGACATCCGCGCGATCCCGCCTGCGCGCAAAAGACTGCTGCGGGCACTTGTCTGATTGACGCGGGCGCACGCGCGCTTTAGGCGGGCGGCATGGCACGCGCACCCCTTCTCCAGCTCTCCGATATCGCCCTGACCTTTGGCGGCGATCCTGTTTTTGACGACCTGTCGCTGGTGATCCAGCAAGGCGACAGGCTGGCGCTGGTGGGGCGCAACGGATCAGGCAAATCCACATTGATGAAAGTCATGGCCGGTCTGGTCGAGGCCGACAGCGGCGACATTACCGCCGGACCGGGCGTCAGCGTCGGCTATATGGAACAGGATCCCGACCTCACAGG
>ENA-ORXR01002281-ORXR01002281.1-marine-metagenome-genome-assembly--contig:-NODE-2281-length-18516-cov-4.317262_pt1 | contig 18516 bp, 15 predicted proteins | sample MGYA00237866_ERZ511479 | MGnify/ENA metagenome assembly ERZ511479 | reverse complement strand
GGCGGTCCCAGGCTTGGCTGTAGACATCGCCCGTCGCTCCTGGTGGCAGCGGAATGTTGACGGTGGTACCGGTTCCGTCACTTCGGCCGGACTCGTCTATGCGCCCGGTGCCGGGGTAACACGGCCATTGGTGAAAGGACACGAAGAGCACGCGTGGATCGTCGTAGAAGATGTCTTGGGTGCCGTTGCCGTGGTGAGCGTCGTAGTCCACGATCAGCACTCGTTCGCCGGCGTCGGCCAGTGCCGTTGCGGCGACGGCCACGTTGTTGAACAGGCAAAAGCCCATCGACTCGGCCTTGGTGGCGTGATGCCCGGGTGGGCGCACCGCACAGAAGGCAGTGTCGGCTTCGCCCCGGCGAAGCCACTCTATGGATTCGAGGCCGGCGCCTGCGGCAAAACGTGCGGCATCGAACGAACCTGGCGCAGCCACGGTGTCCATGTCGATACGGCCGCCGCCTCGTGCACTGACCGCCTGGATCCTGGTGACTAGGTCGTGGGTGTGCACCTTGGCCACCAGCTCGAGGGGAGCAAGTGGAGCTTCGACCATGGTGACGGCGTCGCGAAGATCGGCTCTGTCCAGCGCAGCATCTACTGCCTGGAGGCGCCGGGGACTTTCTGGATGCATCTCACCGGCGGTGTGCTCGACGCACCGGTCATTCGTAACAAACAGCACGTGTTCAACTGTAGGCCGTGGGGTCGCAGGCGAGTTCCGAATTGGCGACGTGGCATGACAGGTGCGGCGGCTGCAGGCAATACTGTCGTCATGGGGATTCGTACCATGGTCTACTCAGGACGTGATCGCGTCCAGGTGGGCCCGTGGAAAGCCTCGGGGACCGTGGCCAACCTGATCCCGTTTCCGGCTCGAGAAAAGCTACCTGTCGAGGTCGTCTACAAAACGATCGACGAGGCCCGGGACCTGGGATTCACTTCGGGATACACCGCAGCGCTCAACCCCAGCCAGGCGAAATCATTCTTCGACGCCGGCTTCACCCTGCACGAAGAGCTCCACTTGCTACGCCGAGAGCTCACGCAGGAGATCACGGTGACTCGTGGCGCCACCCGTCGGGCTCGCAAGGCCGACTGGGACCAGATCTTGTACCTCGACGGCTTGGCGTTCCAAGAGTTCTGGCAGTTCGACCGGATTGCATTGGCCGACGCAGTGCGAGCCACCCCCCGTCACCGCTTCCAGGTGATCAAGTCCGAACCGGTACACGGCTACCACGTGACCGGTCTGGCGGGCATCAACTCCTATATCCAGCGGGTTGCCGTGCACCCCGACGCGCAACGCATGGGATATGGCAGCGCCTTGGTCAACGACTCGTTGCGGTGGGCGTGGCGTAATGGCGCCAGCCTGGCCCAGGTGAACACGCAGATCACAAACGAGCGGGCCGTGGCACTCTATGAACGTTGCGGCTTCTCGTTCGCACCCCACCGTCTCTTGGTGTTGCACCACGACTTCAGCCGAGGACGCAACGACGCACCCGAGCCGCCGCTGTATTCCTGAGTCGAACCGGCTCGCACATCGTCCCGGCAACATTGGGATCACCACAGAGCCCGTATTGGCCCGCTCAAGACCCCAATGCTGGCCTCGCTAGTGAGCGACCTCGAGCCAGGATCTATCGTTGGGCTATGCACGATGTCATTGTTCTCGGCACTGGCGTGGCCGGGCTGGTTGCCGCCATTGCCGCTCATGATCAGGGTGCCGATGTTGGCCTCTTTGACAAGAGCGACCTGCTCGGCGGGACCACGGCCATGAGCGGCGGCATCATCTGGATGCCGAACAACCACCTGCAGGAAGCCGCCGGAATCGCTGACTCGCGGGAACAGGCGCTGGACTACCTCGATGCGCTGTCGCTGGACATGATCGATTCCGACATGGCAGCGGCGTTCGTCGACAACGGACCCAAGGCGCTGCAATACGTGCACGACAACACGCCGTGTGAGTTCAGTCTGATGGCGACCTATCCCGACTATCACCCCGAGCATCCGGGTGGCCTTCCCGCCGGTGGTCGCTCGGTCGACAACATGGTGTTCCCCTACCCGAGCCTCGGTGACTGGGCGGGGCGTATCCGCAATCAGCGAGGCGCTATGCCGGTCGCACTCGCCGAGACACCGCTGGGCGGCGCCACCTCTTCGCCCGACCCGGCGTTGATCGGCGAGCGGCTCGCCAACAACGAAAACGGTATGGGTCTTGCACTGGTTGGCGGGCTGTTGCGCGCCTGTCTCGATCGAGGCATCGAACCAAAGCTCGGCTGGCGGGCGAACGAACTGGTGATGAACGACGGCCGAGTCACCGGCGTTCGCTTCGACGTCGACGGCGAGTCGCAGATGGTCGACGCCAACAACGGTGTGATCGTGGCAACCGGCGGGTTCGAGTTCAATCCCGAATTGGCCAAGTCGTTCCTTCGCGGACCCATGACCGGCCCGGCGGGTTCGCCCGAGAACACCGGCGACGGTTTGGTCATGGCGATCGAGGCCGGCGCCCGGCTGGCCAACATGGGAAACTCATGGTGGGTGCCCGTGACCCGCGTGCCCGGCGAAGAACAGTTCGGCGCCCCCAAAGTGCATTTGATTCTGCTGGAACGGACACGTCCCGGTTCGCTCATGGTGAACCGCACCGGCAAACGCTTCTGCAACGAGGCCGGCAACTACAACGCCATGGGTGGTGTCTTCCATCAGTTCGATCCGGTGAGCTTCGATTACCCGAATCTGCCGGCTTGGTTGGTCTTCGACCATGCCCACAAGCAGCGCTACGACGTGGTCTCGGCGCCCGCCGGTGACGACGCACCCGAGTGGATGGCGAGCGGTGAGACCATCGAAGATCTCGCCACCGTCATCGGCGTTGACCCAACGACCCTGGCGGCCACGGTGGCTCGCTTCAACGAGCACGCAATTGCCGGACACGACCCCGACTTCCACCGCGGCAAGAGCGCCTACGACACATTCAACGGCGACCAGACGCTGCCGGGCATCGAAGCCACCCTCGGCCCCCTCACGACCGGCCCGTTCCACGCCATCAAGATCGAACAAGGATCACTCGGCACCAACGGCGGACCCAAGACCGACGCCCGGGGCCGCGTGCTGGCCCAGCGAGGCGGCGTCATCGAAGGCCTATGGGCCGCAGGCAACGTCATGGCCGCACCCACCGGACTCGTCTACGGCGGTGCCGGAGGCACCATCGGCCCCGCACTGACCTTCGGGTGGATAGCCGGCAACGACGCCGTGCGATCGCGGTGACGACCGATGCGGCTCAACCGGCCGGTACCCGCCGGTTCAGCAGATAGCACAAGATTTTCGACTGGAGAGCCGGCTGAACCGCGGCCGGGCGGCCCGTGAGGATCAACCCTGCGGGTGCTTGCGAACAAGATCGGGAACGCACGCCTGGAGGCTTCTGAGCTTGTCGCTAGCCCAGGTTGTTCGTTAGCGCGTCGCCTCCTGGCGGTGGTTCTCTATAGGGAGAGGATGGTTACTGTGCCGGTGGAACCGTCGATGGAGATGGTGGCTCCGTCGGGGATGCGGCTGGTGGCGTCGACGACCGACACAGCGCAGGGCACGCCTAGTTCGCGACAGACAATTGCGGCGTGGCTGGCGACGGCGCCGACGTTGACGACCACACCCCCGGCAGCCAGGAACAGCGGTGTCCACGATGGATCGGTGGTCGGGGCGATCATGATGTCGCCGGGGTCGACGGCCATTGGATCCGACGGATCGAGCACGATGCGAGCCACGCCGGTGACTTCGCCAGGAGCGCCGGCGGTGCCTTGCAGCACCTCCCCGGCAACGGCCTTGGTCTGACCACCGGCGTTCCGGGGTCCCCACTCGGAGATCGGGGGCACACCGCCCTCGAGGCCCACGATGTAGGGCGGCTCGAGTTCGTGCATCGCAGCGAAGTCGGCGTCGCGGCTGGCGATCGTATCGCTGTAGGAGCCGGGGTCATCCAGGAACGCTTCGAGCTCGGATTCGAGCAGCATGAATACCTGCTGAGGATCGGTGATGACGCCGTCGGCGACCATGCGGTTGCCGACTTCCATCATGGCCAGCTTGCCTTCGTGAATGGCACGGATGCAGGCGTTCTTGCCCATCTCGCGAGCCTGGAAGAACACACCTGCTGACTTGATGCCAGCAGACAATCCGCCGTGAGCCTCGGCGTCGCCTTCGACCATCGACAGCAGTTCGGCTGAAAGCGCTTTGCGCTCGGCGGCGGCCTTGGTTTGCGCGTCGTGCGGGCTGCGGTCGTCGCTCTGGTGGCGCAGCCGATCGAGCATGCCCAGCGCCAGCGACGGCTTGGTAGTCCATGAGTGGGCTCGCATGTCCCACTCGTTCGGTCCGCGGTGGCCATGGTCGGCAATGAGTGCGTGCCATTGCGAAAGCAGCGATGCCGCGTCGCCATCGTCGGAAGCGGCGAGTCGGTCGAGAATGCCGTCGACACCAGCGTCGAACTCGGCCATGAGCGCAGGTGATTCCTTGATGGTGCGGCTCATGTCCCACATCACGAATGACGCTTGGGCCGACTCGACGTCGCCGATGGCGGTCATCACCTTGACGGCGTCGCCGTCGCGCCCGATTGCACCGCAGATGGCCTGCACTGCGCCCGGGCCCAGCGACGCGCCCAGCGCAGACTGGCAGTAGACCACCCAGGCGTCGTAGAGCAGCGCCGTCATCTCGCGAGCGCGTGCAACCAGTTCTACATTCGACAGCGAAGAGAGGTCGGGGCGTGCGGCAACGGCCGCCTTGCAGTTGGCCGATACTTCTTCTTGCGCCGGGAAGCTGTCGGTGCTCATGGCCCAGCCCATGGTCTCGCCCAGCTTGGCTTCGTGCTCGGGGCTCTCGTCGTCGGGATGCGGCACGTACTCGGGCACACCGGGATGATCACCGAAGTACGCCTGATCGATTGCGGCCGGAGTGGCTCCGGGCATACGGGCGCCCATGACTCGCGGCAGCGACAGTTGGTTGTAGAAGTAACCGCCCCAGTTACCGAACACCTCGGGCGGGTCCAGCGTGAGTTCCTCGGCATCGATGACGCCGAACTCGACGAATCCTTGGGCGACACCGGGTACGCAGCCCTTGTTCCAGCCCAGGCTCCAGCCGAGCGGGCTGAACGGATCGGGACCGACCTCGTCGGCGTTGGCCCGCGTGTACCACGTGAACCGCTCGCTGATTTCGGTGTCGGTAATCCAGGTGTCCATGTCTTCCCCCGTGTTGCTTGGGTCTACTCTAGTTGCACCACGGGAACCGCTGTTTGTGGGCAATCAACCCACGATGGCTGGTCGCCCTCCGCACGGAACCGCCGCCGTGCGAGCGCTAGCTGGCGTTGGGCATGACGGCGGCTTCACCGAAGGCTCGAAGGCGGTCCAGGCCATCGTCACCGGCAAAGAAGAACGCCGGCACCATCACCCGGCCAACACCCAGGTCGTGCATGATCTCGACACCGGCGACGGGATCCTTCATATGGGCACCGAACATGGCATTGATCTCGACGGCGGCCGGATCACGATCGCGCTTCTCACACTCGGCCCCCACAGCAGCTATGAGCTCGGCCAACCGATCGGCGGATCCCTCACCGGGGAAGTAGCCGTCGGCCATGCGGGCAGCGCGGCGAATTGCCACATCGCTGTCGCCGCCGACCAGGATGGGTATGTCCGCCCCCTGTGCGGGGCGAGGCGTGCAGGTCAGCGGTTCGAAGTCGACGAACTCGCCGTGATACTCCACGTGCGATCCTGACCAGATCAATCGCATGGCTTCGACGTACTCGTCGTTTCGACGGCCCCGCCGCTCCCAGGGCACGCCGAGCGCATCGAACTCTTCCTTCATCCATCCCACGCCCAGCCCGAGCTCGACCCGGCCTCCGGTGAGATGGTCGAGCGTCGCCAACTCTTTCGCCAAGATCAACGGGTTACGTTGCGGCACGATCAAGATGCAGGTGCCCAGACGAAGCGTCGGCGCGGCGGCAGCCACGTACGCAAGCCAGATCAGCGGATCGGGAATGGGCGTGTCGGGCGTGGCCGGGACCTTGCCGTCTGCGGTGTAGGGATACGCCGACTCGATCTTCGAGGGAAAGATCACGTGCTCGCCGCCCCACACGGACTCGAATCCCACCTCTTCGGCGACCCTGGATATCTCCAGGGCGCTTTGTGGATCTGTTCCGATGCTGCTTGCGAATGCCAGGCCAAACTTCATGGCGCCAGCCCATCACGTCGCCGGCTGATTTCCAAACTCGCGCCGGCTGCGACTCGAGGTCACGGTGCCGTGCACAAACTCGGCCGGATGTACCGAGATGCTCCTAGCGACCTAGTTCAGGGTGCGACTGGCGAAATACTGGGCGACGGTGAACCCCGCAGTTGCCAACGCGAGGGCGCCGAAAACGAGACGTCCATCGCGGGTCATGCCGTCGGCCAGGGCGATCCACACCGCCGCCATAGCGATCAGAACCACGTTGATCTTGATAACCCGTTGTACTTCGCCACGTCGTGAGACACGCCGGTTCGCGTACAGCGTGACCATGAACGACCAGAGCAGGACGAGCACGCCGAAGATCGTCAGAATCGTGCCGGACACGCCGAGCCAGTCCGACATGAAGGCACCGGTCAGAGTGAAGACCAAGCCGACGATGTTGCACATCGTTGCGTAGAGGCCGAGCGCCATGTTGGCGAATCGAGTGGCGGGTTCGCCTTCGGGCACTCGAGGGGTCGACAGCCGCGGGCGAGACTGCAAGGGCTTCTCGAGCCGAGGTTGGGCGCCATCTTCTGACTCCGGCCTCTTCGACGCATCCTCATCCATGATGCCTCCGAGGATACGACGCAATTCAGAAGCCTTGGCTACCAAAGAGCTACATGGCGCTCCTTATTTGCGGTGACGGGCGTAGGGGTTGGTGGTGCGCCAGCGGGCTTTGGCGTTCTCGAGTAGCGGACGCCCCAGACTCGACAAGCCGTCGGGAAGCTTGATGGCGATGGCGATCATGGCCATGCCAGCGATGGCACCGCGCAAGAACTCGCCCTCGCTGGCCGACGACGACAACAAGCCAGCCGGTATCAGCACTGCGCCGATGATCATGCCGGCGATCGACCCGACACCACCGATGAACAACAGGGTCAGGTTGGTGATGCCACCAAACGGTGACCATGTCTGAATCGACAGCACGGTGAGCGCATAGGCAATGAGCACACCAGCACTACCGGCGATTGCGGCCGAGATACCGAAGCCGAGCAGTTTCACCCGAGTGACATCAACTCCCAGTGCAATCGCAGCCCGCTCGTTGGCCCGCACCGCCAGCATGCGGCGGCCGGTGCTCCCGCGGCGCAGGTTCATCACCGCCACCGTGGCGACAAGTAGCAACATGGCGACCAGAGCGGTGAACGGCGTGTTGTCACTGAGACCGGTCGCCAGGTCACGGCTGCCGACGTCGACACCGAACCACTCGGGCCTCGGTACCGGCGTATTGGCCCCCGCGGTTGACCCCACCAAGGCACGGTTTGCAAACACCAATTCGGTAGCAGCCGTGGCCGCAGCAAGAGTGACAACGGCGAGATGGATGCCTCGGATACGTAGTGCAGGGAGTGCCACCAGCAGGCCGACCGCCGTGGCCGCAATGACACCCAGCAATGCTGCGAGCGGATCGGGAAGGCCCGGCCCGTTGACGACAAAGATGTTGTACTGCGTCGGCGTGCCGTCCGATGACAACCGAATCGCGACATAGGCAGCGATGCCGGCGAACGCCAGGTTCGCCAACGACACCTGACCGAGATATCCCACCAGCACGACCGATGACAACATCAAGAGCGCTGCGATGAGCGTGGTGACCAGCCGGGCTTCATCGGCGCCGGTGGCACCGGCGGCGAGAAACGCAATGACCGCACCGAGCAAGATCATCGCCAGCAGCGGGCGGTTCGACAGTGGTGCGCGGGGTTGGGGTCGCGTCACGATCGTCGTGCGAATCGGCAGTCGGTGGCCACGAGAAAACTGCAGCACCACGATCAATACCAAGGGGATCGCACCGCGGACTCCTTGCGCAGGAATGGCCTCGGGCCACCAATCGAACCCCGCGAGCCGGACCGCCGCAGACTGCGCCATACCAATACCTACACCACCCACTGCGGCGATCAGCGGCGAGGTGAGATTTCCGAGGAACGCCGCGCCCAGTGCGGGAACGATCAGCAGCGTGTAGCCCACGGGCGAGAGCAATGTGATGTCGAGAAAGAGCACGCCAGCCAGTCCGGTGATGACCGAAGAGATGAGCCAGTTGATCGAGGCCAGCCGACCGGGTGACCAGCCGAGCATGACAGAACCCGCGGGCGACTCGTCGGCCGCCCGTGTGGCCAGGCCGGTCATGGTGAATCGGTAATACGCCCACAGCGCGATACCCACGGTCACGGCGATCAGGGCAAGCGCGATCCGGCTGTATGCCAGGTTGTTGCCGAGCCCGAACACGTTCTCGACGCTGCCCTTGGGAAGGATGCCGTCGACCTGCCGAAAGCCCACACCAAAATGGTGGGCCGCGATCGACTGTAGATACGACAGCACCCCGAGCGACGCGATGATCTTGGAGATCGGTGGGCTGGTGCGCAGCGGCCCGAACACCAGGAAGTGCAGCGCGAGACCGAGCACTACCGAGATTGCGAGCGCACCGGCAAGCGCCGCAGGCTTGGACAAGCTGGTGCCGAACGAGACTGCAACAGGGATGTCCAGCGGCCCGGGGATGAAGTCGAACCATGGCATGTAGAGCTCGCCAGACTCGCGCAGCGTGGCATAGCCATACGCGGGATACATGGCCAATGCGGCCTGATCCAGATTGATGACGCCGGCACCCTTGTGCCCGACGACGATCCCCGCACCGATCAGCCCGTAGAACCCGCCAACTCCTATGCCGAGCAGGCTGAGCAGCAGGAGGCTACTCAGGCTGCGACAGCCCCTCGGGTGCGATTCTCGATAACGGCAACACCGACGAGCACGAGCCCGGCCAGGAGGCCAAGCCACAGGCCGATGCCGGGGCCCACATCGATGTCGAGTCGAAGTACCGAGATCAACGTGGCCACCGGAACCAGCACGGTAACGAGGCCGAGGCCCATGAGGACATGACCGATCAAGGCGTTCGGGCCCGGTTCAGCCAGCCCCTGCGGGCGCATGCGCATGAGCGCAGCTATCGCTGTCACCACACCGAATATCAACAACATGTAGCCGAAGCGAGGGCCCGAAGGAGCGCCTTCTGACGTGCCGTCGAGGGCGCTCAGCGTGATGGAGCCGGCATTGAGCCACGCCAAGAACGGGAAGGCAGCCACCCCGATGCCGCCGAGCAGTGCGATGAGCGAGAACGTTCGACGCTTGGTGGCTTCGAGCTCGCTGATGGACGTTGCAGGCTCGGTTGCCGACAACGTGATCGCGGCGAGCTGCGGGATCAGTGACGCCGGGAAGTACGCCACGACGACACCCCAGCCGGTGCCGGCTTCGAACGTGGCCAGCCAGCCAACGATGAAAGCCAGGATGTTCATCCACGCGGCAAAGCCGACGATCACCGTGAGTTGCTCGACACCGAGACCCGGTAGAACCTTGGTCTGCCCACGGAGCCGCATGATGGCCAGCCCGAGCAAGATGACGCCCAGGATGACCGCAATCAGGCCGAATCCGGTGCCTCCCTGGGCGCTGAGTACGCCCTCATCGGGGTCACCTCGTTTGGCCCATTTGCCAAAGGCTGCGCCCCAGAAATAGACAATGGCCAGCAACAGGTGCATGTATTTGAAGAACGTGGCCAGATCGAAGTCGAGTTTTAAGGCACTCGCTTGGAATAGTCCCGTGATCGCGACCAGCGCGACGAGAAAACCGATTCGCCAACCGCCGTCTGGTTCGTCGGCCTTGGCAATCACGATCAGCAGGTAGAGCACGGTGAGTACACCGAAAATGATGGTTCCCTTGTGCAACTTCGATAGGAGATTCATGCGCTGATCTCCCCGCCCAGGTAGCTCGCCTCCAGCAGGTCCGGGCGCTGCTTGAGCTCGGCGGCTGAACCTTCGAGCACGATCTCGCCATGGCTCATCACATACGCACGATCGCATACGTCGAGTGCCAGGTGGACGTGCTGTTCGACGATGAGCACACCCGCGCCGGTCTCGTCTGCGATGTCTCGAACGATCGGCAGCAACCGTTCCACGATGATTGGCGCCAAGCCCAGGCTCATTTCATCGACGAGAAGCAGCTTGGGTTCACCAACAAGTGCCCGTGCCATGGCCAGCATCTGCTGCTCACCACCGGACAACAGGCCGGAACGCCGTCCCATCAACGGCTTGAGTGCTGGGAGCAGCTCGAGTGCTCGTTCGTAACCCGCGGCTTGGGCAGCGCGGTTGCCACGCAGACCGAGGCGAAGGTTCTCTTGCACCGTCAGGCCAAAGAACAACGAGCGGTCCTCGGGCACATGGGCCAGGCCCCGACGCGCTGCCTTGTGGGGCGCCCCGAATGTGGCTGGCTCGCCCAGCACATCGACGCTTCCCTCGAGGACCTTGAGTAGGCCCGAGACCGTGAGCAGCGTTGTTGTCTTGCCAGCACCGTTCGGCCCGAGCATGGCCACGACCTCGCCGGGGTTGATGTGCATGTTCACGCCGCGCACGACCGGTACCCCGGAGTAGCCCGAAGAAAGATTCTTGACGTCGAGCAGGCGCTCGTCGGATGTTTCGCTCATTGATCGCCTCCTGCAGCCTGGGCGCTGGCAACAGCCTCGCCGGCTGCGGCCTGTCCTTCACCGGCTTCGGCACCGAGATAGGCGGCCTTCACCGCCGGGTCTTCTCGTACTTCAGCGGGTGTGCCTTCGGCGATGATCTTGCCGAAGTCGAGCACATAGATGTAGTCGCACACGCTGAGTACCAGGCCCATGTCGTGGTCGATCAAGAACACGGACATGTCATGATCGAGGAACTCTCGCAGGTGCCGGCCCAGGTTTTGGCTCTCGGCCGTGTCCAAGCCGGCAGCCGGCTCATCGAGCAGGATCAGCTCGGGTTGTGCAGCGAGTGCTCGAGCCACGCCGACCAGCTTGCGGCGGCCATGCGACAGGTCGGTCGGCATGGCGTCGGCTTCGTCGGTCAGCCCCATGATGTCGAGCGCCCAGCTGACGCGCTCTTCGGTCTTGGGATCGGTCGGTGTGAGATACAACATGTCCAGGATGAAGCTGTACCACTTGGTGGGATAGGCGGCCACTAGCAGGTTGTCTCGCACACTGAGATCTTCGAACAGTTCGAGCGATTGGAACGTTCGCACCAGGCCTCGTTGGGCTCGTTCGTGCGGCTTGAGTTCACCAATGTCTTCGCCGGCAAATGTTGCCGTGCCAGCCGACATCGGCACATAGCCCGTGATGGCATCGATGAACGTCGTTTTGCCCGCACCATTCGGGCCGATCAGGCCGACGAACTTGCCCTTGGGGACGATCAGGTCGACCTTGTCGTTGGCGTTGAGGCCACCGAAGGTAACCGTGAGCCCACGAGTCTCGAGGATGTTCTCGCTCATACCGAAGCACCTCCTTCGGCCATTTCATTGACCGTGTTGATGGCGTCGAACTCCTCGACGAATTCCTCGGGTGAGGTTCCGGGGGGTCTGCGAAGCCCGTGCAATATCTCTTTGCCGGCGTTCGCGTTGACCAGTGAGATGCCCTCGCCGTTCGTGGCGATGGCGTTGGCGATCAGCAGTGCGCCACCTGCGATACCGATCACGGTTCGATCAACACTCTCGAAGTGGGTGACAAGGATTTCTGCGTTCAGGCCGCCCGCCACGAGCAGGCCGCCAATGACGGCGCCGGTCACGGTGGTGATACCGCCGAGGTAGGCGAACGCCAGCAGGCTCAAGCCGAGCAGTGGGCTGAACTGTTCGCTGGTCAGCGACGACAGTTTGAAGGCAAACATCACGCCGGCCATACCAGCAATGCCGGAACTGATGGCGAATCCGAGCAGCTTGGTCTGCGATACATCGATACCGGCGGCCGCAGCGGCACGTTCGTTCGCTCGAACCGCCAGGAAGCGACGCCCGATCACTCCACGGCGCAGGTTTGCCACCAGCACACCCACGATCGCGACAACGACGATGAGGAGCACGGTGTACTTCCAGTTGTCGACTTGCCCGGAGTCTTCGTTGAACCCACCGAAGTTCGAATCGAAGATCTTGAGTTCGGGCAAGGGGTTACTCGAATCGGCGCCCTCACCCATCAGGCCAGGATTACGCAGCACGAGTTTCTCTATTGCGACCACCGCCGCCAGGGTCACTACCGCCAACTGCACACCGCGGATACGCAGCGCCGGTAGCCCGACCAGTACACCAACGAGGACCGCAGCCGCCACCCCGGCAATACAAGCAAGGAGCATGGGCCAGTTCGGTCCACTCTTCACGAAAAAGTCGAACTCGCGGATCTTCATGCCGTCGGCAACGAGGCGCGCCATGCTCCATGCGGCGACACCGGCCAGGCTCCATTGCGCCAGCGAGATCTGACCCAGATAACCGACGAGCACCACCAGGCTGAACATGAACAGCATGAAGATCAGCGACGTACTGAAGGCCGACTCCCACTTGGACACGAAGATGTTCGAGATCAAGAAGCCAACACCCATGAGCCCCAAGGCGCCAGTGGTCACATTGTTGCTCTTCGGGGCACGAGGCTGGCGGCCAGAACTGATGGAACCACGCACCGGTAGTTTGTCGCCGCGTAGGTAGAGAACGAGAATGATGGCGATCAGGGGTATGAACTGTCGAATGCCTTCAGCGGGCAGCCACAACTTGCCGGTCTCGCCGAGCCAGTCGCGTTGAAAGAGGTTCACGCCACCGCTGGCAATCATGCCCAGACCAATGCCACCAATGGTTGCTCCCATGACCGAGGTCAGGTTGCCGATCAGCGCAGCCGCAAGCGCAAAGACCACGAGCAAGGCGAACTGGCCGGGTTGGGTCTTGTGCAGGAACACGATGCCGGCAATACCGGCAAGCACCGACGACAGCACCCAGTTCAGACCAGCGAGCAGTTGCGGCGAGTAACCCAGCAGCGCCGCGCCCTTTTCGTTCTCATCTGCGGCACGGGTGGCGATTCCGAATCGCGAGTAGCGGAAGAACGCCCAGAGCAGGCCGCCAACGGCCAAAGCCGTCAGCGCCAGCCAGAGGTTCGAACCGGGCATGGTCTTGTCGGTGAACCAGACGGTCTTTGCATCGCTGGTGCTGTCGAACTTCCACCAGCCTGGGTCGTTACGAGTGCTGTTGCCGAAATTGCGCAACGAAACGGCGCCCAGGTAGATGAAGACACCGAGTGAGCCGATGACCTTGGCCAGGGTGGGGGCGTTGCGGAGCGGCCGGAAGACCAAGAAGTGCATCATGACGCCGATGAGTGCCGACACCAGCAGCACCAGAAAGACTGCGAGCAATGTTGGCGGGTCCTCGGTGATGCTGATGCGTACCGGCAGATTGCTGATACCCAGCTTCTGTAAGACGCCCCACTCGGGTATGGGATCGACCCAGGGCAGGTAGATGTTTCCTCGACCGGGCTCTCGGAGCTCGTCGAAGTTGAACGCGGCGTATGCAGCAATGGCGCCGTGGCCAAAGTTGATCACGCCCGAGCCGCGGAATGCGACCACGATCCCGCACGCAAGAAGCGCGTAGACCCCGCCGGCGCCAATGCCGGCGACTAGTGCTGCCCAAAAGGCTTCCAACGAAAGTTCCTCCCCAAGGATGCGCGCTCCCCAGCGCGTTCGTATTGGACAATCGGGGCGACTCTGGCAAGAAGCAGAGCCGCCCCGGATCGTCGAAGTTGTCAGCTGTCAGAGACCAACAGCGTGTTGGCCGTTAACCAGCGTCGGGGCGTGGGTTGCCTGCGGCTACCCGTGCCTGAATGTCACCAACATTGATGAGTTCACCGTCGAGTGGGCCGAGCTCCCAGCTTTCGCCGTTCCACAAGGTGTAGGTCAGCGTCTTTTTACAGACGGCTGGGAATTCGTCGGTGTTGTCGGTACAGGTGACCGGCGGTGTGCCGACAACGTGCTGGTTGTCGAGGTTTTGCATCCATGCCACCACTGCAGCTCCGTCTTCGATGTCTTCGCCGGCTTCGATCATGTCATTGAAGATTTCCCAGACCATGATTCCGGTCGAGTGACCGACCCGCAGGAATGCGGATACCGGGGCCTCGCGCAGCGGCGAGTTCTCGAGATGATCGTTGCGCCAGTTGAGTTCCCACGCAGTGAAGTCGTCGTAAAGATCAGGACGCTCAGAGATGTAACCCTGCTGGCCGAACGTTGCGCCGACTGATGCTGGGTTCGCGAGCACCGAGTCATCGATGCATGAGCCGGACCCAATAACGGTTGTGTCAACACCAGAAGCGGTGATTGCCGACATGATGCCGTTGCAGTCAGCAGCAGAGATACCGAAGAAAATGCCGGTCTCTTCTGGTGGGGTGTCACCGAAGTATTCGATGATTGCCTGCACGGTTGCGTCGTCGTCTGAAGGGTCAGAAGACTGATCGGCGAATCCCTGGAACGACTGATCAGGATATTCCTGCTCGGTCAAGTAGCCCCAGAAGCGCTCTTCGGTATCTTCGTAGCACTCGATGCCTGGAGGCGTGTTGGCGTACAAGACAGCAGTCTTGGTCAGGCCGAGGGTTTCAACGGTGTAGGTTGCGCCACCGGGGAACGCCACCGGGCAGCCACCCCAAACCGAGATGACCTCGGGCTGGGTGAAGTCGGCCACAAAGATAGGCACCGTCTGGATCGTTGGCACGTTTGCGCCGATGAACGTGGGGTACATAGCCGGCGTGAAGAACTCGATACCGTTGACATTGAGGTTCGGCTGGGTTTCTGCGATCTCGTTCGCGCAGTTGATGGCCGCATTCGGGTCGAACTCATGGGCACATGCTTCGAATTCGATCGGACGTCCATCGATACCACCGAGCTCATTGTTGATCTGGTCAACAGCGATCTCGAAGCCTTCGCGAATTTCAGGGAAAGAAACGCCTGGCGTACCTTCCATGTTCGACATGGTGATGACTACTGGCTCGAGGCTGTCATCGGCTGCGCCTGACGGGTTGTTGATGGCCTCGTAGAAGTCACCGGCGCTTGCGCCATTGATAGCAGGGTCAGCAGGGTTGGCGTCATCATCCATGGCGTCATCATCCATGGCGTCATCATCCATGGCGTCATCATTGGTGGACAGGGCAGAGCCACCGTCGTCACCGTCGGCGGACTCACCGTCGCTGCTACTTCCACAGGCAGCGGCGACAAGCGCCAGCGCCAGTAGAAGCGCGAGCAACCTCGCGAATTTGTTGGACATGGATTCCCCTCCAAGTGAAATGTTGGGGCCACACACGCGGCCCTACTTAACAGACCTCCACTGTCGCAGTTATGTGAATGACTAGTCAATTCGACGAGGGGTGGCGTGGCGGTGCGTGGTGATGAAGACTGTGGTCATGACCGAAGCTGCGACGCCACCACTCTCGATCGCGATTGCTCTATTTGATCGCGTAACCATGCTCGATGCCATCGGGCCCTACTCGGTGCTTGCCGGTTTACCCAACAGCGAGATCACCTTTTTGGCTGAACAATCGGGACCAGTTATGGATTCGAATGGACGCATGGCGGTGGTCGCCCATGCGCCATACAGCGACATGGTCGACCCCGATGTGATCGTGATTCCGGGCGGCGTCATCACGGTGGCGATGTCGCAAGAAAAGACGCATCCAATCATCGATTGGATCCGTCGCGTGCATCCGGGAACGGTGCGCACCACCTCGGTCTGCACCGGCTCGCAGCTGCTCGGAGCAGCTGGGGTGCTGAACGGTGTGCCCGCCACGAGCCACTGGTATGTGCGCGACACGCTCAGTGAGTTCGGTGCCATTCCGACCGATGAGCGCGTCGTGCAACAGGGCAAGATCATCACCGCTGCGGGCGTGTCGTCTGGTATCGACATGGCGCTGCAGCTGGTTGCGGACCTGCAGACCGACGAAGTGGCCCAGGCCATACAACTCAACATCGAGTACGACCCCGACCCACCGTTCGACTCCGGGCACCCCCGGTGTGCACCGCCAGCCATCACCGAGATGGTGTCGGCCGGATTCGCAGGTGCGCTCGAGCGCAGTGGCGATCAAGCCTCATGACCGTCACCGAACCCAGGTGGTACTGGCCTACGTTGTTCTGCGGACCGTGTCACCTGCGTTCGCGGTGGGGCCCGCAGCCTCGTATCGCCGGGCCCCGGTCATCGGCACGTCGGCGGGGATCATGCAGGGCGCTGTCGGCATCTCGGGCTCATTGTCGTGTCGTGGGTGCAGAGCTTGCGGCTCGAACGTGATGCCCAGATCCTGGCGGTGACCGTGTTGTTCGCCGTGGCGGGCGTCTCGCAGTTCCTCATTCTCGTGGGCAACGGAGAACTGAACGGCTTGTGGGCCATCACCCTGGTTGCCTGCATTCCCACCCTGGCCACGATCCCGTTGGGAAGCCGTATCCGTAGTCGACTCAGCGCCGCGAACTTCGATCGCTTCGTGCTCGGATTACTTGCCTTGTCGAGTGTCGGCCTGTTCTGGCGCAACTTTCTCTAGCAGGATGCCAAGCCGAGAACGTTCAGGAGCTTGCCCCAGCGGCGGCGGTGAGTGGGTCGCCGCTGATGGTGATGCGGTGCATGAGACGGCGGTGGCCTGGATAATCGTTCAGCGCCCAATGCCAGGTGCTGCGGTTGTCCCACATGGCGATCGAGCCCACGTTCCAGCTGAACTGCGTGGTGAATTGGTCCTGGCCGACATGCTCGTAGAGGTACTGAAGCAGAGGTGCAGACTCTTCGACGGACCAGCCCACGAAGTGCAGGGTGAAGGCCATATTCACATAGAGCAGTTTGCGTCCGGTTTGCGGATGGGCGATCACGACCGGGTGGGTGGCGTTGCCGACGCCATCGGGGTTCCCGAGACGGTCGTCGCGCTTGCCGTAGTCAGACGCCTTACCGAACACGTGCTCGTTGCTGTGAACCGCGTGCAGCGACTCGAGTGTTTTCTGCAGGCCCGGGGAGAGCGCATCGTACGCAGCGCCGACATCGGCGAATCGGGTATCGCCGCCAGTCGGAGGCACCTCGCGTGCCAGCAGGATCGACCCCCGGGCGGGGATCTGATCATAGGTGTGATCGGTGTGCCAGGCACCGCCGATGTTGCCCTCCTGGTCGGCCTCTTTGAGCACGGTCGCAATCTGGGGGTGTGTGTCCACCGCCTTGAAGAACTTGTTCACGTCGATCGTGGCGAACCGTTCGGCAAATGTGATGTGGTCGTCGGGTGTGAGTTCCTGGCCGTGGAAGAACAACACGCCATGGTCGGCCCATGCCTGCGCAAGTTGCCGGGCACCGTCATGATCGAGTTGACGAACGTCGACGTCGGAAACTGTCGCCCCAACTTTTTTGCAGTGATCAGCATGGTTCGCACCATAGAGCGAGCAAGGGATATGGCACCATTGGCGGGTGCTTATAAAACGAGCGATCCTGGATCAGATCGAAGCGGGCGATCTCGACATCATCTTTCGCAAATGGCGCAAGCCGACCATCAAACAAGGCGGCCAGCTGCGCACGTCGATTGGCATGTTGAACATCGTGGCCCTCGAGCAGGTCACCAGGTCGAAGATCACTGCCGGCGAGGCCGGGCGCGCCGGTTTCGAGTCCAAGGCAGCCTTGTTGCGAGAACTCGACAGTCGCGACGACGGCGACATCTATCGCATCACCGTCGAGTACGGGGGCGTCGATCCGCTCATTGCGCTCCGCGAGAATGCCGACCTGAGCGCCGATGATGTAGCCGACTTGCAGAACCGCTTGGCCCGACTCGACCAGGCCTCGAAGCGTGGCGCGTGGACCACCACCTTCCTGCACGTATTGAACGAGAATCCTCGGGTTCGGGCCCCCGACCTGGCTGCGGGGTTGGGCCTCGACAAGCCGACGTTCAAGAACGATGTGCGCAAGCTGAAAGGGCTCGGCCTCACGATCAGCTTCTCGCCCGGCTACGAACTGAGCGCGCGCGGCAAGGCCTACCTCGACACGCTGAGCAACAGCTAGCGCGGCCCTTGACCGCTGCCGCGCCGCTGCGCAAGAGTGAAGCATGATCAATGGCTTTCACACCATCATCTCCCCCACGACCATGCTGCGCCTCGTGCGTTCACGGTGCGCAGTGTCGGCGAAGTGATTTTGTGTCAAACCCGCCGTGAACTCGCCCAGACACTCCCCGAGTTCAGCCGATGAGCGAGGGGCTGGCAGCCGAGTCGAACGCCGCCCCAGAGGACATCGCCGAGTACTACGACACCTGGACCAACAGCGGTAGCTATGACACCGATGTGGCCGGTTGGGGGTACGAAGCACCGGAACGCGTCGCCGCCATGGCCGCTGCGCTCATCCAACAGCACCCGGGCCCGGTGTTGGATGCCGGCTGCGGCACCGGACGAGCCGGCGAGGCGCTTCGGGCGGCGGGAATCACCGACCTGACCGGCGGCGACTTCGCGCCGGCCAGCGTCGACGCCGCCCGCCAACGAGGCATCTACAGCCAGGTTGACCATCTCGATCTGAATG
>ENA-ORXR01002280-ORXR01002280.1-marine-metagenome-genome-assembly--contig:-NODE-2280-length-18517-cov-4.823807_pt1 | contig 18517 bp, 15 predicted proteins | sample MGYA00237866_ERZ511479 | MGnify/ENA metagenome assembly ERZ511479 | reverse complement strand
ACATTATGTTAGCCGAGATTCGAGGCCCGCAGTCGTTCGATCCCAGAGGGATCGCATTATTTTCTGAAGAGCAAGTTGTCAAATGAATTTATCTAATTGAAATAAGTACACACTTAATTGGTTTAGCACCAACTTAGCTCATTCCTAATTCGCATTAGTCTAAATCATTCAAAATAAAATTTTTTGTAAACGCATGCAGCGTTTTCTCAAAACTGTGCATATCAATTATGTAATCCTTTGATTTTTAATGGCGGAAGGTATCAAAAAACGTCAAAACGTAAGTACAAGAAAACGGCATGAAAAATGAAATTCACGAAAGAATAATATGGAATAAAATCCTCGTTCATTCAGCAGATGAACACGAGCAAAAAGTGAAATGGTATTTTTATTTAAAAGGAGAATTGAAATTTCCCTTCTTTGCGCAGATGCCAATAAAACTTAAAGATAGCTTGGGGGGAGAACTTTTTAAAGAAGTTAAAGTGGTTGGATTATTGTCAAATGATGCTCACTTAAGAAGACATCGAGACATGATCATCGAAGGAGAACTGGACCAGTATATTCTAAAATTTCGACTTTCTGAGCTGGAGAATATTCGGGCTTTGCCAAGGGTGAAAGCCGCCATAGAATTATGGAAATACTGGATAACTTCTCATGATAGAGCTTACGCTAAAGTCAAAGATGCTTTGTAACAGATACTCTTTATCCCTTGTTTGCCAACTGCCCACAAGCCGCATCAATATCTTTTCCACGACTCCGTCTCACTGTGACCATTACTCCCTCTTTTCGCAGATAAGCCGCAAACTCATCAATTCGATGTTCCGCTGATTTTAAAAATGGCGCGCCGTCGATGGGATTGTATTCAATGATGTTGACCCGGACGGGAAACCGTTTACAGAGTTTGACCAGCCGTTTGGCATCGTCAATACTGTCATTAAAATTTTGAAAAGTAATATATTCGTAACTGATCCGGTTTTTTGTTTTTTGATAAAAATAAGCAATCGAATCCATCAGAATATCCAGACTATTTTGCGCATTAATCGGCATGATTTCGTTGCGTTTTTCATCGTCCGCCGCGTGGAGCGATAAGGCTAAATTAAATCTTACTTCGTCATCCGCAAGCTTACGAATCATCTTGGCAATACCCGCCGTACTGACCGTAATCCGCCGCGCCGACATATTCAAACCTTCCGGAGCCGAAATTTTTTCAATACTTTCCAGCACATTTTTATAAGCCAAAAGCGGTTCGCCCATCCCCATATAAACAATATTGGTCAACGGATGTCCGAACGTTTCTTCGCACTGACGATTTACCAAAACTACCTGATCAAAAATCTCGGCGGCATCCAGATTGCGCACCCGTTTCATCCGCCCAGTCGCACAAAAAGTACAAGTCAGGCTACAACCCACCTGCGAAGAAACACAAACCGTAAATCGCTTATCCGCCGGCACCGGAATCAGCACGGCTTCGATCAAATGACCATCGTGCAGTCGATACCTGGATTTTATGGTTCCATCCAGACTACGTTGTACTTTATCTTCGCGAATCGCGTTAATAACAAAATGCTCAGACAGGACGGAACGGAGTTCTTTGGATAGGTTGGTCATTTCTGTAAAACTATGCGCCCCTTTTTTCCACAACCATTCGTACACCTGTTTAGCCCGAAAACCCTGCTGGTTCATCGCTTTAAACCAGTCCGTTAATTCGGCGCGGCTCAGTTTGCGGATATCTGTTTTTACAATTGAAGTCATTAGTCAGCAAAGTTACGCAATTTTGTTTTCGTATCTTTGCTATCAAATCAATTCTAATCCTCAACTCGACTAACCTCATTATATGGAGCTGTACGCTAAAAAGTCAAGATGGAAATTATATCTATTCCTGGTAGCCATGATCATTTTGGCGATTTCTACCCTTTACACTAATCATATTGCTACTAAGCTGGCGCAGGGAGAACGCGACAAAGCGGATATATGGGCCAAGACGATGGAAAGAATGCAGGATGAGAATGCGGATCTAAATGAGGATGTTACGCTTGAGGTTGAAACTATCAGGAGTCCGGATTTACCGATTATTATGGTAAATGAAAAGGGAAAAATTTCCGAGAGTCTGAATTTTTCGGCCAATGCGGATTTAGACTTGGAATTGAAAAAAATGAAAAATAGTGAATTGCAACCCATCGAAGGAACGGGTTATGCCAGACATACATACTACAAACATTCTTCGACGCTTACGCTGCTTACTTATTTTCCCATTCTACAAATTCTATTTTTCGCCGTATTTGCCGGCATCGGATATCTACTTTTTAGCTCCGCCCGTCGCTCCGAACAAAATCAGGTCTGGGTCGGCATGGCCAAAGAAACGGCCCATCAGCTCGGCACGCCAATCTCCGGAATTATCGGCTGGATCGATCACCTGCGGGTCCTCAAACCAGACGAAGAGGAAGTGCAGGAAGTATTGGACGAGCTGGGCAACGACGTAGAACGACTTAACTTAATCGCAGATCGATTTTCAAAAATTGGCTCTGAACCCAAGCTTACCTCTGTTAATATTTACAAGGAATTAGACGAATGCCGCAATTATATGCAGCGTCGGGCCAGCCGAAAAACAGTATTTGATTTTCCTTCGCCGGATCAGATCATGAACGTAAAGATTAATCCACCGCTTTTTGCCTGGGTAATAGAAAATCTGTTGCGAAATGCTCTGGACGCAATGGGTGGAAAAGGTACTATTTCCGCTCGGGTAGCCGAAGAAGACAATTTTATCAGCATAGAAATCAGCGATACGGGAAAAGGAATACCTTCTGGAAAACTCAAAACTGTTTTTGAACCAGGATTTACTACTAAAAAAAGAGGTTGGGGACTTGGTCTTTCATTAGCCAAACGTATTATAGAATCTTATCACTCTGGCAGGATATTTGTAAAAAAATCAAGTATTGACGAAGGAACTACTTTCGCCATTAAACTCCCCAAAGGGTAACCTCCCCGTGGGCTAAGACCAGCAAATGTTAGGGAATTTTTTTACATTTTTTAGGATACCTTTTGATAAGCTATGTACCATCCTGATGGTCGTGGCCCTGTCTTTCTTTTGCAGTCACCTTTCCGCGAATTTTCGAATAAATTTTAATGAAAATGATCTAACCATCACCGTCACTGATGGCGCTAATGGTGAAGAGCTCGTTGGCGTATCTATTTTTACGGATGACCAAAAATTTGTCGGTTTTACAGATATTCAGGGACAAGTTCAATTACCTGTTTTATCGCATCGCGAAATGGTCAATTTTTCTTACGTTGGATACGACGAATTAAGAATTCCTTATTTCGAATTGCGAAAAGATGGTGGAAAAGTGAAAATGTTTGCGGCTTCCAATTTAGTAGACAGTATTGTTGTGGTAGGACGTCGGGACGATCCGGTCGAAGAAATACCCTACGTAGTCGAGCGCGTTACGCAGGAGCAAATTGCTTTTACCAATTCACAAACCCCTGCCGATGCCCTGGCGGCCAACGCGGATGTCTTTGTACAGAAGTCTCAGTTGGGTGGAGGAAGTCCGATTATACGGGGTTTCGAAGCCAACAAATTATTACTGGTAATTGATGGTGTTAGAATGAATAATGCGATCTATCGGTCGGGCCATTTACAAAATTCTATTACATTAGACAATGCCATCATTGATCAGGCCGAAGTAATTTATGGACCAGGTTCGTTGATGTATGGTAGCGATGCCTTGGGCGGAGTGATCCACTTCAGGACACGTGACCCTAAAATACTTTATGATCTTTCTGATGGAGAAAGCAAAATGGCAGTGGGCGCGTATACGCGATTTTCCAGCGCCAATCGGGAAAAGGCCTTACACTTGGACCTCGATTATCGTAGCCGCGAATGGGGAACGATGACCAGTCTTACCTTTGCCAATTATGGTGATTTGCGGATAGGAAAAAAGCGACCTGCAGAATTTCCAGATTTGGGTATTCGACCTTATTCTCAATTAAGAATTGAAGGACAGGACCAAATTGCCGGACCATGGCAGAGTCAGGATATACTAAGAACAACGGGATATAGTCAATTTGATTTATTGCAAAAGATCAAGTATCAACCGAGTGACAGCTTGTACTTTATTTTAAATATTCAATACTCCACTTCTACCAATGTGCCACGGTTTGACAACCTTCAGGATACGATCGGATCCGCACGCGAACTCAAATGGTCAGAGTGGTATTATGGCCCGCAGAAAAGATTTTTGTCTTCATTGAAAATAAGAATGTTGAAACCTAATTTTCTTTACGACAAAGGAACCATCATTGCTGCCTTTCAAAAACTGGACGAAGATCGGTTAAAAAGAAAATTTGCCGGATCACAAAGAACTTTCAACAACGAAGATGTTTTTGTCTACAGTTTAACTGCTGATTTTGATAAAAATTTGAATAAAAAAGAAACACACGTTTTATCTTACGGACTGGACGGTTCTTATAATCAGGTTTTTTCGGACGCCGGAAAAATTCATATGACCACCGGACTGGTTTCCAGAGGTGGTGTTTTTACACGTTATCCGAGTGGTCATAGTACGACGACGGCGACGGGAGGATATATTAATTATAAAATTCGATCCAGGGATTCCGTTTTTGTTTTTAATGCCGGGATGAGATATTCGATGGTCAATCTATTTGCAAAATACGATTCTATTGATCTTGATTTGATTGAATGGCCGGAGGATTATGTATCAACGGGGATCACTTCTAAAAATGACGACCTGACCTGGGGTGCTGGATTTACCATTAATACTAAAAATAAATGGCAGATAAGAGCGCTGGCTTCGACTGCATTTCGATCACCTAACATAGATGATTTTGCAAAGCTCAGGGTGAAAAACCAATATGCTGTTTTGCCCAATACTGATTTAAAGCCAGAGCGATCCATCAGTGGGGAATTGACGCTGGGTAAAGAATTTGGTCGTGCGCGACCAGAAGGCGGTGCTTCTTTTCGGGTGAGTGGAACAGGATTTTATACTTATTTGAAAGATGCGATTGTCCGTCGGTTGGGGACACAACCAAACGGAGATAGCACCATTCTTGTCGAAAACGAACCCAACCCACTGTTTAATGTACAGCAAAATGTAAATGAAAACTACGCGATCGTCTATGGTATCTCTGGAAATATTGAATTAAAAATAAAAGACAACTGGCGTTTTAAAGCAGGAATGAACTATACACAAGGTCGCAGTCAGTTGCTGGTCGATTCACCGGAGGGAATCAGTTCGCCCATAGATACGCTGGTACCGCTGACTCATATTCCACCGCGTTATGGGCAGATAGGTTTACTATTTAAAAAAGGTCCGTTCAAAATAGAAGGAGTCGCGCGCTTTGCAGCCGCCAAGCCTATTAATGAATATGGTGTAACTTCGGCAAATTTTGATGCTAATAAAAACCTGATACTAGACCGTGGAGGTAGTTCTGACAACGTAGAATTTACGCCTTACCGCCTCAGCGAAGATGGCGAAATTCAACACATTGGATCATTAGCCTGGACAACGTATAATCTTTATTCTTCTTTTAAACTCAGTCCTCAAATTACCATCAATTTAGCAGTAGAAAATCTAATGGATATAAACTACTTACCCTTCTCATCCGGTATTAGTGCGCCAGGTAGAAATCTAATTCTTACCGTTCGGGGAAAATTCTAGGCCGAAAAAAACAGATCACCAATTTATTTGTGCATTTTTTTGTTTAAATGACTATCTTGTGTCCAGCAGGTTTAGCAAAATTTTTACATGTAACTTAGGTATTTTTTTTCCGTCAAAAGACCAGAAAAGCCTAAGCTGTGTTACTAGGGAACAATCTGCAGCAATTAGATAACATACTGGAAAATGAAACTTTTACCATATTGCCTTGCATTACTATCGCTACTGCTCTGTCTGTTTGCATCAGGACAGGAGGTAATCTGGGCGGATCAATTAATAGAATTTTCTAGTGAGTTGAATAATTCTTCCGTTCAAGTGTTGGATAGACCAGATGCGATCGACCAACAGAATCAGGATCTTGCCTGGACACCCAAAAAAGAAAGTCTCGCGCGGGGTGAATTTATTCATGTTGGTTTTGCTTCTCCTATTCGTACCCGACAAATTATCATTTCAGAAGCCAGTAATCCCGGTTCTATTTTTCGACTTACTGCTTTTTTTACTGACGGTACAGAAGCGTTGGTTTATGAAAATAAATACCCTAGAAATTTACTGTTGCCTAATCGCGTTTTTACGTATCAGTTTCCACTCACCCAAAAGAAAGTAGTTTCGGTAAAACTGGAATTGGACACCCGTTCCGTAAAAGGATACAACCGAATTGATGCTATTGGTATTTCTGGAGAAACGGAACGCTATACTACGGAACCGCTTGCGCTAAAAGAAAAAGAAGGCAACCTGGGAACAGCAGTAAACAGTGCTACAGCGGAAATTTTTCCACAGCTGTCCGCCGATGGAAAGACCCTTTATTTTGTACGACGCAATCATTCAGATAATATGGGTGAAGGAGATATTTGGGTCAGTAAGCGGCTGGGCGAAGATCGCTGGAGTACGGCAGTCAATCTGGGAGCACCCATCAATAACCGACAGGAAAATCAGGTGATTGGTGTAGGTAAAAACGGTCAGCAACTTTTTCTTAAAATGGGTCTGGAACAAGCAGACAACAATAATATTTTTGTTACTCAAAAAAATGGGCGAAGCTGGGCCCGTCCAAAACGATTAAACACCAACCTGCCAACCAATGTATCACTGCGTCATATTTCTATCAGCGGCCATGGTAAAATAATATTAGTAGCTATCAAAACACCAGATGCCGGGTTTGATCTTCAAATTACGAATCAACGACTTGACGGAAAGTGGACAGCCCTGACCAGTCTTGGGGCAACGATCAATACGAGTGATGACGAAACAAGCGGCTACTTATCTGCCGATGGGAAAACACTTTATTTTTCCAGTAATGGACATGGAGGAATGGGTGGTCAGGATTTTTTTGTTAGTCGTAGAAAAGATGATTCGTGGAGTAACTGGTCTACACCAGTAAATCTTGGCAACGAAATAAATGATGCGATGGACAACGAAAGAATAGCGTTGGCAGGAGATGAAATTTATACCGTTTTTAGTAGAAAAAACAAAGCAGGAGATAATGATATTTATCAAATAAATTTACCGGAGAATCTTGTGGCAGTGAATGGTGAAATCGGTAGAAGTGGTGTAATAGCGTTAAACAAAAATAATAGTAATAGAACGATAACAAACGAAACGGCAACTGATCTCACCGTACAGTTGGAAGGTACCATGATTACTAAAAAAGGAACAGAAGGTAGCCTGCAACTTCGACTTCAGAAAATTGATCAGCAGCTTACCGATTTTGAAAAAAATAAAGAAAAATTGCATCAGCAAAAATTACGCAGTAGAACCATGCCAGCTGATTTTTCAGAAGGAGTAGAAATGGAAAATCTGCGGGGACAATTTATTGAAAAACAAAAGAATGCCAACCTCTACACAAAAGAAGAAACAAATGAAAATGCGGAGCTGGCAAAAATGAAAAATAAATTCAATCAGCTAAACGGAAAAGCGACAGACAACACTTCTAAAGGAAAGAAAACAACTAGAGATCGGGAATTGGAAGAAATGAAAAGGCGTTTCAATAAATACAATGGTAAACCTGAAAAACAAGATGACGAGGAATATATGGATATGGAAGTAGGAAACGGTCAGGTTTATGACGAAGAATATGATCAAACAATGTATAGTGATGGATTCACAGAGCTGCAAAAGGATATGTGGGCGGCACTCCAGACACAGTTGGCAGACGTAGTAAAACTTACCGTCAAAAAGCAAATTTATACCCAGGTAGAAAATCAGCTGATAAAATCCTTATCTGGAAAACTAGACGAAACACAACAGTATCAATTCAAGCAACAGGGGGTATTACTCTACCGGGAAATAAAAAAAGCATTGCGTAAAATTTCTAGTGAAAAAATTACACTGGACAACATCCCCGAAAATGATATTACCATTGAACTGCGGCGAAAAATGGAACCGATCGTTCGAAAAAATCTCTATGCGGATTTTCGTGATTTAGCAGAAAGCGAGATTAAAAACGAATTGCAGTATCGTTTTTTAAAAGAAGAAAAAACAGTACTTCACAAAGCCTTAAAAAATCAGCCAGCGGAGTGGTCTTCTACCGTTGTACAAGCGCCGGCGCCGGTCTTTGACCAACGACAAGATCCCATACTTCTTTCTACATTACTAACAAAAAAAGGTCAGGTAAATATTTCTTTTCGGGAAGGACAAAAATTGCTGATCGAAGATGTTTATTTCAAAAAAAACAGCGGTGTACTAAAATCACAAGCTTCTGCCGGAATTAATAATATGGTTAATTTTTTAAAAGCCAATAAAAACCTCTCTGTTGAAGTAGGCGTTTTTGATGACGGGACTGGAAAAGACATGGCTTTTATTCGCGCCAAAACGGTTTATGAAGTACTGATTCGTCAAGGCATCGCCGCCAATCGACTGTTGTACCGGGATTATGCGACGGATGGAAAAACAGATCAGTCGTCATCTGTTAAAACACAATTAAAAATTGTGAGCATTCGCTAAGCTACAGAACCTTTCTACCTCATCCCTTATTTTAACCAACATCTTCTATGAAATTTATCCCCGAATCTATTATTGATCAAAGCATTGAAGCACTCAGTATCTCCGATTCACTTGATGAAGCCATCAAAGCGTTAGCCGATGCTCAACCCTTTTTAATTACTTATTTAAGCTCCGAGACGACGACCGCTTTTTCTAATGAAGAGAAAGATTTTCTATTTTTTGCTACCTCGGTTATTGTCTCTGCCGTCGAAACGGTAGAACCAGAAACCCGGGTGCTTGGATTGGATATGCTCACCGAATTAGAAGAACAAAATTTTACTACGCTTACGGAAACAAAAGGAAAAGAATTTCGGGAGCGGGTTACCGTATTTTTTGAAAATTATCCTCAGGAAGATTTGCTGGCTTTTGCGGAAGATGCCCTGGAAGAGGACGAAGAAAACCTCATTACAGATGAAGGGCGGGAATATCTCTTCGTAATGTTAAAAACCATCATTGATACCTTTCACAAATCTTTATTGCAGAAATAAATTATGCTGTTCTTTAAGACGAAGACAGCTAGGAAACCTTAAAGGGAAAATAATCCTAGCAGGATAGAGTTTTTTAGTAACGACCCTGTTAGGTATATTTTATTTTTTGAAGAGTCCTATTTCTTTTACCTTTTTAGTTTTAAAAGTATCATCTGTCCATATATGCCTTTTTTTTCTTTCTCGCTTAATTTTATCCGGAAACAACAAGTTGTAATCAGATCTATATTTCTCGATTAGTTCAGTTTCTTCGTCTAGTTTATCAAAACGATTAATAATATCATTTACTGGACCTAACTCTATACCAATCCATTTTCTATTTTTAATTTCGGCTGCAATGTAGGTTGTTCCTGCTCCTCCGAATGGATCAAATACAACATCACCTGGGGTGGTAGATATTTCTATTATCCGATCAAGAAGTTTTAGAGATAATTCATTACTACCTTTGCGGCCTTTGAACTTATTATGTCTAACTGGTGGAATATCGTACCAGACATCAGTCATATTAATTCCTTTAGGATTCATTTTACTTTTATAACCTCCATAGTCTTTCTGTTCTTTAAAACAACTCTTGCATGTTTCCATCATTAATCTATCAGGAGAAAAAACCTTAGGCTTAGGTCCCTTACAATAATAAAGAAGTGAGTAATGAGATGGGTACAACCTTCCTGAAATAGGAAGAGAATACTTTATATCCGTTGCAATCCAGTGTCTAAATGTTAATAGTTGATTTAAATACGCAGAGTAAACTGTATTCCATTTCGGAATATTCCATACAAATAAACTACCACCTGGTTTAAGGATTCTAGTACATTCAAACAACCATTCTTGGCTCCACTTTATATACTTACTCTCAGAAATATTATCATCCATTTTAGATGGGTAGAGCTTACCTAAATTGAATGGTGGATCAGCAAATACCAAGTCGACAGATTCATCGTCCATTTTTTTCAGTAATTCTAAACAATCACCCTGATAAAGTTTTCCTAAATTAGTACTGAATTGTTCTTCAACGACTACAGAATTATCAATCAAATTTTTACGAGTGGAAAAATATTTATCTGAAATATGTTCAGCATTTGAAGAGATGATTTCTAAAACTTGAGAATCAATAAAACCACACTTTAGTTTCATCATTAGTAGACTAATATTAGTAAACTTCAAAAGCTGATTGAGTATTTTCCCTGATGGGAAATTATTATTTATAATAAGATTATGAACAATAACATAATCAATATTAGTGTCCTTAAGAATTTTTCTAACCTCTCGCTTAGAAGAATCTTTACAGCCAAGTAGTTTTGCTAATAATTCACCTTTCATTTAAAACAATTTGTGCAAATATAAGTATAAAATTGCAGACTATTGTCCGTTTTATTAGAAATTTTAAGGGTTTAGATTGTGATCTGATGGTAGAAGAACATTTTGGAACAATTCTTAGACAGTTTAGGAAGGATAAATCCCTTTCACAAACGGAGTTAGCTAATCTAGCTGGACTTGACAGAACTTACATTTCACTCCTTGAAAGAGGCTTAAGAGTCCCATCTTTATCTGTGTTGTTTAAAATTTCAAATGCACTAAGTATTCTTCCGTCTTCTATTATTATAGAACTGGAAAAGCAAATTGATGAAAATAGTTAGGGAAGACTTTTTAATACGGACAGGGGAGTTTCTTATGACGCGCGAGTTTGAGCTAATACTTGACGAAGTACGTCAAGCCATAAAGTCTGTAAATTATTTCTCAGATAATAAATTCATAATCAATCCTGTTAAAAAAGGGAATGGAGTAAAGCCAATTAAAAAGTCATTTGTGGAAACTCTCTCTAGTTTTGGTTGGAAGGGAGAAGAAAGAATGACGATAGTAGATGGAGTCAACCCGGGTCCAATTGATGCTGTCAAGGAATTTGGTGATGATTTATTTGCTGTCGAGTGGGAAACCGGAAATATTTCATCAAGTCATCGAGCCCTCAACAAAATAGCCACAGGAATAATACAACATAATCTGATTGGTGGAATACTCGTACTTCCAACTAAAGAGCTTGCTCAATACTTAACAGACAGGATTGGAAATTTTGAAGAACTCCAACCTTACTTTGCATTATATAGTAATCTAATCGTTTCCGAAGGTATAATATGTGTAATTTCTGTTACTTATGATGATACTTCAGATGACGCTCCATTAATTCCTAAAGGTAAAGATGGAAATAATAAGTCGTTAGAAGATATTTAATATTAATCAGGTTTTTATATTTCGTCTAATATCTACGAATCAAAATCTTTATTGCAAAAATAAATTATGCTGTTTTTCGTACCCAATCGAAGTATCCGGACCGTGTCCAGGATGAACCGCTACCTCATCTCCCAACGGAAATAACTGATCCTTAATACTGCCTAATAAGGTCGCCATATCACCGCCCGGTAAATCCGTACGACCAATACTTTGGAAAAATAGTACATCCCCGGCAATAACAAATTTATCCGCTTCACAATAGAAAGACAAACTGGCAGGAGAATGACCTGGCGTAAACAAAGCCTTTAAAGACGTATTCCCAAAAAGGATAGTATCTCCGGTCTCTATAAAGCGTCCGGGTGCCGGAGAGGGTTGCGGCAGTTGAATTCCGTACATTTGACAGACTTGAGGAACGGACTCCAATACAGGTAACTCGCCACGGTGGATTTCCAATTCCAAACCGTAAGTTTCGGCCACAAATGCATTGCCAAAAATATGATCTAAATGACAATGCGTATTAATCAGTCGGACGGGTGTCCATTCGTTTTCACTAATGAAACTTTTTAACTCTTCGCGTTCTTTTTGCGTATAGCAACCTGGATCAAAAATAATACATTCTCCGGTTTCGTCCGAAACGATATAGGTATTTTCCTGAAAAGGATTAAAAGTAAGTTTGGAAACAACCGCCATTAGATCGCGTTTTAAGTAAAGCTGTTAAAGAATGTTCATGGAAAGTATTGGAAAGCAATGATTTAACCGTAACTACGGTGCTTCGTTTTTAAACAGCTTCTATATGTAATAATATAAATCGTTAAATTTAAAGATTCCGCCTGATCTGGACATTTCAATCTGTCAAATCTTTTGTATCTTGAACTACTTGAGTCCTGATCTGCCCACAATACTAAACCTTTTTTATGCAAAATTTAAAAATTTTTATTACAGGTTTTTGTTTTTTTCTTTTTCTTGGAACCGCCGCTTCACAGACTTCTCAGGTTGAATTTGGTAAAAACCGGGTGCAGTTTCACGAAGATTTTGAGGAGTGGGCTATGTATGAAAGTGAAAATTTCGTTACCTACTGGTACGGAGAAGGAAGAGCGATTGGTCAGGCAGTGGTACAAATGGCTGAAACAGATTTTACGGATATTCAGCGTATCCTCGAACACCGGATGAATGATAAGATAGATATCATCGTTTACAAAGACCTAACCGATATCAAACAAAGTAATATTGGTAGTGAGGAGGTATTTTTTAATACTGGTGGAAAAACCAAAATTGTAGGAAATAAAATCTTTGTTTATTTTGATGGAAATCACAATAATCTGCGACGTTCTGTACGCGAAGGAGTTGCCTCTGCTTACCTGAATGCCATGATGTTTGGTGCCAACCTTCAGGAAATTGTCCAAAATGCGGTCATGCTCAATTTGCCTCAATGGTTTAAAGAAGGCTTGGTCAGTTACGCAGGCGAAAGCTGGAACGTTCACTATGACGACCGAATGCGAGATATAATTTTATCCAAGCGCTACAAGAAATTTGATGATTTTGCCTACGAATATCCCAAACTGGCCGGTCATTCTATGTGGTATTTTATCAGTCAAAATTATGGACAATCAGTTGTTCCTAATTTACTTTACCTCACCCGGATTAATCGCAGTATAGAAAGTGGCTATGCTTTTGTTTTGGGAGATACCTACGAAACGTCTCTTGATAACTGGTACGAATTCTACAAAAAACGTTACCAAACAGAAAACAAGGGGCTGGAAAAGCCCAAAGGAAAAAAGGTTGAAATAAAAAACCGGCGTAAGCTTCCGGTTAGTAATCTAAAACTAAGTCCGGATGGAAAAAAGATCGCTTACGCTTTTAATGAAATTGGAAAAGTAAAAGTCTTCATTCAGGATATCCGAACGGGCAAGCGAACGCAGATTTTAAAGTACGGGTCCCGTAATCCTTTTCAGGAAACGGACTATAATTATCCGTTGCTCGCCTGGAGTCCCAACAATCAGGAACTAGGTATTATTTACGAACGAAGAGACATCATCAAAATAATTCAGCGAGATCTCAATACCGGAAAAAATCTGGAAGACGTGTTGCCTAATCAGTTTCACCGAATCAATAGTATGGATTATATCAATCCATTTAAAATGGTTTTTTCTGCGACGGTAGGTGGCGTTTCAGACATCTTTACTTTTGTCCCTAAAACCAGGCAATCGTTGCGACTCACGCGGGATTTTTGGGACGACCTGGACGCAAAATTTGTAAAAATTGATGGTCAGAAAGGAATTTTATTTGCCTCCAATCGGATGGACACCTTACTTGTAAATGCTAAGCTGGACTCTATTCTACCCACCAGTACATTCGACATTTTTTATTATGATTTAGAAAATCCCTCTAAAGAATTAACCAGAGTAACGAGTACGCCTTATACCAACGAACGCAATCCCGTCGGAGTAGATTCTACCTGGTTTAGTTATACCAGTGATGCGAGCGGGATTTATAATCAAAACATGGGCTATCTCGAAACCTACCTGGCGTGGAACAATCAAGCCATTTATCTAAACGATGGTTCTGAAATAATTATTCGGGAAGATTCAATTTGGAATAATATAGATTCTATTGTTATAGATTCGGTCGTGATTCAACCCGTTTACAAAAAAAGAGGTGTTACCCACAATCGAACCAATTATGCCAGTCATCTGATTCGTCACGATATTGCGGGTAAAGTGGACAAGCAAATAATTCTTTACAGAGAAGGATATATTTACAAAATGCGTATTCAACCGATAGATACGTTAACTACAGTACAAGCCAGAACGACGATCTTTCGGAAGCAATCGCTAAGAGAAGCTGGTCTGACACTGTCACAAAACAAAAACACCTCCGGTAACGTCAAGCCGCCGACGCAGGTCATTCCGAAAAAGGAAGAAAAAATTATTGAAGATTATTTATTTCAAAGTGAATTTGACGAAGCCGAAAAACCGCCAATGATTAGCATTGACGAAGCAGATGGAAATATAATATTCGAAGAATCATTTCCTTCCGTTGTCTCCGCTTCTTCGAGCTGGAATGAAAGTCAAATTCATAAATTCCGGCAAGAGCGCATCAGGCCGTATCAGTTACAATTCAGAACAGATTTTATTACCACGACGGTAGACAATAGTTTGCTTTTTGGAGGACTCAATAACTACGCGGGTACCGGGCAAGAATACAATTTTCCTCCACCGGGTATTCTTTTAAAAGCGAATTTTAAAGATCTTTTTGAAGACTATGTACTGGAAGGCGGTATCCGTATTCCGACTACTTTTAACGGTGCTGAATATTATTTATTTTTAGATAATAAAAAGAAAAGACTCGACAAACGCTTTGCCGCATACCGTCGTTCTCGTCGTCGCAACGGGGTAGATATTTCACCACCTCCACAACCACAAAACCGTTTTGTTGAGCCCCGAAACCGGGAGACTACTTTTTTGACGCAAATGGAATTACGTTATCCGCTGGATATTTTTAGAAGTCTACGTGCGACGACTACGTTTCGGATAGACAAGCAAACCCAACTAGCCACCGATCAGGTAGCGCTCAATACCTCTACGGATAAACAACAGCGATTAGGTTTACGGCTAGAGTATGTTTTTGACAATACACTGGACGTAGATATTAATATTAAAAACGGAACGCGGTACAAATTTTACGCAGAAGTAATGAAGCGTTTTGAAATTGATTTTATTGACGGATTCAACTTTGATCTAGGAAAAGGATTTATGACAGTTTTAGGATTTGATGCACGACATTATCAGCGGCTGGACAAGCATTCTATTCTGGCCATTCGGGCTGCGGGTTCTACTTCTTTAGGTTCTGAACGTATTTTATTTTTACTTGGAGGTGTGGACAATTGGTTGTTCTCCTCTTTTAATCAGGACATTCCGACACCTGCGCGGGAAGGGCTGGCTTACCAAACATTTGCCAACAATGTTCGTGGATTTAAAAGCAATATTAGAAACGGAACATCTTATGCGCTGATTAATACAGAACTACGGGTTCCCGTATTCAAATATTTTTCTCGCCGAATAAAATCTTCTTTCTTTCGAAGTTTTCAGCTTGTTGGATTCTTTGATATCGGAACCGCCTGGGAAGGATTGTCTCCTTATAGCAACAATAATCCCCTAAATATTACAACCGTTACGAACGGAGCGGTCAGTTTGTCGATTAACTATTTTCGGGATCCAATTGTAATGGGATACGGAGCGGGTGTACGCGCGATGTTATTTGGCTATTTTTTAAAACTGGATTATGGCTGGGGGATTGAATCGCGGGTGACGCAGAATCCGCGGTTGCACTTTTCGATTGGGATGGATTTTTAAGGAGGATTGTTGTGTTGAATTGAATGGTAGCCTTCTTGAAAATCTAGTGCTTGGGGTACTACGTTAGTATGTATTTCAAAGTGTTAATTTTTTCCTGGACAATAAGAACAGTTGATTAGTGATTCGTTAATCGGTCCTTCCAACGCATAAGTATCGTCCTCTAAAATATTCAATACTTTGACTTTTCCCAACTTTCAAAGTGGTCTCATCCTTAGTACCTATCTTAATCCTCCTCCCCCTTCATCTTCTCCGCATTCTCCGCCATCTGCAATGCCTCAATAATTTCCTCAATATCTCCCGCAATCACCCGATCCAGCTTATTAAGCGACAATCCAATCCGGTGGTCCGTCACCCGATTTTGTGGATAATTATACGTTCTGATTTTGTCGGCGCGATCTCCCGAGCCTACCAATGATTTTCTTTCTTTGGCGACCACATCATCGTGCGCTTGTTTTTTCGAATCGTGAATTTTTTGGTAGAGGCGCTGAATCGCGATATCTCTGTTTTTATTTTGAGAACGGCTATCCGTGCTTTCCGCCACCAGACCAGTTGGCAAGTGTGTAAATCGAACGCCGGATTCCGTTTTGTTAACGTGCTGTCCACCCGCACCACTCGCGCGGAAAGTATCAGTTTTTAGATCCGCTTTATTAATATTAATTTCCTCCATCTCAAATTTGGGCATCACCACCACCGTGGCGGCAGAAGTATGGACCCGGCCTTGAGACTCCGTTTGGGGAATTCGCTGGACCCGGTGCGCACCCGACTCAAATTTTAGACGACCAAAGACATCTTCACCACTGATCTCTAAAACAATTTTATTATAACCACCAACGGTACCTTCGTTGACCGTTATGATCTCCGTTTTCCATTTTTGACTATCAAAATATTTGGAGTACATTTTATATAAATCACCCGCAAAGATACTGGCTTCATCACCACCTGCTCCAGAGCGTATTTCAAAAATTACATCTTTTTCGTCTTCCGGATCTTTAGGAATGAGCAGGACTTTTATCTTTTCTTCCAAAGGATCTACAAGCGGCAAAAGTTCGTCCAGTTCCATCTTGGCCATTTCTTTCATCTCTTCGTCCTTGCTAACTTCTAGTAGCTCTTTGGCCGTATTCACATTTCCCATCAACTCTTTATATTCTGCATGAACTCCCATAAGCACTTCGAGGCCTTTATACTCCTTGCTTATTTTTTTAAATTTATTCATATCCTTCATGGTAGCAGGATCAGAAAGTTGTTCCTCCAGGTAATAGTAGCGATCCTGGATCGCCTCTAGTTTGTTTAAATAATCCATAAGATGTTTAACTGAAAATTAAAAATAACGATGTGTTTGTTTTGGGCGGGGAAGCTACCAAAACAGGATGGGATGAATAGAATAAAGATGACGTTTACTCATATTACTGGCAAAAGTACCAAAAATAAGCGATTGTTTCGTAGTGGTGTTTACGAATCCGAATATCACGTTGGTGTTGCTAAAGAACGTCCGAAAAAAGGAATGCTAAAGGTTAATTTTGTCTTTGATCGATTGGATCAGGGCAGGAGAAACTTTTTTGCGTTGAACACGACTTTTGATAAACTCTCTAAATGATTTTTCTTTACTCAGGATTTGCATATAGGCAGGATTACCCTGAATTTCTCTCAATAATGCTCTTTCGGCTTCCGGGGTTAACTCATTATCGAGATACATATTTACTTTTCGGACCAGTTCCGTGTGATTCTTTTGAGATATCATAATTAAAGCGTTTTAAGATTACTCAGAGATAACCAGGGATCTTCGGGGAGACAATTGGTCCCCGTAACCACCGAACAGCAATCTGGCCAACGCACAGAGCCAGACCAGTAGGTACTGATCCGGCAATAAGTCTGTGAAATTTTTGTTGAACCGATCATGCGCTTGTTATTCTGAAAATTATTAACAATAAATGAATCTGATTACTTACGCTTATCCTCGAAACCGAGCGATTGTGCGTAAGCACTTAGTTCTTTTTTGAGCAAATTTCGAGCACGGAACAATCGGGATCGAACCGTACCAATTGGAATATCAATGATCTTGGAGATTTCTTCGTAAGTGAAACCTTCAATATCGCAAAGCAAGAGAACGGTTCGATAGTCTACGGATAGATTACCGAGGGCGATCGTTACTTCGTCTCCAATAATTCTTTCGTAGATATCTTCTCGCAGATCGACGTAGCTGTTTAAAGCTGTGTCTTCTTCCCGGTGAATATTCACCAGGTCTTCAAAGTCTACCTGGGTCGGTCGCTTGCTCTTTTTGCGATAGTTATTAATAAAGGCATTTTTCAATATCCTGAATAACCACGCCTTGGCATTTGTACCTTCCTCATAGCTGTCAATGAAGCGAAAAGCTTTCAGGTAGGTTTCTTGAACCAGGTCGTTAGCATCTGCTTCGTTGCGGCTTAAACCGTATGCGAAACTGAGTAATGCATCCGCTTGAGGATAAAACTCCTGATCAAAAATCCTTGCTTGCTTTTCCTTCTCCAAATTGATGTTGGTTGTGGTGAACATGATAAAGATAATAAAAGGTTATTAAATACCAAAATAGCAATATTTCAGCTTTGCAGACATTACTGTCTGACCCAATAACCAAGAAAGAAAAGGTTTAGTTCCCGTTCTTAAAAAAAATGGAAAAAAGATTATAGCGTGATCATATTGCGTTAGCATCGAAGATACGGTGGGTGCACAAACAACCTCAGAATGGTCGAAGAATTACTAGTGCCTTCGGCATTAAATAACTGGGCATATTGATCAACGTAGGAACAAGGCATTGCCTTGTTCCTACGTTGAT
>ENA-ORXR01002279-ORXR01002279.1-marine-metagenome-genome-assembly--contig:-NODE-2279-length-18520-cov-10.269858_pt1 | contig 18520 bp, 20 predicted proteins | sample MGYA00237866_ERZ511479 | MGnify/ENA metagenome assembly ERZ511479 | reverse complement strand
GGGGGGGGGGGGGGGGGGGGGGGGGGGGGGGGGGGGGCGGTGGAACGGTGCACCGGATGATGGGGTCCAGACGGAGCCTCGTGGGGCGAGGGAGGGACGCGCACAAAGACAAGAGAGGCTGTAAAGGGGCCAGCCCGAGAATGTGAGTGACGCCGCCTCAGTGACTGAGGCCAGGCGCTTGCGATTTCCCCTGACGCCGTCGTGTCCAGGGCGTTTGCGTCAATTTCCTTCCATCTGCGCCTGTGGCACACCGAAAGGCGACCAAAATTTCTTCAGAAAGGCTCGGTCTCGGCTCGTGCGGCTTCAGAACAGCACTGCGAACGGGAGACGATACCAGGAGCACCGATGTTCCTGATGAAGACCACCATGAGGGGAGTTAGACGCTGGTAAGGATGGACTGCATGCCAATGAGTGGGCGATCCGTCGGACAGCTGTTAGACTTGTATCCAAAGATTGTACGATTTGGTTTCAAAATGACAGAGTTTGAGCCAAGAACGAGGATCCTGCCTGCCTCAATTGAGTTCTCGGGCAACTATTCACGGCACGCACACAACACTTTGGAGCAATTCTTGAAGTGTACAATCGTCCTTAGCACTTGTGTTCCGTTCGGATCGGCCAAAAATGGGCAGACTGCAATAATTCAGACACTTGACATGCAAATGCAAACGACCTACAATCAATCAACATCCTAACCAGCAGGGACAGCGTCACCAGTCTGAACCGGGGCGTGACACGTCATCCGCGTCGCCTGGCGCCCTGTCGAATTCCTGCCCAGAAAAGTGGTGTGGGCCGGGCCGCGTAATGCGACATAGCTCCCTTCTCAGCGTGGACCGTCCCAGGCCATCCCAGGCAGTTCCGCAACCGGCGCCTTGTCACGACCTTTCGGTGTCCCGTGGGTGTCGTGGGGTGGCGTGGGGGCGCAGATCACCCCCACCTCAGTCTAGGGGCCGACCGGTACCCCACGTGTGTGTGAAATGTGGAGGGAGGAGGGTCGCCACGTCTTGGTGGGCTGGTTGTCCGGGGTAAGAGCGAGGTGGAGGGTGCGTACTCCGTTGAAGGAAATGCCGCGCGAGAGTCACCCCCCCTTGTCTTGTTCCACTGGTGCGCACCATATCCCCGTGCGACGCAGCACCAGGCCCGCCATCCCCAGTTCCCAGCTTGTCCCCTGGAGGAGGTCCTGCGTTGGCGGGAGCCGGAGGCGCAAGGTCAAGGCGTCCAGGACCAAGGCCAAGGACAAGGTCATGGCGTCCCAGACCAAGGTAAAGATGTCGTCGTCGGGGTCCGAGGGTATTGCGCCAGCGTCGACCGACCAGTATGGGGAGCCGGATGGCCCCCCGGGTAGTAGCCCGGCTCCGGTCGGTGGGGTTATCCCGGGTGTGGCCTTACCCGCCTCGAAGGCGGACGACGCGCCTCTGCCTACTCTCCTGGCACCCACCATGTTGATGCGCTTGTCCCGGGTTGTCATGGGTGTCGTGCCGGGGCCGCCCGAGGATGTCAACACGACCGAGCGCTTCCAGAGGTTCCTGGCCATGCGCCCCGACCTGGCGACGAGCTGGACCCGTGAGCAGCCGCGCGGGTTCTTGTCGCGTCTGGACCAGGGACTTTCATGAATAAAAGGCACTCTGATAATATGAATTGATTTGTTCGGATATAGTCAGATTCAAAAAGAATGAGGCCGATTTTAAGTACTCTTATTTGAGGGGTACAATCCATTTAATGGCTCCAAAGTGGATAAACGCAAGTCCAATGACTTAGCACTCGTGGGATGCAGGCATACAACAACCGCTGGAAACTTCATTTGTGAGGCGCTTCAGAACGCTCGAAGTCGTGACAGAGGACGGACATATGAGTATACTGATCTGTATCGGAGGTGAAGGCGCAGAGTATATCCAAATCGGAATGGAATTAGAGTCTGCGTCTATATCCGGCTCCGCGCCAGCTGCTGGCCACGGCGGCGCAGGCGGCCGCTGTCTAGAGCACCTTGTCAGCTTCTGTGGCGGCATGGAACGTTTCAGAAAGGTACCGTCGGCTTCTCCGACCCTTCCCGCTCGAGAAGGCACGTCGAGGACGGATGTGCTGGCAACGGCGGCCGAAGTCCGGGGACGAAGGCGTGCCCCTCGAGTCCGCCCCAACCCCAACCATTCTTGTGCCATCCTCTCCACCTTCCCCCGCGAGTTCCTGTGACGCCCCTTCACAGCACGCCCCGGCCCGTCTCATCATGTCGACGGGCACCGGCAGTACCGAACGCAGGAGCCCCCACACGTCTGAGGATGAGATTGCACCTGTCCGCCGCTCTAGCGCGCTGCTGCAGCAGCAGCTGACGCCTCCAAGCTCCCAGGAGGCTGATGACCCAGCCTCGTCGTCGTCGGAGCGCACCACGACCTTTTTGGAGGGGATAGTGGGCCCGTTCGTGCCTACTGGGGCTTTGAGCTGCCCTCCCACAGTCATCCACGGCGGGAAAATGTGGCACGCCATCAAGGTCGGCGAGAAAAGTTGGACCTCCCAAGGTCACTCGTCGGGCTTTTTTGACACACTCCAGGGGGACCGAGGCGCCCATGGGGGCGACTTTGTGGTGCGCTGCCGCGTGTGTGCGATCGACGGCCACACAGCCACGTACATTCTTCGTGGCGGCAAGTCAAGCAACGCATGGCGTCACTTCGAGAACTATGCGGCGTCAGCACACGTCGGTGACCAGCAGCGGCGCCGGCTTGCGGCGGTTGTGGTGTACCGCGCCTCTAAGACTCATCCGCGCAAGGCAGCAGCAGGTGTGACGGCGGGGCCGATTGACGGCTTCCTACGAACTGCGCGTTCCCGTGTCATGACGCCAGCTCAAGCTCGGCCCCATCACTTACGCTTCGTACTGCTGATGGTGATGTCGCTTTCACCTTTTGCGCTGGCGGGCAATCAATACTTGCTGGAATTTGTTCGGGGTCTCCGCGTTCCGTACGATCCGCCAGCGGCGTCCACCGTCCGAGATGTGCTGCTCGATCTTTACGTCTTCCTGACGGATCAACTTCGGGCGAAGATCAAGCTCCTTCAGGCGCGGTACCGTGGTCTACCATTCTTCCACCTTGTCACGGACCTCTGGACAGAGCGACACGGCTCTGGATCCTACGGCTCCTTTGTGCCCCGCTGTGTGGACCCGGACAGTGTCTCCATCGTCGATCTTCACCTCTGTGTGGTGCCATTTGCAGGGCGCAACGACCACCTCAACATTCAAGCCTGGACGAGCCGCCTTCTTCGTCGCTTTGGTGTGCGTAGCAGCGACATCTCCTCATCCACTTCGGACTCGGGTTCGAACGTCAACAAGGCGTTATCTAGCGTCTGGCCACGTTGGGTGCCCTTTGCAGCGCACACCTTGCACCTTGCGGTCAAGGCGGCGCTTGGGGCGACGGGCGGGACGGCGAAGGCAAGGGTTGAGCGTCGCAGCGAGCCTTCTCGATCATCAGCGACGCGACCAAGTAGCGGGAATCCAGCGGCCGCCGACCTCCTTGGGCGTGTGCGCAAGATTTCTAACCTCTTCCACAAGTCGTCGGCTAGCTTTGGGATGCTGAACTCTGTCTCGTTCCCCGGTGATGCGGAGCCACGAAAGCTGATCACCGAGTCTCCAGGTCGTTGGGGCTCAACGTATTTGGCACTCGTCCGACTTTTAACCCTCATGCCCCGAATGATCGGGTTCGGAGACCTCCGTGACCTATCTGTGGCCCAGCGGCGTCACCGGCTTGAACGTGAGGATTGGGGACAGCTGCGCCACTTGATCGGCGTCCTCCAGCCTGCGTACGAGGCCTGCATCGCGCTCCAGAGCTCGTCCTCAACTGTTGCGGACGCATTCAAGCATGTGTGCAGCCTCCGGCGGACGATGCGGCTTCCCGAGTTTTTGTGCCCAAAAGCGTTTGACAAGCCTCTCGCTGTCGGCCGGGACGACATCCTGAAGTTCCTTGAGGAGGATGCGCGCAGATCTGATGTGATGGAGCTTGACAATCGGTTGTACAAGCACCACACGGTGCCGGTGAAGTCAACGCGCACCGTCGTCGGTCTCCGCAGTGGGGCGGCAACCTTCCTTTCCCTCGTTCATCACGAGTTGGACAGTCGCTTCTTCAATTCGGCGCTTACGAGCAAACACTGGCTTGCAAACGACGCGGTATTGGCTGCCACGCTAGTCACACCTGTCGGGGCCGCGATGATGCGCAAGGCCGCTGCGCGCTTTGGGCAAGATGACCCTATCGACCGCGCCCGCGCAGCTGTCGTGGCCACGGCAGAGAGCCTCATTGACGCAGGCGTCTCCGCGCCCGCACGAAAACAGGAGCTCGAACACGAGCGCAAGAGATGCCGCACTACGCTTGTGGACTGGGACTCGGACGAGAGCCGGGGCGCGGCCGAGAGCGCGCCAGCTGAGCTGGTCAAGCGAGAGCTCGACAGCTTCCTGGCTACGTACTCTGCCTCTGTCAACACTGGGGTGCTCACGTTCTGGTCGGCGCGCGGGGAGGAGTACCCATTGCTGATGCGGGTGGCCTGCGCCTTGCTTGGGGCATCCAAGTCGTCTGCCGCGTCGGAGCGGGACTTCTCGACGGCCGGGATGGTACTGTGCAAGGACCGCTCGACGCTTCTCGCTGCACACGTAGAGATGCATTGCTTCGTGCGTTTCAACGCCCACTTCGTTCCCTCTGACTTTTCGGCTATCCCTGTATTGACCCAAGCGGGCCGGTGAGGCGCACGCACTAGCATGCGTTCCATTTCGGTTGACATGCCTGTGAATGGCGCATTGTCGGGGAATTCGACGTCGAGCGACAGCGACACGTTTTTGGAGAGCACCTATGAGGAGGAGTGAGCAGAATTATGTGTGGGCTCCATTAGCCGTGTTGTCGGTCGCTTTGGTTGTGCTCGAGCAATGGCTTCTGTTTTTGTCGCACCGATAGGTTAGAGAACACCAGCCGTTTGCAATGACTTTCCTGCTTTCCAGACCAGCTCGACGCCGACGCGCGACAGGAATCGGATGGCTCATCAGCGACGCCAACAGCGAGCTGGCACCGGCAGGCGGCGGATTCGACGCCGCAATCGTTCTGTGGCACGCGAGCGGTAGCGGCGACGACGACATCTCGTCGCTGCCCGTGGGCTGCGACAACAAGGTTGCGGCCACACAGCAGCCCGCGGGGGCCACCGCAGACCTTAACGACGCGCCGCAGCCCACGGGCAGCTCCACTCATGTCGGCGACTCACCGCCGCACGCCGGCGGTGGCGGCACAGACGACTACGCGCCGCTGCTGGAAGGCGGCGCAAGAACCGACGCTAACAAGCCTGCGCCTGTGCGCCGCCGCGCCCGAGACGGAAAGTATCCGCCGTCAGCTGGCAGCGACGACAACAAGGTCGACGCGTCGGCGCTCGATGACCGCGCTGGCAACGCCTGCATCACGTTGGCGCTTGCGGGCGGCATCACAGCCGCCTTCGACGAGCCGCCGCTAGAGGGCGGCGCCGGTGACGACGACCAGGAGCCGCCGCCTGCGGGCACAGGCGCCGACACGGCCAAAGACGTTCCACGCGCGAGTGGCGGCGCCGAAGCGGACGGCAAGACGCCTCGCATGGACGGCGGCGGCACCGGAGCCTGCGCGCCGCTGCTCAAGAGCGGCATGTTTCATCGTTGACGTGCACCTTGCGCCAGAGGGCGACGGTGCCGACGCCGAAGGCGTGACGCCGGACGAGGACGGCGGCGACAACACCAACAACACGCCACCAGAGATGGGCAGCGGCTTTCCGCCGCCGCCCGGCGGCAGCGGCGTCTACAACGGCACGTCACCACGCGCGGGTGGCGCCGCAGCTGTAGACGACGCGGCGCCGCTTTAAGGCGCCGGACAGTGCGCTGGCAGCTATGGGCTGCCCACGGGCGGCACAGGAGCCTACGAAAACGCGTCTCAGCCGCCGGCCGCCGACGCGAACGCCGCGGACTCGCCGGGGGCAGCCGGCGGTGACGTTTAATGCAACTACGGGTTTCCCGCTGGCGGCGCGCATGAAGCTGACGCGTTGCAGCGTGTGGGTGACAGCGGCAAGAGCGATGACTTTCTGCAGACCGCGCGGGTCCACCAAAAGGTTGACAATTCGCCGACGTTCTTGGCTGGCGCCGCCGAAGACGGCGACACGCCGCCGACAGCGGACGGCAACACCAGGTACGCTGCTCAAGCGACAAACGCAGGCGCCCGCGCCGACACGGGAAACGTGCTGCCGTTAACGGGTGGCAGCGCAAACGCCGATAACAAGGCGCTGGGCTCGCGTGGCGAGGCCCATCGTCATCGGCCAAAGGGGAGGGCCTCGGGGGAATGATATAGCGAGCGTTCCCGCCGCGCTCGCCCACATATTTTTGAGATTTGGCGTCTAGACGCACGCCCCCCTGCCCCCCTCTCCAGCCTCCGTCCAGAAACCTTGGGCGCGGGCGTGCCATCCGTCGCACAGCCGAGGGGTGGCGGCGGCACGATTCCTGGCGAGGCGGCTGCGCTGGCGTTGTGCCGACGCGCAGCGGGCGGGGGTGGGCATGGCTGACCGCGGCGCCGCGGCGGCGGCGGCGGCGGCGGCGGCAGCGGCGGGGACAATTGGGCCCGCCGGCGCGCGCGCTGTCGGCGGTCATCATTGCAATCGCGCGGCTGGCGCTTATCATTGCGCGCGCGCGGTATGTCGGCGCGCCAGCAGTCGGCGCCATCAAGCCCCTCCCGCCGTTGGCGTCGTCATTCCCTCCCGTATTCGATGGTTCCCCGCAAGGAACGACGCCGACTTCTGCCACGGAGTTGCCCGCCGTGCTCGCCTCTTCTGTCGCGCTCGCGGCCAGCGCGGCAGCACGTCGACCCCCCCACGTCCTCCAACGCTCCCCCCCATGCCGCCGCGCAGAGGCGCTCGAGCCGGGCGCGTCGGAAACGGCGGTGCCCTGCTTGGCCCGCAAGGATGCACCACTCGCCTCAGGGACCGCCCGCCGGATTCGGACCGCACCCCCACCCCCACGGGGTGGTGCCCCTCCCCGGCATGATGCGGCCCATGGCAGGCGGGACGGCAAAGGCCGCCCTTCAGGGCATCGCCGGCGCCGCGCCGGCGGCCGCCGCCGAGGCGAGGCCCGTCCCGCCGCGCGCAGCGCCGTCGGTGGCCGGCGACGGCTCCACACACCGCGCACCGCTGCCACCACCGCCACCGCCGACGCTGGCGCGCCTCCGTCCGCCCAATACGCACACTTGGAGCGCTCGGGGGAGGTTCCGCGAGCGCTCCATCGTCACCGGCTCCGCGACGCCGGCGGTGTGGATGGCCGGCCTCCACCCGGCCGCAATGGAGATTGATTCGAGGCGTAGGGGCGGGCCGCTCGCGCCTGTGGCTAAACGGCAGCGGGCCCGCCACCGTGCCGGCCGCACACCTGTGTGGCAGCGGCAGCAATGGCAGCCGTCGTGGCGGTGGTGGTTTCGGGCGGCCGCTCGAGCCCGCCGTCGTCGCCTATGGCCGCGCGCGCCTGCCGTCGATCGTTTACGTGCCCGCGGTCGTCTGCGGCGGGCTCGTCTGCGGCACGGCCATGGTCGTCGGAGCGCGGACGGTCACAGCAAACGACTCCACCGAGGGCCCACCCCGCGCCACCACCCGCCTTTTCCGGTGGGTGTACGACGCGCCGACGGCGCACAGCATGGCCGCGTGTACGCTGCCGACCGGCGGCAGGGCGGTGGTGGAGGCGTCTAAATTGGCGGCAGCGACGGTGGCAGGCGGCGCCGCTGATGGCACCGTCGACGGCAGCTCCTCGGGCGATCGTGTCACGCGGGTCGCGTCGGCTTTTGGACGCCCGGCGGGGGTTGGTGGGGACGTGGTGCAGCGGCCGCGGGCGGTGTGGCTGGGAATCGGGAGGGGGTACGGCGGATCTGTTGCCGACGCGTGTGCCCTCACGGAAGAGGACCCCAACCGCGTGTTTGGGTGCGCGCTGCACGCGCTGGCGGGCACGGTCAGCGGCTGGGAGGGGGAGGCTCCTGGCGTCGCGCGAGAGGTGGCCCCCGCTCGCGCGCCGGCAGTGACGGAAGCGGCGGCGGCAGCGGCGGCAGTTCGCCGGCGCCATCTTATTCCCACGTGTCGGCGGGGGGCGGCGTGATGAAAAGCGCCCCACCAGTAGGCGGCGGCGGCGGGCACGCGCCACTGCCGCCACCGTAGCCGCCGCCACCGCCTCCGCCGCCCCCCCCCCCCCCCCAAGCACGATGGCGGCGCATGGCCGAGGGACACCAACGGCGGACGCACTGGTGCTCTTCGTGGCAGCACAACAGCCGCCGCCACCGCCGCACCCCCCACCGAATGAGCTAGCGGCGCGTCGCCGCGGGGCGACGCAGGGGAAACTCCACCCCACACCTGAAAAATAAAAAGGTGCTTTCACGACACGACCCGAAATACGTGGCCACACCCCCACCGCCCCACCTTTGCCTCCCCGCGCACAGCCGCACCACGTCGAGACAGATACCTTTCTCATCGCCTCTTCCACAGACACCCATCTGGCAGATAATCCACGCGCGGTACCCTCCTCCTCTACCGAATAGGCCGCTCCACGTACCCCGGGTGGCCACCCCCACCTTTCTTGGGTCCCAAATCAAGTTCCCTCCATCAGGGCAACCGCATGCGCACTCGTGCCCAATCGCCCACCCCCCCACCGCCACGAGCACCGGCGCCACCACAGTCGCCGCGAGCCCAGCGGCGGCTGGAAGAGCGAAGAGGCCTGCAGCCACGCCATCGTGCGGCACCGCCATGGCGGCGACGTGGCAGCTGGCCCCGTACAAGATGTCGAGAATGGCGCCGCTGAAGGTTTCGGGGCCGGCGGCTGGGTCAGCGGCGGTGGCGGCTGCGGCACCCGCCGCCGCACGCGTCGGCGCCGCCACCGTGGATGCGTCGGAGGCGGCAGGCGGCACAGCCCCCGTCTGGCACCTTTACCGCCAGAACGATCCCCCCTCGTCGCCCCAGAAGCGTCGCTGGCGGCAGAGACGTTGGCGGCGCCGCCTGAGCCGTCGTCGGCGGCGCCGCGGCGGTCACCGTCGCGGCCAGCCGTTTCGGTACGACAAAATAATGGCGCCTGCGTCCACTTCCGCCATGGCCCCCGACCGCGTTCAACACGAGCATCCCACTCCCCCGCAGCCCACACAAGCCCCGCACCCCGCAGTGGCCGAGTCCCCCCGCTGTCCCGGCGTGATGCGCACGACGCCGCCGCCGAGCGGCACCCCGAGATGCGTGTCTGCGGCTTCCTGGTCGACCCCGGCTGTCGCGGCAGCAGCGCGCGGCAAGCGGCCGCCCGCCGACGCAGAGGCCGATGCCGACGCATCGGCGGCGGCGGCGCCCGCAGCCGCCGCTGAAAATGGCGGCCCCCCGTCGCTGCTCGCCGCGGCCGCTGCCCATATGAACGGCCGGAGTGCGAGCAACGACGCGACGGCCGGCCCCGTTGCAGCGTTGGTCACGGCGTCGAGACATCCCCCCGCGATCGCGCCCGCGCGTGCGGCGGCGAACAGCGGTAGCGGCAACGCTGCCGGAAGCGGCGGGGCGGGACGACAGAACCGCAACCAGGTGGTAGATCACGCCGCGCCCGCGGACGGTAGGGCGCCCGCCGCCGCGTGGCACGCCGTAGGCGCGTCGTGCTCCGCCGGGGGGGCGCGCAGGCGCCGCCGGTGGCGTCGCCATCCGCGGTGGGCGGGCGCGGGTGGCACTCGCCGCGTGCGGTGACGTTTGCGGTCACCACGGGAACCGACGCCGGCGGCGGCGACCTGCCCCAGCTAGCGTAGGTGAGCACCGCCGTCGTAGTGCAGAGGGTAAGTGGGCACCGCCGCCGCGGTGACGAGGGTGGGTGGGCACCGCCGTCGTGGCGGCGGTGAACAGAAAATGCGTCGCACGCCCGGGGCGGCCGTGGCAGCGTGTAGAGACATGGTGGCGGCGGCCTGCTGCGGTGGCGGGCACGGAGTGCCGGTCGCACGGGAGCGGCGTGACGGCGGCCGAGGTGCCGGCCAGATGGCGGCGGTCGCACTGCGCTCCCAGCACGCTTGCCATCTTCTGGGATGTCTACGCGCCCCCTCGCGTCGGTCAGTGCCCAGGGCGAGGGAGCCGATGCTGGCACAGGGGCCACACAACGGCTCATTGGCGCGTCGCAGCCGCGGGTGTGGTGGCGGGCACGCTCCAGTGTGCAGCAGCAATCAGTTCGACGCGTAAAGGATTCGGGCGCAACACCTCTCACGGATTTTGGAAGTGGGAGCTGATGTGACAGCTGTATCAGCCAATCAGAAGGCAGAATTCCGGGATACTGACCCGCCAGGGTGCCTTCAGACGAGCTTTTGCGTCAGGCCCGCAGAGCGTTCCTGAGCCCTGACATCACCGCCACCGACACGTCATTCAGACACGGAAGGCTAGACGTCGGCGGCTTGTCTGTGGCCCGGGGCCCCAGACATGATCTCGTGCTGCCACCATCGTGGCGTCCGTTCCGTTTTGGCGCCCACCCGCTCCACCGTGCCGCATTTGCATGTACGGTCACCCCTCCCCATCGTCCCCCGCCGTTCCCCTCGGTGCTTGCACGCCCCTCGTTGCCGCGATCTGCGACACATGACCACTACGGCACTTCCCTCGGTCAAGTTTTGACGCTGGGACGCCGTCGAGTGCCGCTGTGCCTGGCGGCGGCGGCGGCGGCGGCGGGTGGACGGCGCCCCCCGGCGGGCCGTTTTGGCGCTGTTTTCTGGTCGGCGGCAGCCCGTGGGGCTTCCCCGGGGCCTCCCCCGCCCCCCTCGCGTTGCGGTGATCGTCCCTGCGGTGTTCTGTCGCCTCTGCGCTCGGCGGCGACCGCGGCGGCGGTGGGGGCGGCGGGTGCGCGGCGCCCCTCGGCGGGCCGTTTTGGCGCATTTTTTTGGTCGGCGGCTGCCCGTGGGGCTTCCCCGGGGCCTCCTCCCCCCTCCACGCGGTGCGGTGATCGTCCCTGCGGTGTCTTGGCGCCATTGCGCTCGGCAGCGACCGCGGCGGCGGTGGGGGCGGCGGGTGCGCGGCGCCCCTCGGCGGGCTGTTCTGGCGCACGTTTTTGGTCGGCGGCTGCCCGTGGGGCTTCCCCGGGGCCTCCCCTCCCCTCCACGCGGTGCGGTGATCGTCCCTGCGGTGTCTTGGCGCCTCTGTGCTCGGCGGCGGGTGCGCGGCGCCCCTCGGCGGGCCGTTTTGGCGCACATTTTTGGTCGGCGGCTGCCCGTGGGGCTTCCCCGGGGCCTCCCCCCCGCTCCAAGCGGTGCGGTGATCGTCCCTGCGGTGTCTTGGCGCCTCTGCGCTTGGCGGCGACCGCGGCAGGGGCGGCAACAGCCAGCTCGTGGCGTCGCCCGACCACTGCATGACTGACGACAGCGGCAATGCACCACCTGTGCCTCGTCCCGTGCAGTTTCCTTTTGTCGGGGGTCACGACCAGGCCCGAGCTGCCCTCCAACCAGTCTCTACAGCTCCTTCCTCTGTTGGCATTGGACATGTCGTGCACGAGCGGGCTACAACGCCTGCTGGCGGTCTTGTAGGGCGCGGGTGGAGCAGCCGTCTCGCTCTCGCACGGCAAGACCAAGACGTACGTGACGGGTGCGGCCACAATCCGCCTCGACGAGGATCCAAGCGCAAAGCCCGTTCGGGGGAGGGGGCGGATGCTTCACTTGGCGGGGAGGCCAATCGCGTCGGCGGAAGTCAAGAAGCCAGCCTGGACTTTGAGCATGAACAAGGAGATACCCCTGCAGACGCGGAGCCGATGGCTCGGCGTCCTCGGCGGGTGCGCAAGCACCCCATGTTGCTCACGGAGGACTACATGCAGGAGGCGCTCATGTTGGGCATCCGCCGGGCGTGTGGGCTCTCCTCCTCCATCCCCATCCGGTCCCACGCGTCCCTGGTCACTGATCGTGTCATTGGCGACACGCAGTCACGCTCCCGTGCGATTGTGCTGCGCTCCGGCTCGGGCAAGCGCGACCTCGCGATCATGTGGGTGTCTTGCCGCTGGGGGCTTCTGTGTTCATGCTTTGGAGGCACGCAGAACGCGATGTTCCTCTCGGCATCGTCACGCAGCACGTCCTGTGTCCACACCGCCGCGTTTGGCGCCCCCTTGGTCTCCTCGGGCGTGAGCCGCGACGAGTTCCGGTCGCGCATGTGCTTGCGCGCCGACGCTGCCTCCTTCGCCGTCCCCCATGACTACGGGCCTGTCGTCGTTTGGTCCGTCCTCTACCACTCGGTGTACTCCCTGGTGACGTTCAGCAGCGCCAACGTCGCGTCGTGCTTGGCGCCGGGCTGTCGGCGTTTTCGTGGCAGGTGCGGTCATGTCCGCGTCGTGCGGGAGCTCCAAGGACCGGGTGGCTTCACGGACAGTGAGTACGGCTCGGCGCCTGCAGCGCTCATGGCGCGCAAGGATGCGCGCCGCCCACCTGCGGCGCCTCGAGGCCCGAGTGCTCAACTGTGAGGAGGAGGATGACGGTTTGGAGAAGCAACCATCCGACACAGTGCGCGCGCCGCAAGACGCGGATCCCTCCAAGGTCTCTACCCGCACCCGACGCAACATGCTACCGTGCGACGGGGAACTGCACAAAGGGGAGGTATGGAACAGGACGGCGGACCTCCGCGGGATGTATATGAGCTTGTGCGCGGGCCCCACTGCCGCCAACGCGGCCAAGCTCAAGATGGCGGGTCAACTGTTCCAGGCTGCCATGTCCACAGGTAGCGTGGAGGATCTGCGTCGGACGCTTGTGGAGCCCTTTTGTGGCTCGTGTGGACTGCAACGTCAAGATGGGCACAAGGTCGAGAAGGAGCGTGGCTTGCTGGTTACGCACCACCCCTCTGCTCCCGCTATGAAGGTGTGCTCCTGCACTTGGGATTTCGGATCGACTTTGCGTCCGCGCTGCGAAGATGCATCGGCCACACACGTTCTCTTCTCCTCCTTTCCATGTACTGACTGCCACTTTTGTACGTCTCGTCTCTCTGCGTCCTGCTCTCCCTTCCGCCGATTCTTATGGACCCCAGGTGTGGATTGGTCGGTGGACGTGCGACGCAGCCGACTGCAAGCTCGCGGTGGAGTATGACGGCAACGCGGATGGCCTCTTCTCCATGCGCCGACGAAACAAGAACAAGAAGTGGATCGTCTACACGCGCGGGGTGCTCAACAAGCTCATCTCTTTTATTACTGCGGGGCGGACGACCTACAGGGCTGCAACCCGCCACCTCTCCGCCGATGTGCTCTCATTTCGCCTTCGTCGCCAAGACGTGGTCAAGCTTGGCACCGCCGCCATCCGCACCTTCCGCATTCCGCCCGAGACGGCGCGGTGCCCAAAGTGCGGGCCCTCCCCCGAGTCTGTTGTGATCGACGCGCAGTCGCTCGGCTGTACAGATCCAGACGAGGTCAAACCCGACCGTTTGACAGAGGATTGCCCCGTCCTTGACATACCCCCCTGCAAGCTCTGTGTGGTGGAGCAGCCCTCATTGCGCGTCGCTATCAACAAGATCCTGCGAACGTTGTCGCCATTAACTTCCACGCAGGCGGACCTTGTGCGGTCGTGGCATGCCACGTCCACCACCGCCGTCCGGCTCTCGGTTGAGGGGGCTGCGGCGCTGATCTTTTTCCACTTTTTTCCCCTTGGGGTGGAGGAGGCGGACGCTCCCGCCGCGGGCGGGGACGGCGCGGACGCGGCCGGCAAGAAGGCGGCGCCTGCCTCGTCTGCCCCGGCGGCCGCCAAGGTGCCAAAGCGCAAAAAGTCCAAGTTGGGCCCCACGCTCGAGGAGGCGCTTCGGGACGATGGCGACGGCAACGCCGTGCTCGGTGGGAAGGGAGCGCCCTTCAAGAAGCCGGCTGAGACGTGGCGGGACCGCAAGGGGCTTGGCGCTCCCGCATTCGCTAGCTTCCCGAGGGATGACGACGGGGTGTGGATTTGCGTCCGCCCCTTCTTGCAAGCCTTTCTCGCAGAGACCGTCACCGGCATGTTCCTCCGCAAGGACGAGCCCGCTGTGAAGCCCCTCGGCGACTGCATGCGGCTTTACTCCCGCACGGGGTGGCGGCCGCTGATGCGGGCCAAGGACGACGTCGGCTTTGTGACGAGCTTTTTGGGCCCGTTTGCCGACGAGATGGACGAGCAGCGCCGCTTCCGCGCGGCAGTGGGGCAGCTGCTCGTCCGGGTCATCGAGATTGAGAAGTTTGTCGACGCGGCCTTCGAGGTTGAGGCCAAGTCGGCGAGGAACAAGGAGAGGGGGTAGCTGAACATGCCCTACTGCACGCGGTGGAAGCACGCGCCGTCACCAGCGGAGTACAAGAGGTGGCGCGCTGAACAGGAGAACGTTTGCAACATGGATGAGGACGATCCCCTCCTTTCCTTTGAGTTTTTTGCGGGCCTGCCGCGCGTGCGGCCGGGGATCCGGGACTCCGAGGCGGCTGAGCGCCGCTTTGGGTACCGCGGCAAGGACCGCCACGTCGCGGACGTGGAGGGCGAGACCGACGCGTGTGGCAAGGCCTTCCCCGTCAAGACGAGACTCCCGCAGGGCGCGTTTAACGTCGTGTGTCCGCACGTGGTCACTTTCGGCTTTCGGTGTCTATTGAGGCGGAGAGCGTTGGCGAGGCTCTGTCGATTCTGCTCGAGCGTTTCCCCAAATTGCCGCGGGCGGTCTTCTACGACGTTGCGTGTAAGATCGACAAGAATGCGATGAGGCGGGTGCGGCTAATCTTCCTGGAGCAGGGCGTCCGATGCATCCTCGACCGGCCGCACTCGATCACCCACTCCTGCTCGCCGCTGTACATGCCTGATGAGTGTTTGGGAACGACCGCGGGCGTTGCCACGCAGGCGGCAGAAGTATCACACTCTATCTCGGTCGTCAACCGGACGAGCCTCGCGTACATGGCGCCCAAGACGTACATGTCCCACCGCATGGTTCAAGTTGCGTTCATGAAATTGCGGAAGCTGTCCCGCATGCACTCAGTCAACGGGGAGGGCGAGAACGGTCACGTGCCGCTTGCACCCTTCTTCCACGCGAAGGTCTCCCACCAGTGCGAGCGGGTGGCCGTTTGCACCTGCAGTTCGGCCGCGGATGGCGGGGGCAAGCAGGCGGAGAAGGCGCTCGAGCAAGAGCAGGCACCCCACGCGATGGTCGGCCGCGTTCGGTCGTCCCCCTCGATCCCCATGCTCGTTGGCGGCGACAGTACGGTTGGAGATCCTTCCGGTGGAGACGATGCAGAAGCAGAGCCCAGCGATGCCCACGACAACAGTGGAACTCACCAACCCGAGGACCGTGGCGCACAAGATGACCACCTGGACGATGGCGGCTTGGACGAGCTCTCCGGCGTTGTTCCTGTGGCGAACCAGCCGCTGAGGGGGGCGGGGATGCACGAGGTTGACGGACATGGAGCTGCACGTCAGCGCGCTGCCAAAGCGCCAAGGCGCTCAAAGATTGGACAGCTTCTGGTCAACCACGCGGCATGGGCTTGCGGCAGGCCCCAGTCCAACTACACGCCCATGGACACGCGCCCCCTCTCCTCGGCGCAGGGGCGCCTGTTGGTTGCGCTGTCGCAGCTACAAAGCTTCGTCGCTCTGCGTCCCACAAACCGGGCCAACATCAACCTTGTGGTGGCGGACTTGCAGCGTTTGATCGGCGCGGGGTGGCTGGACGACGAGCTCATGAACTCGTTCGTCGCTCTGATCAACCACCGCGACCGCCAAGCTGCGGACGTGATGTAGGAGGGCGCCGGCTCGCCGACGGAAGCGCCGACGCCACGACGGCGGCGCACCCGCATGTTCAATACGTTCTTTTTTTCGCGGCTGTCGGCGACAGTAGATGGCTACGACTACAAGGGCGTCTCGAGGTGGGGCATGAAGCTTGGCTTGCAGCTCGATGCCGTCGACGATATCCTCATCCCCATCAACTTGATGCGGTCGCATTGGGTCCTCGTTAACGTGAACGTCAAGGAGCGTGTGCTGCACTTTTACGACTCTTTGTCTGTGAAGGACACGTCCGGCGTCGTGCCCATCGTGCGCCGGTGGCTACACGACGAGGTGCGCACCCGGTTGGGGGAGGACGCCGCGGCCGAATGGGCGGTGGACACTTGGCAGGTGTTGGAGGACGCGGGGCTTCCGGCGCAAGAGGACTCGGGTAGCTGTGGCGTCTTTGTGCTTGCTGCCGCAGATTGCTTCTCCCTTGGCTGACCATTTTCCTTCTCTCAGAGAGAGATGGGCTTGTTGCGCGGTCGTGTTGCACTCGCATTGTTTTTTAATGACTTGCACTGCCCTCTTGACCTACTGGGGGACCACCCGTTTGCTGATCCCGTCCAGGGTGTGGATGATGTCTGGGGGGATGGGAGGGACGAGGGTGCGAGTGCTTTTCTTATTTCAGAGGAGTAGCGATGTACACGCACCCATTAATGATGCATAGAAACGCCTCAAACATCTAAGAGCTGGCGCCTCTCGCGCGGGCAATGGTTGGTGCGCCGAGAAGATGGAAGTGGGCCACGCGGACAAAAACGACCACTTAACCAACCAACCGCGCGCACGGAAAGCATGTCACCTCAGGCGCAATCAAGCACCCACCCCGTTCGACTGACTGGCTTGTAGCATGATGATAAAGGTCTCCTCTGGGGGGATAATAGCAGCCCACGACTTGGCGGGATAGCAAAAAAACGCGGTCGAAGAAGGTGACCGGGCAAGAGCGAACCCCCACTGTCGGAAGTGACATTGCACAGGCGGGGGGGGCTCCCTTCAATGTAAATCCGGCGGTCTTCGCCATCGATCGGTGTATCAGAAGAACCATGCATGAAGACACCGTGTACAGCAAGGAGAAGCAGACTTGAGGAAGGGACTTCAGGCCCGCCAAAGGCAAGTGCCTCCACGACTTGGTCCTCCACCACTCTCGCTTTACCTCTTCCACCATCCCACAGCCCACCAAACTGCCTCGGGTGGCAACGCCCCGCTGCTTCGCGAGCTTGCGTCACGGAGGCGGGCATCAGAGCGGGCGGAAACCGCGCGCGCGGTGACGGAGCGGTCGGTCGTGGCGGACAACGCGGCGTGGTGCTGTTGCACTGGTCGCCAAACGGGGTGGCAATTCGGGCACGAGCGACATGCCGTTGGCACTGCTGCCGCTGTGGCCCACGGCCCGACAGATGGCGTGGACACCCCGACACTGCCCGCGGCGGCGTCGACGGTGTCGCGTGCCGGGTGGCCGTGGCCTAGCAGCCGTTCACGGCCGTCCGGTTGTAGTTGCAGACAAAGCGGCATCGGCCAGGTGTCGCAGAATTTTGGGTGCTCAGAAGCGTGTTAGAGCAGTCGGGGGGTTGTGCACGTGCGGGCAAGGGGGGGCGTCGGACAGATGTTCCTCACTCTACATACAGGCACTGGCCTGTGCTAGGAGGTAGCATTGTGCGTTTTGCAGTGCATGATACAAATCACCATCCTGCACTGGGCACCTCGGTTGCATCATGGATGCGACACCGATTGTCCGACTCAGGCTCCGTGACGTGTCGTGGTGCACGTGCACGAACGAGGACCAGACCCGATTCCAAACGGGAAGACTGAATGGCAGAACACGTATTCTCCGAGCAGCAACAACGGTCGGTCGATACAGCGGACAAGTGTACTCCGTCAGTCGACGCACATCGCGCTTGTGCCAATACCCCCCAGACACGAGCCACCAGGTCACTCCTTCGTAGTTTCCGGCTGAGACCACATTTGCCTGCGCACTCACTCTGGGTACCGGGCTCGAGGCGCGGACCGCACAAGTACTGCCGTGTCACACACTGCCTGCACACATGGCAGACATCTATCGGCTTTGGAAGCTTGTTACGAGCATACCACTACCAGGGGGTACCATGCCTGTGCCGTTCATATGCAGTACTGGTTTGGTTCATGTGCAGTTCTGACACTGACAGTACCTTGCCCTGTAGCTACTAGCGACCTACATCCGCCGTGGCACACAGTGAGGCACAAGGGCACTGGCGTCCCAGCCCGCCACCCGCCCCCCCCGCCCCCGCCCTCCTGCTTGTATGCGCCGCCGACTCCTTTGCGTGTGTCAGTCGGGGGGTGATTCGTACCTCCGGGAGTCACCGCTGAATAGCTGTCGCCCCCACGAGTCGCCACTGACCTGGCGAGCATTCGTCCAGCAGATCGTCTCTGTCTGGACGGGCAGGAGGGAAAGAAAAGCAAAAGTGGGACGCATCCCACCGGCACAATGGCGGATGCGGATATCGTCCGCCGACGCTGTGGTCATGAACCGTCTGCCATCTTGTAAGCGCAATCCCACTGCTCCTCGGACGGCGGGACGGTGTGGCCGCGGCGCGGGCCGTGGTGCTTCCGTCGTCCCGCGGAGTACGCCTTTCTGCAGCAGCTCCTCTCCCGGCGAGCCTGGGCGTCCAGCCAGTCCGCGGACTGGCGGGCGGCGATGGCCACGACGACGGTGGAGACGAGGCGGGCGGATGGACGGTCTTTCTGTTGAAGCAGATGTAAATAGGAGAGTTATCTGTGAAGCGGGAGGTAAGTGGGTGGATGCGTTGCTTTACTCGAGACCGGTCTGAGGCGCGAGGCCAGCAGCCTCT
>ENA-ORXR01002278-ORXR01002278.1-marine-metagenome-genome-assembly--contig:-NODE-2278-length-18520-cov-12.754053_pt1 | contig 18520 bp, 28 predicted proteins | sample MGYA00237866_ERZ511479 | MGnify/ENA metagenome assembly ERZ511479 | reverse complement strand
CCCCGCCAGATGACCTGCGTTCGGCCCCCCCCTTTCGGCCCCTGCTCCATTTCACCTGCGAATAGATTCCAGTAAGGAACTCGGGCCTGTAGTACCTGAAAATTGCTCTAGTACGCGTCTTAGTACACGTCTAGTATGCGCCCCACTTTCCCGACGATCAACGTCGGTAGTAGGGTTGTGCAAAATGTTTTTCGACACCTGTTTTAACCGGTTTCAACTGGCATTCTTATAAAAACTGGCGACATCCAGTTTTTGAAGAGAAAAACTGGATAAACCGGTTCCAGCGTAATCCATCAGTAGGGGCGGCCTTCGAGTTCACCACAATACGAAAAGGTTGGCGCCATCGCCGCGCCCCGAGCGTATCACGGGCGCATCGTCACATCCTTGCTGCCTTGCCGCCTCTTCTTTCTTGTATTGGCCATCGCTGCGTCGCCGCTGTTTTGTGTGAGCGCCATGGCTCCTGTCGTTGCTCCTTCTCCCCTACGCCCCCCCATTATTGCATCCCAGCTCCAGCCATCTGCATCCTCGTTGTCGAGTGGCGATGTTACTGCTGACGGTGCCGCGTGGACGGAAAGGCCGGAAGGTCTTCCACTGGCCCCGCAATAAACGTGGCACCCCCCGTCCGGATGCACCTGGGGTCCTGTTCCTCCGGGAAGCAAGAAAGACCGGCGTACAACTACTTCGTGGCCGAGTACAACAGCACCGGGTATATGGACAGGCGCATCTTCGTGTGTGTCCACAAAGACCACTGTGGTCACCCTACTGTCCAAGTGGTGTACGATGGCGGGCCCACCAACCTGAACCGTCATCTCAAAGATTGCTACGGAATAGAGGAGTCGCCCTCTCGTGGTCACGCATCCTCCACGGGGCGGGGACAAGGAGTTCGGTCGGAGAAAGGTCTGATCTCTACATATTTCCGAGCACCCCCCAAGCCGTACTCACGACACCATTCCACGCAGCGGGCATTCTACTCCAGCTAAGTCGACATGTTCATCTCCTCGCTCAGCCCCGAGTCGCCCGTGGAGGACCCCAGCTACGTTGCCATGATCTCTGCAGCCAATCCCCGCCTGACGACGCTCTCCCGATCCACACTCTCGCGCGCCACGTCATCCCGCTTCCAGGTGCTACACGACGAAGCACGGGCGGCACTCGATTGCGTGTCTGTGTGTCATGTAAACACCGACATATGGACGTCGCTGGCCAATGAGCCGTTCCGCTCTTTTGCGGTTTCGTGGCTTGCTGACGATTGGGGGCTGTGGACCCGCGTGCTGCGGTGCTCCGTCGTAAGCGGGCGCCACATGGCGGCGGCAGTTGCCATCTTCTTGCTGAAGGTAGCTTCCCAGTTTGGTCTCGGTATCAAGGTGGGGGTTGTGCGGACCAACGGGGCCAGCAATTGCGTGCTTTCAGGCCGCGTGCTGGGGAAGACAGTGCGGGGAGATGGTCCGCGCGGCTGCATGGTGGATGGAGGTCGGGGTGGGACCTTTTCAGGGGACGCGGGCATCACATCCGACACAGCTGATGCCAAGCGGTTCGGCGACGCCACTGGGGGTGCTGAAATTTGGCCCAGGCTAACGGACGGACCGGTCGGAGCAAGTGAATTGAGCGAGGAATCTGACGAAGAACAAGGGGGCGATGTAGCTGACGTGGAGGACGTCGGTTCTGAATCCGGGGAGACCTCCCATGCGCCAGATACTCTCTCGGGCGATTGTCTGGACGCCTCCGTGGAGGCCGAGGCGCGGGCAGATGCTCTTTGCACCGCCATTACCGACGCCTTCCCCCCTCGTGGTGCGACTCCAACTCAGACGGGGGACGCCTCGTTTTTGTGGCAGCACGGGCGGTGCGCCACCCACACTCTTCAACTCTCCGTACGGGCCGGTTTGTTCACGCCCACGCTGAGATCCATGCTTAAGAACGTGCGCCAGGTGGCCGAGCTATGCCGGAACAGCTCTAACTTTTCGGAGGCGCTGCGGGTTTCAGTTGAGCGAGAGGAAGCCCTCCTCGCTTCCGCCGCGGAGCGCGAGCCGGTGCCGGCCACCAAGCTTGTGTCAAGACTTCCTGACGCGCTGGGGATCAAGGGTGGCAATGGAGCGCCGCTTTGTGCTCGTGGGTGCCGCTAGCCCCTTCGCGCTGTCTTCATTGTACCACCATGCAACTGTCAGTAGCTCCAAGAAGCGGGTCGAATTCCCCAACAGTATGGAGCAGGCGGCTTCATTCCGATCATCGAATTTTGGGCGGTACTAGAGAGCGCATCTGCGAGCCTCGGGTAGGAGACGGCGGCGGCTAGTGGCATGGAGGAGACCGTGGTTTGGTACCTGCCGGATATTGGGGCGCCTGTGGTCTGTGACTGCGAAGAGGGCACCACACTCAAGCGTGTTGTTCTGAGAGACATGCAAGCGCGGCGCGAGAAGGAGCACCTCCGTGGCTCCAATCCCGATTGGTCTTGCGTCCGGCTGGCGGCTGTGCTGTGCAACCCTTTCACCAAGACATTCACGTTTGGAAACAAACCGGGGACGGCTGCGTTGGCACGGGCCAGCGCCCTCGCGGTCATGAAGCGGATGGTGGAGCGGGCGGAATCCGAGAAAGTCACCCCGACGCCGCTCCCACCGGATGGTAGCATCAGTCCGCCAACCAAACGTCCACGCTTTATTTTTAGACGTTTGCGGTCCTTTGCAACTGGGGTGGATGAGCAGCCGGGGGGAGATGCTCGGTCGAGTCGAGTGTCCTCGCGTTCTTCTCTTGCATTGGAGGCAGAGTGGGAGGCTTCCCTGGCCTGAGCCGTTACGTCTGACCCTGAAGCCACTGCGTTTTCCTTGTGGCGCGTGCATGAGAAGGCTTTCCCCCGCGTTGCTTTGGGAGCCCGCTACTTGTTATCTATCCCTGCGACTAGTGTGACATCGGAGCGCGTGTTTTCTCGACCGGGGCGCACTCTCACGAAGCAGCGCTCTCGGATGATGGGCAGCACCGCGGAGAAGTACATAGTACTCTGCGACGACGTTCCGCGTCGCCGGCAGCGTGATGTGTCTGGGGGTGACGGGTGCGAGGGACGCGGTGATTTTGTGGTGTGAGAGGATGTGGGTGATTGCCAAGTGAAGAGCACCAAAGGGTTTTGTCAACAACACAGACGGGTCACAAGGGCAGGGTGCGCGCGATGCCTGTGAGCGGCTCTTGGCAAGGCACAAGGCACGCAGCTGGCAACTCAGTCCATCTGTTCTTCTTGTACATACAGGTTCATCCCTATCACTTCTTCTCCTCGCTCACTTTCACCAGCAGACGTCCCTGACCCGGTCGTTCCCTCCCCCCCCCCGACCCGAGCTGAAAATTGATGGCCGTCCTCCAGCTCTCCCCTGGCAGCCTCGCCCTAAGTGATGTGCTCTCTCCGCCGCCTCGCCTTGCCACCGGCACGCGCAGCCCGAAGAAGGGCAACCCTTGCGCCAAAAACAGCACAAGTCCATCCCCCTTGACGAGGAGAAACGAGGTTGGAAAGAGGAGCAATGGTCTGGCGGTCTTGCTGCTCACGAAGAGGAACATGTCTCGGTTGCAACTGTTTGGCGATACGACAGCAGTCTGAAGGCCTACAATGAATCAGAAACACGCTGAAATCCGTTGAGCATGCAACGCAGCCAGTTGCAATAGCGACAAGCAAGGCAGCAGGAACGTGGCATACGACAGTGACACCAAAGTCAGGAGCGTGCTCGCAACCATCAAGTCCCATCTTGCCTTAAAGGCGCCACCGATAACAGGGCCATTTCCACATCATATACAGACGGTAGGCGTAGGCGTAGGCAGAACAAAGAGACTGAAAGCCAGCGGAAAAGAAGACGATAAGAGCGTTGGCACACTCTTACTGTAACGGCGAAGCGCTGAACGTACAAGTGGGATGCTGCAACGCGAAATGAGAGCGGGGCCATGGAAAATGGGAGCTGCGTTTCTCGTTTACGCCCTGTTTGGGGATTAAGGGAGTGCGTAATGGGGTGGCAGTCGTCGCGGTGCAGTGAGGCATGGAAAAGCCCGAGAAAAGATATCCGTAACAGCAGCACGACAAGACACGGCAACAAGCAACGCGCTGGCCAGCGAGTGGGTGAGGCATTCCAATCTCTCAAAGAATCAGCGGGAACCATCCACGCACGTCACAGTGATGGGAGCGGCCGGTGCATGGACGGTGAATGAAGAAAGCCACTCGAGAACCCGGCCCGCGGTGCCTTACTGCTCGACCCACCGTCCCGTTTCTCATCGCAAGTAAAGCTCCAGCCATCAAGACGGTAAAAAGGGACCGTGCGAAAGCGCGACCCACCCTGAGAACGGGGCAACATTTCTCTGAATTGGTCAGCGAGTGCACGCGGTCGGCCGTGCCGCCGGAACGGGGTCGGCGCCTTCGACTCTCGGCGAAGAGGGACAGCCACCCCGGTCGATGCAAGCACGTCCAGGTAACACCAGAAGATCTCGCGACTGTTGGAACACACGAGTGCCAGCAGCTCTGAGTGAGCCACCAGTCCCCAGGAGTGCAACGCGGCCATCCGCGACCCCTGTGCGAGGGGCTGGAGCGCCCACTGCTCGCCCCCTCTTGAACGCCACCTGCCCTAACGGGGGCCTGGAAGGCGAGTGCTATTGGATCGATCGGAGGGTCTCCGTCTGGCGTGCCTCGCAGAACCGGAAGCGGTGCTTGTCCAAGTGAGCACAGCAACGCCACAAGGGACCACAACATCACAGGAGCTACTCAAATTATAAGCCGTAATGAGAACCGGTTTTAAACCGGATACTGGATGAGCTAAAAGCTGGTTCAACCGGTTATGCTATTGTGCTTCCCACAAGAACTGGACCCTGATGCATCAGCATCCGATGCAGACTCGCTGTATCTTTGGATCAGAAGGCGGTGCGTGCCGATGAAGAGGATGAAGCGGATACACTTTTTGTGAGAATCACCATGTTCGACCCAGTTGCACATCCTTAGTCGGTAGTCAGTTCGATCGACTATCAATAACTTTTCGAACAACGTCATTCTTGTTGACAACGAACCGCTGGTGTCAATGTCAAGCTCCAGAGCATACCAGCACCGCAGTAGCTGGATTGAATCTAGAGCCCTGATCTACGACGCCGCCCTCAATTTGTGCAGTCTAGGTCCCCGTCACGGTCACCACCATCGGCCCGGTCGTCGTCACGGTCGCGCCCGTCGACGCAGTCACTGCCTAGAGACTATAGCACCCCGCCTCCCGTGCCCCCGTTCATGCACCCCTCCCCCCTGACCTGCCAACAGGTCAGTTTCCACATTGAGAAACGTCGCTGCTGCCGCAGCAAGCTCCGATATCCGGCACGTGTACACGCTGACGTCGCAAGACACACAGCGCGCCGTTGGTGTGGTGGCGACAGCGGCATCTTCCGTCGCAGTAGCCCATGTGGAGGGTGTTGCTCCTACTACCGGCATACCGGTTAAATCTGAACCGGGTGAAGCGGAGAGCGCGGCAGCGTCCCACACGGGCGTTAGGAAGAAGCGTCAGCGACTCGAGCTCGGGCAAAATCTTGAGATTATTCTTCTCAAGGACACGGGGATGTTCTGCAAGACGCAATATTTGGAAATCGTTTTCCGCAAACCTTGATCGGTGGCCGCGGTCCGGACGGTGCGCTCGGGAAAGTCAAGGATGTCCCTAAAAGCCCGTGCCGCAAGCGGGGAGCCGCTGGACCCCCTACGCGTGCGGTGGTCAACAGTGGAGGACGTGGACCGATTGTACATCGCTGGTACGAGGTCTTGGACCATTTGGGGCCGGAAACCATGCCGGTAACAATGGGGAGCGGCTGGGCGTGTCGGAATCTGCGGCGTCGCCGGGAATAGTGCGGCGGTGAGAGGAAAGGAAAAACCTGGTCAGCATTCAGCTTTGGAGCACAGGGGTGTTGGCGGCCACCGTCGTGGCGGCGGCGCAACAGCGGATCGCGCAAAGACGAGCGGACATGCATGCCTACGAGCCCGACCAAATATATAATTATGGATGAATCCAGCCTCTTGTTCCGTTGTCTTTCAAACAGGGCATATGTGACCGCTGGACGTTGGCGGCGCGCTCGTGGGATCAACGCAATGTCAACCAATGACCTCGTGACGCTGCGGATGCAGAAGGCGCGTACAAGATCTTGGTGGCCACTATTGGAACTGTCAAAGTTCCATTTTTGCGTCAAACCAGGGATGAGAAGGAATAATTATTGTGTCATGGTTTCGACGATAAATGTGCAAGAATCATCCTGTTGATCAGGTCTGTAGGATGATATCACCGCCGCGTGGCTCCCTTACACCCTCGTCGCTATTCGATCCATCAGGTGTTCGACTGCTGCGTGCCTCCCACCCCCCCGGCCCCTTCCCGATCCCCTTCGTTCTCATCGTCGCCCCCACTCGACTCACAGTCGTCCTCATCAATGGCATCGGCGGCACGGTAGGCGGACTCCTCCATGTCCACCAGGTCCTCGTCGTTGTCAGCATCCTCCACCACCCCATCAATCTCGACCGTGTGCAGCTGCAGATCGACCGCCTTGTGCGAGACCGACGCAATGGAGCTCGGGATGTTGGGGAGAGCGCGCGAGATGCAGTATATCTACAGCAGCTTGTGGAACGTGGCGTACGACATCCTGCTCCTCATCTTGGTCTGGATGCTGGCCGCGTTGGAGAACGAGCGTTCCCCGGCACCAAACTTCGTCGGCAGCCGCATAATCTTGACGGAGACGTACTGGAGGTGCGGGACGCTGTCTCCCCATGTCCTCCGCCAGCTGTTGGGGTCGGCGGCTGTCGCCTCTGCCCACGAGATCGGTAGCTTCAGCGCGCCCCTCTTCCTGGCCCGGAAGGACGTGTACTTGGTCATGATGTTGTGGGAGATGTCCTTCCAGAAGTTGGCCGGCAGGTAGCTCTCGTTCTCGTAAATTTCATTGGACAGCGCACTCTTCACGTCGTGCGACGCTACCATGAACTTGAGCAAGACCATCGCACATGCCAGCTCCGTCGGGGACATCTGCATCGTTCTTCCGACGTAGCGAGGGTCCAACAAGAACGAAAGCATGGGGACGGGGCGGAGGTAGTAGGCCTTGCGGGAGGCCAGCGCCTGTAGGACGTGCTGCTCCAGTTGTGCGGGATCGGCAGCGGCCGAGTACGCGAAGGAGTTGAAGTGCTCAAGCAGCATGAAAAAGGAGTGGCGCACGCGTCCCAAACCGCAACCGTCGGTCTGCCCAACGTCCACAGAGGCGGCCTGGGGCTGCAACAGCTTCAGCACCACTGCCAGCTGCTCACAGTTGGTGTCGTCTTTGACCTCTAGCGTAGCGGTCGCCGGTGTCTTTTGCTGCTCCGCGCTGCCGCCCGCGAGGAACTCTCATTTGCAGACGCCGTCGACGACCGCCTTCTCCATAGCGACTTGCGTCTTCAGCAGCGACTTTGATGCCATCACCTGGTACTTCTTCTGCGTCGAGTTGGGGCGCTGAAGCTGCACGACCTTCCCATACTCTTCGTGTTGGCACCGCTCCAGCACCGACTTGGGAAAGCAGTTGTGCCGCCAGAATTCTTTCATCTTCTGACAACACATCAGTGGGCGCGCAACGTATGGGTGCTTCCAGATTAGCAGGTCGAAGCAGTGCGATGCGCATGGGATCATGCGCATCCACGGGTAGCTCTCCGACAGCTCGTCCCAAACCACCTTCATCTTATTCTCCGTGTCTGACACGAAGGCGATCACGTTACGAGCGCCGAGCGACTCGATGCGCTTCGCGTAGAATGCAACCGTGTTGGCGGCCGTGTGCCGACTCTCGCCCCACACATTGGTCTCCACGTACACGGGGTCGGTATTGAAGAGGACGACATTTTACATGCTGTTCTTGAGCCGGTCCGTTTACGCGTCACCCCCCACCACCACCTCGCCCTCTCGCACGCACTTGTCCACAAACACTTCGACGAGCACCGTGTGCGTTTTGAATACCTTCTTCAGCATGGAGCCCGCCATGGATAAGCGGGAGGGTGGTATGTAAGCCGGGTTGAGCGCCCGGGAGTACTCCAGGAAGCCGGGAGACTCGGTCGTCTGCAACAGAAACGTGCTCCTGTACATCCTCGTTGCACACTTGGTGTCGATGGCCTCCTTCTACTTCTGCTTAAGCGTTCAGACAAAGCCCTACAGGTCGCCCTGCGAGTCATTGGTGGTGCCGCACGACGTGGACCGCTTGACCGAGCCGGCTGCGTCCCCGCCGTCCGTGGCGCCGACCTGGTCGTCGCCCTTGTGTGCCCGATCTGCGTCATGGAGCTTCTTGGCCATCGTGGTGCGGACGTCCACGGAGGCGCTTCAATTCTTGTCGAAGTGCCTTTTGATGGCGGTGGGGCTGCTTTACATCTTCGTGGCGCAAAAATTGCATTTCACCCGGTTGCCCTGCATGCGGGTGACAAAAGGCCACACAGGGTCCTTCTGTGCGGGCTTGGAGGTGGTCATGCCGGTCAACAAGGGCGCGAAAATGCCTGAAGAAAGGGAAAACAGCTGCAAAGCACAGTGCACGAATAGTCTACGCGTGCGACCAAACGGGCCGCCGAGGTCGGCGGCAAGTGAACCGTATGCAGGCAGTATTCCAGAGACCGACAGAGGCCGGGGGGGGCACAGAGGGCACGGGATGGGTCCCTCGGTTTTGTCCCCGAGAGCACCTGGTACGGGCACACGTCGTTGACATCTCGGCCAAGACGACAGCATCCCCGTTGGTGGTCTACGTTGCACGGAGAGGTCGCGGTCGGCTCGGGTACGACATTGGCAGTGCCTCAATGACGCCTGACTCGCAGCGCACACCAACGGACCACCTATATGTGGCGGCATGTGACGTATGAAGGATTCGATACATATCAACATGAATTATCGATATTACAACGCACTCATGCTAACCATGGATGGTTTCTCCGAAAACGCTCATCCCTGCATCAAACCCACACGGGCGACGTTCCCTCTTCCTTAATTGAACAAAGGGACGGCGTGGATGAACGCCGACGTCTACTAAACCATGGTTCACAGCTGTTTTAGTTCCTGCTGAGCGGGAGCCCACGTCGCTCTTGCTGATCCCCGAATTTTGTCCTGGGGGACAGAGACAGAGACTGACTGTGAAAAAGAGCATTCTATTTGCGTAAAACGACAGTAAGAGGGCATTGAAGCCAATAGAAAGCCCACATTCGGTGCCAGGACCTTGCATCCAACAGAACTCACTGTTTGTTGCCGCTTGATCCGCTTTTCTTGGCACTGAGCAACCTGCCGAGGCGAGATCTTGAGATTTTCTACAGTTTCCTTGCCAGAAGTGCCAAATAAAGGAGGAGCTGATGTCGATTTCCAGGCCGTATGGGCACATGTAAGCAGTCAGAAGGTCCAAGGCAGTCCCACGGGCGCTTCTGATTGGTGGAGAGAGTCTGTACGCAACTCAGTCTCGGTGCACCAGGACAAAATTCGGGGATCAGCAATACCAGTGGCACCTGGCGTAGAACATTGCGGTACGGACTCGAAGCTGGAGCACCCCCAGGTCGGAACCATCCCTCTGCCGCCCAATACTACCTCCGTCCACGAGCCCCTAGACACCGGCGTCGATGCGGCGCTACAGCGCAGGTACAAACGGCGGCTGCTGGATTTTGTGGTCTAGGTGCTTGGGAGCACTCTTTCCGCGCAATTTTCCAGCGCTCGAGGGCGGCAGAGCGCATCCGGTGGTGGCCCTTCGTCTGCGGGGGCGACCGCGACTGGTATCGAAGCGACCAACTCTGCGCCAGAAGCGGTTCTGATGGGAGCTTCGCGGCCCAGGGAGAGCGCAACAGACGGTCAGGCTCGTGGGTCGGGCCCAACGGGACCGTCGGACCACAGGTCAGCCTCGGGGGCGAGCGCTGGTCGGGGTGTGACTCTGGGATTTCGGTCACATTGCGAGGAGGTCGGTGGGGCCAACATAGCCTCGGTATTGGGCGGCACCGGACCTGTCCAATCTTTGTAGGTAGTGGCAGCGGAAGATGCCACCATGGATACTTCTGGCGCAAGAGCACAGGTGAGGGATGCTTGGGCCGCAGGCGGTCCGCCCGGGGGGCATGAAAGCGCTGTTGGTTTTTCGGAGCCAAGTCCAGTCGTTACTGCGGCCAGACAGGCTTGGATTGAGTCGGGATTTTCTGTTCTTGTTCTGCGGCGGCGGCCGCTCCAGGTACAATGGGCGAACCGGGTGCGTACGCGTCCCCTGCTGTACCCAGCGTGCCAGCGCATCTTCCCGACCGGCTGCCAAATGTGTGAGTTTAAGCCCCCCGTACCGAGTCTCTCCCAACTGCTGATCAGAGGCGGCGTGTCCGGCGACGGCATGCTGCCGAGACACTACCGGTGCGCGGCGTGCGGGACGGCAGGGAGGCGAACTTTCAGGATTTGGCCGAGCAGTGGCCGGCCACTAAACCAGCAACCATGGCGCACTGCTGGATGAAGGCGAGCATTAGTTCTCCAGAGATGGAGGCACTCCTGACTGCTTAGCAAGGTGATAACCGACACTCCCTGCGCGCTGTATCGGACGATGTTGTGGAGATTGTGGTCCATCTACAGTCGTGCGCGCTTGTTGGAACCGACTTGAGGGACGCACCCCCCGACGAGCGGAAAGTGGCCACCGATATGTGGATAGACGTGGAGAGTCAGGAGTTGAGTGAGCAAGGATCAAACCGCCTGAACGGCGCCTGGTAGTGCTGAAAATTCAGAACAAAAGATAATGAACCCACGACCGCGCGTCGTCCCAGACTCTCGAAAAAAAGAAAGAGCACCTACATCCAGTTCTTCCAGAGGGCGTGCGTGTGAACACAATAGATACATGCACAATAAAATGCAGGTACAAGTGCCAGCCTGGATCTTCTCGGCTACAGGCGAGCGCACAGGAGGCGCGTGTCCTCGGGCGTCGGGCCGAGCCACGGCGGGCGGGCGTGGTCGCGGTGGGTGGGCGCGGCCGCGGTGGCTGGGCGTCGCCGAGGTCTGTGAGCGTGGCCGGGGTCGGTTGGCGTGGCCACCGTCGACTGAGTAGGCTGGGGTCGGTGGGCGGGGCCGGGGTTGGTGGGCGGGGCCGAGGTTTGTGGTTGTGGCCGGAGGTCGTGAGCGTGGCCGGGGTCAGTCTTTTTGACCGAGGTCGGTGGGCGGAGCCTAGATCGGTTGGCGTGGCATTGTTTGAGTTGTGTGGCCGGGCTGGGCTGGTGTGTGGGCGAGGTCACTCTGTGTGAGCGAAGCCACGGTGTTTGGGTTTGAGGTTGTGGCTGCGGTGTGCGGGTGAGGCCGCTGTCAGGGGGGTTTGTGGGAGGGGCTGCGATGCGTTGCAGAGGATGCTATGTGTGGACGATGATGTCGTGTGTGGGTGAGGCTGCGGTGTGCAGAAGACGAAGCAGTGTGTGGGAGAAGCTGCGGTGTGTGGCACGAGGCTGCAGTTTGCGGGAAACGCCGCGGTTTGCGGGCGAGGCTGTGATGTGCGGCGAGGTCTCATTGTATGGGCGAGACCACGGTGTGTAGGCGGGATTGCACCGGCGGAGCGTTGCCGCGCTTGTGCGCCTTGCGAGCATCTCTGGGAGTCGATTCAGCCTGTGCGTGGCGTGAGGGACGTGCCCGGAACTGAACTCGACACGGTCGCGGAACGGTCCAGCGTCCTTGGTACATAAATGCGGGGCTACAAAGCCAAGAAGAATAGCCACTCTGAGGCGCATAAGGGCTTGTACGAGAAGGGGCATGTCGGGGCGTGTTTTGGACGTCTAAGCCAGAGGCTCGCAAACGCGCCAAGAAGGTGTTTGCCTCCGCCGAATAAACTTGCGCGGAAACTCATACGCGCCGAAAAGGCAGGGTCTACAATCTGCCACGAGAATTCTTTGATTTGACCCTTTTTCGCCAAATTTCACGAACAGGAGGCCAACTGTGTCCAACGCCATACGTATGACTGCGGTATTCTGCACAGTGCATCTAGAAAAAGGTAGGGACTTTGCTCACGCCCCGCCAACTGCCAAATTTATATGAAGAAAAGAGCATGGTTTCACATCAGGCGCTGGGAGAACCATGATGCGTGAAGCTCCGGGTGCAACTTGGTGTCAGGATAATTGCTGTCGTGCATGGTTCACAGAAAGAGAAGAACACTTGATCCGCGATACCCCATTCACTCTGTCACCTAAAAATGAGGCCTGTGCACAGTCCGCGACTCACTGTTCTTTTCCCTCCAAGGGGCCGGCGGGAGGAAGGCATCGGGGAGACAGGAAGCAAGAGGACGGCTGTCAGGGCGAAACTCCTGTGGCCTTTCACGCCACGTGGAAACTAGTTTCAACACTTCATCCTTTTCGAACATCACTTTGCACGTGGCACGCTTCCTTCGTGACTCGCTGTACGCCTTCAACATCCGCTACAATGGCCTCCATCTTTTTAGTGGAAGCTATAGACACGCCGATTGATCTGATCTGGCGTGAGGCCATCCAGCGCCCCGCTGGCTCCTCATGATGCGGCGTCTGACTCCGGATGACTCGGCTTCAGCTCAAGTGCACCAATGGGAGTTGGTGTCAGTCGCGTAGGTCTATCGGGCCGCGGTATCATTGTCAGCGTCCCGTAACATCGGCTACTACGATCCGGGGCCAGCAGGGCTGGGTCCGCTATTCCCCGCTTTTGGGGCTCTCGAGCGCCGCACTGTCCAATGGGAAGTACCTTCTGTTCTCGGCTTTCAAGTCGAAAGCCGCCTCCTTCTCCAAGTTTCTTGACCTGCGTTTCTGAGCCAATTGGTGCCGTGTCTTGGCGGCAGTCGCCCGTCTTCCTTCGTTTTGGGTCCTTATGGTGCCGCGCGGTCTGGAAACAAGTGCATGCATGTTCTGCGGCACCTTAGGTGCACGAGGGAGAGGATACAGGCAAGAGAACAGAGGTTCTTCGGGGGAATCGAGAGTGGCAGCCTCAGTTCCAAAGACAACCTTTTCCCTTGTCACCCCTCCCGACTTTTTCCACAGTTGTCACACCCATGGACATCCCTAGTGCCCTCCGTTGTCGGCCCCATCTTCTTAGACGGGGTCTTCCCCATCACCCGTTTCTCCTCGCGAGTACGTTTGATTCTCCACGTTTCCTGGCGGGTCTCACACAGGGTAACGGGGAACGGGCGAGAGTGGATCCTGGGGATGATCCCGTGACGGCGGAGATGGCGACAACCCGGGTGGGCACTGAAGAACTGGGTGGGAAGCATCGAGGCGGCAGCGGCGGATGCGGCGGCAGTGTTGCTCTGTTGTGACGTCCGTGTTGCGTAGACGGAGGGAAAACAGGAAAAAGAGAGCCGGAGCAGGGGGGAACCGGCGTGGGCAAAACTTTGGGATGAGGCCATCACAACGCTGATGGAGACGACACGGATGGGCACTGGGGAACGGGGTGGAGAGCTGCGAAGGGGCGGCAGAACAAGGACAGGGACGATAATATGAGTGGTTTTCTCTCCTTGAAGCCACTGAAGTGCATGCCATCGTCCGGTAGACTGCCATACGACTCCTAGTGGGGACCCGTTGCGGAAATGCGGCTCCGATGCTTATTGAATTGCTTCGAGGATGTCTCCGGACATTTCTGCGTATTCTTTGCAACCTGTATTTAAATGATCACTACACAGATCACGTCATCCAAGTCCAGAAATCGATTGGAGATTATCTGTTTCCAGAGGCAGTTGGAATGACATGGCCAGAAGTGCAGAGAAGTCCAGAAGCGATCAGTTGCAGCTCTCTTTGGTCGCATTCGCGATACTATTTGCGGAACGCTTGGCGCAACAGGTGCAGGCTCAGGGCCGGCCGGCCATTGGTCCAGGAGGACAGAAGATACACGCCATATGACTGGTGGCGATACAGTACTTTCCATCTTCTGTGGGCTCCTTTGTCATCCACCAGGGTCTCTAAGCGCAGCACATTCGAACTGGAGTATTATGATGGATTTCGGGCTCTGGACAGCGAATATTCCCAACTGGCTCTGAGCTTCTCGCGAAGCGAATGAACATATTCTCTGGCAGTGAGCGCACGTGTCGAGCGTATGCACGCTTGAGAACAGAACGATTGCGTACTTACTGCATCGTTTGACAATGCGTTCCTGAACTGGCGTCTTGTGTGCCCACGTTCACTCTTCGGCTTCACGTTCAGGCGATTGACAAGAGAGATGGGTGGGAAGACTTCTGCTGTGGTGTGCCGCGTCTCTCACAATGGCCCCAGCAGGATCCTTCGAAGAACCCACTTGCCTGAACGCCACCGACACAGTAATTCTAAATGGTGTGGTTCGTACGACATACTGCGATGGGTGGACAGCCTATCTCACTTGAAAGCAATGGTCGCCACATCAGCACCGCCGTCAAAGACCTGCGGGAACCCCTGAAGTGCTGCATCTGTACATTCGTGAACTCTAGGTGGGGTGGAGGGGTGACGTGTAACTGTTGGAAAGCCAATTTTTCTTCAAAAACGGGCTTCGATTGGTGGGTCGACCGATAGCTCGTGAGACTTTCATCAGACCATTCTGGAAGAAGATGACATTGCATCTTGTGCGCCGTTCTTGTGGCTGTTCGCTGGCAGTGGGCGTGCCATTTTGGGCGGCCGGATTGTCTGGGACTGGACAGCGCGCCACTGGGGCCGAATCCGGCGTCTCTTACCATCACGGGGAGGGGTCGCCATGGCGGCCTGTTTGGCCCCGTTGGCCCGGGCGCACTCGCGTGTGCGGGTGCGCTTAACGCTCCGCTAGAGGTCCGAGACCATCATCACAGACGCTGGCGAATGAGATGCACACCACAACTGGGACCCATTGAGTGGGAGCACTCACCGTACATGTACGTGCATGGCCAACCGAAAACCATCCGCGTCATTCTTCAAGGGGTCTCGCCTGTGAAGGAGACGCTGCTGAACAAGGATGAGACGATCTAGGGCCGGAATTGAAGCGTGTGGAACTGTGTAGACCGGTCTCAGAGTCATCGCGATACGGTCGGGAACCAAGTGGCCCTGTGCATCCTCTGCCCCCGGCTGCACGAGGCCGAAAAGGACTGTCTTGTATTCCTAAGCAAGAGCATCAACAGCAGCGGGATCAAGAACTTCGAGAGCGCGGCCGCTTAGGACTTCTCAGCGACGAAGCAGTTGTTGCATGCTCTAGCTGGAGGGAAATTCGTCAAGAATGTGGCGAACGGCCACCGGTCGAGGCGTGTGAGCGCCAAAAACTCCATTGGCCGATTTGTCGACATGGACCGGCAAGCCGACCACCTGGATCTCGTCACCACACACGTGACGACACCGTCGCCACATTCTCTCGTGGCCAACGAGTACGTGCGGGTTTTCCTTGCGCCCCTCACAAAGTACGTTCCGCCTTCCCATGACAACATCGTCAAGCTCCTCCAGGAGTTCCACACGCCCCTCATCAACTGCGCCAGGAAAATATTCCAGGCTGCAAAGAAGAGAATGGGCCAGCTACCATTCATGCAACTAGTGACCTACATGTGGAACGAAAAACACGCGAACAAGTCCTACGCCTCCGTTGTCGTCCGGGATGCGGATCTTGCGCACTTCCAACTGAAAGGGGTGTAAAGTGCCGTCTGAATATGTGCTGGCAACCACGATCAAGCAAACGTGGTGCTGTTTCTGCGCGGCCGGCGCACGTACACTTTGCGGGCCTTCTCGGATAAGTGCTGAAGGACTACTTGTGGGGGAATCCCCCCGTCAGACGGTGACACGGGCCCAGGTACGAGCTGGGGACGAATCGCAACCTACCACGTAACACCCACCAAAGGGTAGCGCGTGACGCCCACCTCGGGAAGCTGTCCAGAGAGGCCGAGAGCCACGCACGCAATGATCCATCAGGGCCTGCTCTGTGTGATGAGCACCCAGTTGGACGCCAGTAAGGGGCCTGACACAGCCGAGGGAGACACGAATCTCCTCGATTCGGCCCTCTGGATGGACCGGGAGGCTTGAGTAAGCTTTCGCAATCCGAGCCGAAGCCGAACCGAGATCAGATCTAGGGCAGGGACAATATCCCACCGGAATGCTATCCAGGAAAATTGAAAAATCCTGGGTTATATGCTGAGATACTTATCTTGGATATATCCTGAGATCTGGGAAGTCTTCGTGACTATTTTCTTCCTCCCCGAAACGGACGGGGGTCCTTTTCCAGTGGAAGGGTAGTCGCGGATGCTGGGCAGGGGCCACTAGAGGCCCGTGCCTGAGACAGTGGCCCGTTGGGTACCGGTCCCCTGATGGTGGCGTTCCGGTGTCAGGATTGTGCACGTCTTTCTTCTTGCTTCTGAGGGTACACGAAGGTTTGCTTAGGGGTCATCCTGCGTCTTCGAATGAATCAGCGTTGCGTTTGCGTTACTTCCAGCTTTCTGGTGCGCTCCGCGCCCTGTGATCCAGGCATTTGCGCTTTTTCTCCCTTGCTCCGCTCCGCGTCCCGTGCTGGGCTTTCCGACGGGGCGATACCCCGTCGGCTTTGAGGGCAGTAACCACTACAAGAATGACATCCAATCATGCACCGGTGTGATACAATGTATCCCCGAGCTCGAACATCACTGAGGTGGCAGCATGTCGCGTTCAGTATTCCCCCCGTCCACTGTACTCCATCCGAGGTAAGTCTTGGCAGCACCAGCTTGTCGGAGGTCTCAACCATCTTGAGATATGCGCGTACGTCAGACACAAACAATATCCGCTGTGTTTTTGTTTCCTGGTGTATCAAATGTGCTTTCGTAGCTCAGTTGGTTAGAGCGCCAGCCTAACATGCTGGAGGTCCCGAGTTCGAGCCTCGGCGAGAGTAACTACGTAAACATATCCTCAGCCGCTAACATCGTGCTGGGGAAACGGTCAATTTTTGGAGACTCCACGTCTCACGGAGGCATGCCCACGTTCGGATTCGCGCGTCAACAGTTTGAGGACAAAGCTGTCTTTTTGATCACCGAATTCTGTCCTGAGGACCGAGACAGAGACTGAATGCGAAAAAGGGCATTCTGTTGGTCCAGAACGACACTAAGAGGGCATCGAAGCCAATAGAAAGCCCGAATTTAGTACGCGAATCTTGCATCCAACAGAACGCACTCTTTGTTGCCGCTTGATCCGCCTTTTTGGCACGGAGCAGGCTTCCCACGCGAGATCTTCAGATTTGCGACGGTTTCGTTGCCAATACAAAACTCGGCTTCTGCGACCCCGTGAAGGCCGATTTGTAAGAGTTGTGTGACAGTTGGCGTGCGAGGTTTTTGAGAGAACGGCTGTAGGATGCACGGAGGCACCGAGCAGCGTCAGTTAGTTGAAATCCAGCCTACTGCAGAGACTGTCCCTGATCCTCCCCGTCCGTGTATTTGAGAATGAGAATCGGTTCGACAGAGTATTTAACAACACCATTTATGGAGTCAGGCAGATTGCGATAAGCTTTGTCGAGTGGTCTGAGCATTTAAAACACAATTGTGTGGGGCGCATGCAGCGAGGATTCTATCGTCCTCCACCATGTATGCTCTTCTATCGACTCGAGGCTGGAAACTCAAGCGATGCAGCACGATGGCGGTTGTAGGGGCCATCCGCGGCAGCGGACGACGAAGTCGTGCGGTAGCGAACATTGTCGTCTCCCTGAACAGGAGGCGCTGTGTACCACGTTTCTCCGTCCCATGCCCCGCCCATTCCAAGCAGCCGCGCGGTCTCTTGGGACCGTCGCTCGGCGGCACTGGCCGACCGCTACTGCTCAAAAGCAACTGCATGGTCTAACAGGCGGCCGTTGTGGCCGGACATCCGCTCCGTGCATCTCCATCTCCCTCGAAGCAACTACCATTGGCGGCAGCAGACCGCTTTGTGACTCTGTTGTAGTCTCCCCGGCTCTGGGCGTCCACCCACGGAGCCCCGTCATGCACCCGCACGATGACCCGTCCGCAGGCGACCGCGCCGGGAGACGACGGCGCGTACCACTGCCCCCTTCCCACGCCACAACGCATCAGCAATCCCCACCAGCGGCACACCCGCCCAGGGAGCAAACCACAAACAGAGGCGGCGATCTGCTTCACAGACCGTCGATCGTGGAATGCGCGGCCCCGTGGTGGCAGGCGCACGGCGCCGGCCGCGGGCGCCACGTCGACGCACCGTGGCCACTCGCCCCAAGGCAGGGACTGGCCGTCGCGACCGAGGCGGCTGCAGACAGTTGCCGCGACACGGCGTCGCGACGGCGGGCCCGCGGGCCGCCCGCCCGCCCCGCCGCAGCCGTCGGCGGTGGGATTGGCGGGCGCGGGGCGCGGCGCCCGAATTTGGGTGGGGGGCGCGGTGCCCGCGCCGGCCCCGCGGCCGCCCGCGGTGCGTGGCAGCGGCAACGCCGCGCCGCGCCGCGCCCCGCCCCCCGCCCCGACGCACCGCCAGCGCCCAAGCGGGGGCTCCCCGCCGCCCGCCCCCCCACGTCGGCCGACGGTCGGGGCGTGGCGGCACACCCCCGCGCCCCGTGCGCCGCCCGTGGCCGCGGCGGCCGCGGCCGTCGGCCGCCGCGTCGGGCCGACGCGGGCGCCCGCGCGGCCCCGCGGCGCCCGTGCGGCGGCGGCGCGCCCGCCGCGGCGACGCGGCGCCGCGAAGCCC
>ENA-ORXR01002276-ORXR01002276.1-marine-metagenome-genome-assembly--contig:-NODE-2276-length-18535-cov-3.922798_pt1 | contig 18535 bp, 18 predicted proteins | sample MGYA00237866_ERZ511479 | MGnify/ENA metagenome assembly ERZ511479 | reverse complement strand
AAGAAAGCCTCGCCAAAGAACGCATTGTCGGCAAAGCGCAACGGGAGCGGTTTCAAGCCGCCGCTCGCGCAGGCGTCAACCTCGCTTTCGGCTCTGACGCGGGCGTCTATCCGCATGGGCAAAATGGCCGTCAGTTCGCCTATATGGTCGAATGGGGTCTGACCCCGATGAAAGCGATACAGGCGGCAACGATTGGCAATGCCGATCTGTTCGGAACGGCGAATGACCGCGGGTCAATCTCTGTCGGGAAACGCGCGGATATCATCGCTGTTGAAGGCGATCCCTTGGACGATATTCGGGCATTAGAAGATGTCGATTTCGTGATGAAGGATGGGGTCGTTTACAAACAAGATTGAGATCCGGGGTTCCATCCGCGTTTCAAACGTCGCATTGAGCCCTAAATTCTGTTTATTTTCAGATTCTTATAAAAAACTGGAAAAACAAAATCCTCACCTTACCCATTCTGCCGCATATTAGGGTCGTTCTTTCGGACATGGGACAGGGGAGAGTCGACCTCTCCACCGGTGCCGAAGGACGGTGTGCCTAGGCCCGCTTCGTAGCGGAAGTGTGTCGGGGCCGGTGACGAGAGCTGGACTGTCTGAAACGACAGGATATAAATTTTGGCCGTCACTTGGAAGCACCGCCGCAGGGATGTGTATTTGGGGAAACCCAAATACACAATGCGGGTTTGGTTGACAGCCGGGCCTGTATGTCTCTTCGTAAAACTACAAATCTGTCTTCCTCTTGGTTACCCATCGAGGAGACATCCCTGCGGGCCGTCCCGCTTTATTCATTGTCTCGGCAGTCACTGGATTGGCTGCAAACGAACTCGCTTGCCTATCTCTTAGTCTCAAACAAAATAAAACCCGCAAGCCGATAAATCGGTGCGGGCCTTATCAAAACTCTACCGGGGCAGAGTATTATGAGGCGCAATCACGCCTCATTAATTTTATTCACAAGCATACATGTAGTTACCGCATGTCTTCATGAAGTGAACCACAGATCCGTTTGCGCTCTGAATGCGGAACGCTTGGCGATCACGGTCATTCGTCGGCAGGATTGAGTACTCATAGTGATGCTGCTTACCGAGACCCAACAGGCCGCGTGTTCCAACAGGCAGAACTTCTTCGCTAAACATGTATGACTGTGCGTCAGACCAACCGTTAGAGTAGCCCATGGATTTGAACAGATAGTTCAAATAGGCCTTGTCCGTTGCATTGTCGTTATAACGCGCATTCAGCTTGTTATAGAACTGGTCAGGTGTGAGGCCGTGGCTATCGCCGAATTCAGGCATCGTGCCCAGACGCGGCATCTGCTTCGGAGTCTTATTCGCCGGAACGTTAAAGATCGCGACAGAGGACTCGCTACACAGGTTCAGGTTAGTTTGCTGAACAACAGGCTGCTGAACCGGGCATGTCGCCAAGTCGTAAGTCACAGAACCATCCCAACAGGTATAAGTCTCGATTACGGGTGCAGGTGCAGGCGGTATGTATTCAATGACAGGCGCTGGAGCCGGAGCCGGCGCTGGTTCAGGCACATATTCGACCACTGGCTCAGGCTTAGCTAAACACTGACCGGAGTTGAAGACCATGTTTCCGTCCCAACACTCAAATGTTGGCTGAGGCGCCGGTGTCTCGATAACGCGTGGTGTTGGGCTACTACCAAAGACATAGCGGACACCTGTCATCAGTGTATGCGCACCGACATCGCCAAGCTCTGAATTGACAATATTAAAGGCACCGGTATTGCTATTTGCAATGTGGCCTTCAAGGTCCAGATCAGGTGCGTTCAAATATGTATAATGCGTATCCCAAGTCATATTGTCTGAGATTTTATAGCCGAGACCAGCCAATAGCTGCCATCCAAATCCAGTGTCGGAATCGCTGATGGCACAGCTTGAGGATTGGCCGGCTGTCCGGGCGCCTACGCAGGTTGGGTTGCGAACGAGCTCATTTTCTACGCCTGGGAAGTCATGTGAGGAAAAGCGGCCCTTGCCTCGCACGAAACCGAGACCTGCACCAACATAAGGCTCAAAATTGCTATCGCCATTATCGCCGTCGAGGTCAAAGTCATATAGAGCGTTGACCATGAGGGATTCAGTATTGAGGGACCCTTTCGAGCTCGGTGTCTGGCTGATTGAACCCAAAGAAGTTTCCAGCGTGTCATAATCAAGCTCGACGCGCCAATTCTCTCCGAAATCGTAACCGACACCCAAAGTGTATCCATCGTCGACTTGGCTTTGCATGCCATTACCGTGAAGGCTGCTATCAATCCCGCCGGAAAGTTCGGCATCCGTATGGATGCCGACGCCGGCATTACCGCGGAGATACCATCCGTCCGGGTCATCAAAATCGTTCGCTGAGGCCGAGGTGGCCGCTAATAGGCTGAGCGCTGAAACGGCTCCAAATAAATAAGATCTCATCGCTGATATCCCCCAAAGTGTGAAATTCGCGCAGCTTTCAATCTGACGCCGAATTATAGTTAACAAAACTTTACTGCGGTTAAAAGGGCACACAACCGATGAATGCTTTCTGAATATAGACTCAAGGCTGTAAGTTGGAATCTGGAAAATCCTTTAAAACTAGGGGTTTGACCGATTTATCAGAGGGTTGCCTGACGCAAATTTAATAAACGCAGGCTATTTCCGCCACTATGGCGCGGGTGTTTTCTTTGAAAACCGGCAAATATCCTGAATAGGACAAGCATAACATTCGGGCGTTCTGGCTTTGCAAACATAGCGTCCGTGCAGCAAAATCCAATGGTGTCCGCCGTGAAGATAGGTTTCCGGCGTGACGCGCAGGAGATTCAGCTCGACCTCGAGCGGATCTTTGCCCGGGGCCATTCCGGTCCGGTTAGATACGCGGAAAATATGCGTGTCGACTGCCATAGTAGGCTGGCCGAAGACCTCATTGAGCACAACATTGGCCGTCTTACGGCCCACACCGGGTAAGCGGACCAGCTCTTCACGGGTTTGCGGGACTTCGGAATTGAACTCATCAACGAGAAGTTGTGAGAGTTTAATGACGTTTTTGGCCTTATTCCGGTAAAGACCGATGGTCTTAATATGATCACGGACTGTGTCTTCGCCAAGCGCCAGCATTTTCTCGGGCGTATCGGCGATGAGGAAAAGATCCTTTGTCGCGCGGTTCACGCCGACATCCGTAGCCTGCGCAGAAAGCGCTACGGCGACGACTAAAGTATAGGAGTTTACATAATCCAGCTCTGTTTCCGGCGCAGGACGTTCAATCGAGAGGCGCCGATAGATTTCCGCGATCTGCGCCCGGGTCAGTTTCGGACGCGGGAGGGTCTTATAAAGTTTTTCTTTCGCCGCCATTATATATGGGCGAGCATATCTTCGATAAGATTGTCAGCCAAAGAGACGGACGGTTCGGCGATCAATTCGCCTTTACTGTCAAATGCGAGCTGGGCTTTGCCAACGCCGACTTGGACCGGGGAGACATGCGCGCCAAGACGCATAAGGATGTAATTGATTTGGCGCATGCACATGATACCGCTCATCGGGCCGGGTGTGCAGGACGCGATCCCCCAATAGGGCGTCTCAAAATGCGCTTTTCCGGTGGTGGATGTCCAATCGATTGCGTTTTTCAGAACCGGCGGCAGACCGCCATTATATTCCGGGCTCACGACAATGACGCCGTCACAGGATTTAATCTTACGCGCGAGCTTTTTCACCCCTGCAGGCAAGTCCAGATCGCCATGATAAAGCGGCAAGTCATAAGCTGCGAGATTGATTGAGGTGGTTTTCAGGCCCGCCCGCTTGAACCGTTTAATAAGAGCCTTCTCTAGCCGCTTGTTTATGGACTCATCACGCAAGGAGCCGCAGATAAAACCAATGACTGGCAGGGTATCAGAGGACATAAAATCACTTTCGTGCATTGTTTTGCGGCGCATTTAGAATTTCCCAAACGGCCTATCTCTCTACATACGGGACTGCAAACGATTTGGAGTGAATGAACTCCAGCTCTTGATAAACAGGTCCTGAGTTGTAACATTGTAACTATGCAGAAGTTTGAAGGTATATCATTTGTGTGGGCCCTGGTCCTGATGGGAGGCATTGCGCTCTTCTTCTCCTTGCGCGCGTTTTTAGGCTGGCAACAGGTCCGAAAGGATGCGCGGGCGGATTATGATTATAAACGTGCAAATGGGATGGTCCCGGATGTGATGGCCCGCGAAACATATGAGCAAATATATCGGCGCGTTTATAATCCGCGCGGCCCGCTACATGTCGCAGGGGCGATGGTCGTGATTCTGATCGCGACGCCAATCGCCATGATAGGGTTCGAGGCAGGTCTGAATTTTATCTATAATTTGTCGGGCCAGAGCCGCAATATTGAACCGGGCTTTCTGGTCTGGCAGTTCTTTTTGTTCTTTGGGATCATCGCGGTTTGGGTTGGCATCGCCTATCTCGCGGCGCGGCGCTATCACCGGAAAGCGCCCGGCAGTCTGCAGTTCGAAATGGATCAACATCTATACGGCGATGGCGATTATGGCGAGAGATTCTAATTTGGTCCAATAAAGCGGTCTACGCTTAAAACCCCAAGACATCCCGCATCGAATACCGTCCGGATTTTTGTCGGCTCGCCCATATAGCGGCTGAGACTGCGCCGCGTGCAAAGACGGATCGGTCAAAGGCGTCATGGGACAGGGTAATCATTTCCAACTCATTGGCGAGCTTCACATCATGTTGTCCAATGACGCCGCCGCCCCGCAGAACGGCAAAGCCAATGTCGCCGGTTTTGCGTTCGCCCGTTACGCCTTCCCGGGACAGAACTTGCGCGTCTTTGAGAACGACGCCTCTGCCGCTGGCCGCCGCTTCGCCGAGCAAAAGCGCTGTGCCTGACGGGGCGTCAACTTTGTGGCGGTGGTGCATTTCCAAGATTTCAATGTCCCAGTCCGTGCCGAGTTTCTCGGCAGCCAGTTCGACCAAAACGGATAGCGCCGTCACGCCGGGTGAAAAGTTTCCGGCGCGCAGCAAAGCAATGTTTTCACAGGCGGCTTCCATGGCGAGGTCTTCTGTTGGGGTAAAACCCGTTGTTCCCGACACCATGGCCTTGCACCGACCGGAGTGACCCGTGCCTGATAAAATCAGCGCCGCATCAATTGCCGCTCTTGGAGCGGAAAAATCGATCAACACGTCACAGGCGTTTAATCCGGATTTAAGGTCTGATGTGAGTTTGATGCCCGCCGGGCCAGCATTCGCAATCTCTCCGGCATCTTCACCCAGCTGCGGCGCGCCGGGTGCCGTGATAGCTGCGCCCAAACGGACGTCATCCCTGTCTGCGATGGCGCGGATAACGGCTGCGCCCATGCGCCCGTCTGCGCCCAATATACCAAGTTCAATGCTCATGACGCGGGCACTACCGCGTGAAGGTGGTTAGCTGCAAGCCGTTTTGGCTTGGCGAAGCGCCGCAGTGACGCCCTTAAGGGAGAAAGTATAGCGCGTCTGTGTGCCGCGTTGTGACACGGCGGAGACAGTCATGGTCGATCCGGCCCGCATTTTAGATACGAGTTTTCGCTCATTCGCGCTCTCGGAAATAAAGGCTTCATTATCCGCGGCGAACATCGTCAGGGACGTGCTGCCAACTTGGGCTTTGGGCGCGCGGGTTGGTTTCAAATCATATCCGGCGAGAAAGGACGGCTGTTCTGTCGCTGCGCCGTTCTTCCAATTCGACACCATAAAATAGATGTCACCGTGATTGACGGAATTTGGAGATTTGGCTTGGGCTTCACTGAGCACATAGCAGATGCGCTCGCCCCCGGCCCCGCGTGTATAAACGGTCCAGTCACCATGCGTTCCAGCGAGCTTTGGTGCGGATTGCGCAAAGGCCGGAGCTGCCGTTAAAGCGGCGAGTGCGAAAGCTGCGCAAAAGCGGAGAGTGTGAGAACGTGTCATATCGGCATGATAATGCGGCGCGCACGGTTAATCCCGCGTTAAACACAGCTGTCTGTTTGCACCTAAATATAGGCCTTATTCTCTGTTAGATGGAACATCCGCCAAATGGCATAGGCCGCGACGCAAGCGCTTCCGATGACTATCATCAAAAACGGCGCTTTCGGCGACATTTTTGTGAGCGCTAATCCGATAAGACCGAAGGTCAAAATGTTCACCGCGAAATTATAAATTACGGAGCCCGCACTCATCAATTGGGCGCGAATGCGAGGATGGGCGCGGCGTTGAGCCATGGCCAGTAAAGGCACAAAATACATGCCGTTAAAGATCGAAACGCCTGCGAGAACGGCTAAGAAATACCAGGTTCGTGGGTGACCCATAAAATCATTGACGGTCCCCGTCCCGGGATCTCCCGCGAATTCTGGCACGGGTAAAATGTAGAGCAGGGCTGCAAAGACTGTCACGCCGCAAATACCCACCACAACCAGGCGTATGGCTTCCGGTCCCCATATTTTCATATGACCAATGGCCATCGTCAAAAGGGAGCCGACGAAGATCGCGACCGTTGAGCTTGTCATGACGAGCATAAAGACCGAGCTGTCATAGCCCATGACCTCTTTGATGAAGTTCGGGAAAGCCGTCAGGAATATAGTGCCCAGACCGTAAAACCAACCCACGCCCAGCCACGGCCGCAGCACGTTGGGGTGCTCCAAAATCTTCTTCACCACAGTCCAAATGGCGGTGATCGGATTGTAATCGACTTTTAACTCTGGATTGGGCGGTGCTGCCGGCGGGCAGCTTTCCGCTGCGATCCAACCAATAATGGCCAGCACGATAAGAACTGCCGCCAAAGCCATCGGATTCGTTGTTGCCAGGGCCGTGCCGATAATTGTCCCAACGAGAAGCACCGCGAATTGGGTTCCTGAGAGCAATCCATTGCCTCGGATCAACTCGTCACTGTCCAGCCATTGCGGCATAACCGCATTTTTGGTCGGGGCGAAAAATGCGGATTGCGTTCCCATCAGGCCCAGCGAAATAGCCAAGATCAAAATACTCTGCGTGTAAAACCCGATACCCGCAAACAGCATAATCCCGAGCTCAGCACGCTTAATCCAACGAAAGATAACGCCTCGGTCCACTTTATCCGCGATCTGCCCCGCAATTGAGCAAAAGATGAGAAACGGAAATGTGAAAATGAGCGACGCAATCGGCACTTTCATCTCTTCCGGCAAGCCGGGCAGAAATTCGAAGGAGGGGTTGGTTGCGGCCACATAGGTGATCAATGTGATCATGGCATATTTCAGCGCATTATCGTTAAACGTCCCGGCCTCAAATAAAACATAGAGCGGGGCAAAGCGCCGCGAGAGCAAAAGTGGCCGGCGCGGCGTAGAAACTGCCATCATTTTGTTTTTAGACATTGCCCTGCCTAGCCCGCTTCCGCTTCGCGTGCCAACCTTTTGGCGCGGGCAACCTTATTTTCTTCAAGTCGTCCAATGTCGTCAGGGTTAAGCGCGCCCGGGTTTTCCAGATCGAGAAGCTCAATTGAGCGGCTTTCAATCCGCTCTTGCAAAAGCGCCATAAATTCGTCCTTCTCCAGTCCGGGCGGAATGGGCTCTAAGTATTCGATATGCGCTGTGCCCGTAAATTTCACCCAATCCGTCTGGTTCCACCGTTGGCCCAACGTGTTTGCGACAGGAATGACCGGACAGCCGAAGTCCTGCTGCAAATGCCAAATGCCTTTTCGGTATTTGTGATGGGTGCCAATTTTCGACAAGTGTCCTTCCGGAAAGATCAACAAACGACGGCCTTCATTCCGAATTTTTTCGGCTTGTTCTTCCATCTTTTTGCGCGAGTCCGACCCGCCGCAGCTATCGATGACAACAGCGTTCATTTTGGTCAGGATGCGCTTTAGACCCCAAAACTTCTCGAGGTGGTCCCCCGTGACGAAAGATAGATCGTCAAATCCCGAGAAGATTACAAAGCCGTCGCCATAGGACTGATGTTTCGATGCGATGATGACGGGACCGCTGGCCGGGATGTTTTCCTTGCCCGAAACGTGAATGTCCATGCCGCCAATGCGGCGCATGCCCCAAACCATTACTTTTGTATAGCGTTTCAGCGCAGCCATTAAGGCGGCCCGTCCCGGGATGAGCGAGGCGATCAGGCAGCTAATGACGTAGATAACGGTCGTCAGATAAAAGAAGATATTAAATATAAAGGTTCGCATCATGCGTCCTCCAAGACGGCCATAACGGCCCGTTCAAATGTATCATTGTGTTCAGAGAGCGTGCCAATATCTCTGCCAAATAATTTACTATGCGCCGCCTGCATCACCACGCCCAATGCCATGGATGCGAGAAGATCCGGTGCGATCCCGCTGCGCAACCGTCCGGCCGCCTGGTTGAACCGGACTAACTCTGAAGCTGCTCGAAGCGGGCCGTCCTCAGCCATTTTGGGAAATCGGTGCATATATAGCAGATGATAGGCAAATAGCGGCCAGTCCTCATCCGCAAGCGCTGCGTAATCTCGGACAATATCGGACACGGCCGCGTCCAGCGGTTGATTCATAGCCCCGCGAACCAGCTCGGTCAGACGGTCATGGATGGTTTTCATCAGGATACGGGAGAGATCACCCTTGGACTTAAAATGGCGGTAAAGCAGGCCCTCGCTCACCTCTGCCGTTTCAGCAATGGACTTCGTCGACACACCTTCAATGGATTTCTCCACGAAAAGGGTCAGCGCCGCACGTTCAATGCGGGCCTTGGCTGTTCCGGCCTCCGCGGTCACGCCGCGTCTGTCCCTATTGCGTCTAGGCATAAAGCCTCTCCAAATCTGACTGATCCTAACTCTTCTTGGCTAAGCTGAAGCAAAACCTTGAATAAGTAATTAATCACTCACCTTTCAATCAAACAGGTAGGTGGGATATTGTCACGCTTCAACTTTGAAGAGCCTAAGGCACAGAAGTGAATACTCACTTACAATAAGGGGTCGACAGGCAAGGGTGCTCTAAAGAAACTTTAAAAAAGCGGGCTTGATTAGATGCGCGCAAATCGGCAGGTCAGAGGGCAATTCTATATACGAGCGAAAACTTCGGAGAGACCTTCATGAAATTATCCAACGAAATCACAGCCGTTATCACGGGCGGAGCCTCCGGCCTCGGCGAAGCGACCGCCCGCGCTTTTGCTGCTAAAGGCGTCAAGGTCGGTATTTTCGACATGAACGCCGAGCGGGGCGAGATGGTTGCCTCTGAAATCGGCGGCGTCTTCGCCAAAGTGAACGTCGCGGATGAAGCCAGCGTCGACGCCGGATTTGAAGCCGTGCGGGCCGTGAACGGCACAGAGCGCCTGCTCATCAACTGCGCGGGCATTGGCCTTGGCATGAAGACGGCCAGCCGCAAACGCGATACGGGCGCTATTTTGGCGCATGATGTGGCTGCTTATAAGCGCGTCCTCGATATCAACCTGTTCGGCAGTTTCCTCTGTGCCTCAAAATCCGCCGCCGCGATGATGGCGCTGGAGCCGATGGCACCCGACGGGGAACGCGGCCTTATCGTCAATACGGCCTCTGTCGCCGCGCAGGACGGCCAAATTGGTCAGCTCGCCTATGCGGCCTCTAAAGGCGGCATCTTGTCCATGGCGCTGCCGATGGCCCGCGACCTCGCGCGCGAAGGCATCCGCGTGAACACCATCCTGCCGGGCTTTTACGAGACGCCAATTTATGAGCAGATGAAACCCGAAGTGAAAGAGAGCTTGCGAGCGCACGTTCAATTCCCAAACCGCTTCGGCCAACCCAGCGAATTCGGCGACGTCGCCGTCTTTATGGCGGAGCATGCCTATATCAACGCGGAATATATCCGAACAGACGCAGGCGCGAGAATGCCGCCGCGTTAAAGAATGTCTATTATAGAAGTAAACGTCGATCATCATAAATTTGTAGGTCGTGTTTATGATTTGAGCATTGTTGGAATGAACTTCGATTCGTCAGAAGAATTCGAAAATTTGCCAGATATAAAATATGCTCTTTGGACAAATTTCTGGCTATCGGCTTTAGTGAATAGGGTTCATTCTTTAAACATCCCAATAAGTATGACGACGTATAAAGCTGAACTAGCGTTTCTTAACCAAACCCCTCTCGGTGCATATGATTGGTTAAATGTAACGGAAGATGTTTTCCTAATGAGATCTTCGTCAGTTATAGACTGTCTTCTAATACTCATGAATGAGATTGAAGAGATAGGCGAATCGCCAAGAAAGTGTATTTTGAATCGCCTACAGAAAAAGGGACTATCACAGAGTTCTGCTGATCAAATAACCTTCTTAAACGATTTATTGAATAATCTTAAAAGCGAGAGAAACGAGCGTTTTCATCACGGTTTGGATAATGAGTTCACTGACGACGACAGAGTTTTGAAACTTAAATCAAGCATGTTGAAATTTGGGAGTGATCTTGACACTTCTAACGTTCCTGCTGACCAACAACCTGATGTGCTTTTCGGCAAAGCTCAAAGCGAACTTTCTAAAAAATACAGCGACGTGGCGATTACCATTGCAAATAGAATTTGCTCTGCTTTCGACAAATTAGAACCGGTTTTCGAGATGAGGTTCTCAGCAAAATTTAAGAACCGAACACATAAATTTTGAGTCCCGCTAAAATTAAGTCTTCTACTTCTTATGCACCACCATCTGCGGGAATGGGATTTTGATGTTGTTGTCTCTTAGGAGGCGCCAGACGATGAAGTTCAAGTCCGAGGTGAATTTATTGGGGCCGTCATCAATCCCGGAGCACCAGAATTCGACGGCCATTTTCGCGCCGTATTCGCCGAACTCTCTAAATTCAAGATCGGGCATTTCCGGCTCTTTCAAAACGCTTGGATGGCCAAGAAATGCGGGAATGATTAGGTCTTCCAAAATATCCAGATCGGTATCAAACCCGACGGTGAAGTGAACCTCATAGCGCTGGCGCGGGTCTTTATGGGTCCAGTTCTCATAGGCATCTTCAATGAATTTGGTGTTCGGCACCATGATGTCTTTGCCGTCCGTGGTCTCGACAACCGTCTGGCGCATATTGATGGCTTCCACAAAACCTTCTTGACCGTCAGGCAGCACGACAAAATCGCCAACCCGGACTGAGCGATCAAACAGAATGATGAGCCCTGAGACGAAATTTGCGGCAACGGGCTGAAGCCCGAAACCAATACCCAATGCGACGGCGGAGAAAATAACGACGAGACCGGAGAGCGGAATATTCGCCGCCCCCATGACCAACACAGTAATGACAATGAACAAAATGATCTGGAACATCTTCGCAACAATTTCGCGAACGCCGGCATCCAAGCTCTCTTGATTGCGAATTGCGGCTTGACCACGCTTATTTGAAATGCCGCCAAGCCAGAAGAAAAGAGAGCCAAAAATGCCGAGTTTGATCAGGCTCATCAGGGTTATTGGCGTCTCTCCCAGATTGAAAACTGTGGCCCCTTCCAGGAAGCCCGTCAGTTCATCAAAATAGCCGAGGGAGATAATCAGCCCAAGCGGGATGAGAGTCCAAATCGCAATTTTTTTGACCAAGGGGTCTGAGACAAAGGTTTTGATCGCCCGGAAGATCAGGAAGACCATGGCGAGGGATTGGGCCAGCTTTACGAGCCAGTCCTGACCCAGCGCAGGGACCGCTTTAAGGATGGCCGCAAACAAGGCGAGCAGGAGAACAACCAACAGGGCCCGCAGGAAATTCCCGGCTGTGAAAATAATACGCCGGACGGGGAGAAACTTTACGCCCTCCGCCGGTTCATCCCGGAAGAGGAAGATGCCTCTTCGTACAAAACGGGCGATCAGCGGCGCCAGGATAATCGCCGCGACAATGGCCCCGACCTGCGCCAGAAAGCTCGGGCTTTGCGCCCAAGTTAAAACCTGCTGCCCCCACTCATTCATTAATGCCTGAAATTCTGCGCTATTCGTTGGCATGTGGGTACCCCGTCAGTGAATCGGATTTTGCCTACTGCTGTGGGTAGCTTTTGTAAACGTCTTTGCGCTATGGGGACCCCGAAATAAAGGAATCCACCATGAGCTCACCAAAAAAAGTCGTCTTGGCCTATTCAGGCGGTTTGGACACATCCATCATCTTGAAATGGTTGCAGGAAGAAAAAGGCTGCGAGGTTGTCACCTTCACAGCTGATTTGGGGCAGGGCGAAGAGCTGGAACCCGCGCGCCGTAAGGCCGAGGCTGCCGGGGTAAAAGAGATTTTCATTGACGATTTGCGCGAAGAATTTGTCCGCGATTTCGTTTTTCCGATGTTTCGCGCCAATGCGCTCTATGAGGGGCTTTACCTGCTAGGCACATCTATTGCGCGGCCATTGATTTCCAAGCGTCAGATTGAAATCGCGCATCAGGTCGGCGCGGATGCCGTCTGTCACGGCGCAACCGGCAAAGGGAACGACCAAGTTCGGTTCGAGCTCGGCTATTACGCGCTCGACCCGGAAATTAAAGTCATCGCGCCTTGGCGGGAATGGGATTTGAACTCCCGCAATAAACTCATCGAATATGCCGAAAAGCACAATATCGAGATTGCGAAAGACAAGCGCGGCGAAGCCCCGTTTTCTGTCGATGCCAACCTGTTGCATACGTCGTCTGAAGGAAAAGTCCTGGAAGACCCCTATGAGGAAGCGCCTGACTATATTTACCAGCGCACGGTCTCTCCCGAAGAGGCGCCTGACAAAGCGACCTATATTGAAGTCGGCTTTGAGCGCGGTGACGCTGTCTCTATTGACGGCGAAGCCATGTCGCCTGCAACTATTCTGACCAAGCTTAATGAGCTCGGCGGGGCAAATGGTATTGGACGTTTGGACCTGCTGGAAAACCGCTATGTCGGCATGAAATCACGCGGCGTTTACGAGACGCCCGGCGGGACTATCTTGCTTATGGCGCATCGCGGAATTGAGCAAATCACGATGGATAAAGGCGCGAGCCATCTGAAGGACGAGCTGATGCCGAAATATGCGGAGCTAGTTTATAATGGATATTGGTATTCGCCGGAGCGCGAAATGCTGCAAGCCGCCATTGATAAATCCCAAGAGCTGGTCTCAGGCACGGTTCGCCTAAAGCTCTATAAGGGCAATGTCGATATTGTCGGGCGGAAATCCGAATACTCACTTTACAGCCAGGAACATGTGACTTTCGAGGAAGATGATGTTTATGATCAAGCTGATGCGGGCGGGTTTATCAAAATCAATGCCTTGCGTTTGCGCCTGTTAAAGGCTCGCGACCGGAAAGCCGGGAAGAATACTTAAGAAGGCCTAGGGCGCGTCCGTCGCGATAGCGCTATCAACAAATGTATCGCCGTCAGTAGCGGCGGGCGCCGGGTCATAATCGGCGCTCGTTTCCGCGAGGGCTTGCGTTTGCGCAGGCCCGCCATCCCCGAAAAATATGCCCAAAATCATCGGCAGAACAAAGGCTCCGACAACAAGCCCTGACACTGCGCCCAAAAGGAAGTTCTTATTAAATAAGGAACCGGATGAAGCCGGGGCCTCAATGTTGGTTGCGACCATCGCGGGTTTGGGCGAGCGCCCCAAAAGATTTGCAATCACGCTCTTCGGCTTTGCAGGTGCTAAAGGCGTCATGCCCGGTAAGTCCGAAGATGCCGGTGGCAATTGCGGCTGTATTTGCGGTGGTAGCCCCGGCTGCGCATATTGCGGCTGCCGCTCGGTTTGATAGGGTACAGCAGCAGCCGACGCCATTTGGGGTGGAGCTGGCTGCTGCATGTGATGCACAGGCTGGAGGGCAGGTGCATATTGGGGTGCCGAAACGTGCTGAGGCTGAGGCGCGGGCGCATATTGGCCCGGCTGTGAAGGGGGCTGCATTGTAGGCTGCATCTGAGGCTGAGACGCATAAGTATGAGGCGCCGCGGCGGGTGCGTATTCGGCGCCAGGAGCCTGAAATTGCGGGGCAGGCTGATACTGACCGGGTTGCATTTGCGGCTGTGCATGGCCTGCCGAAAGCACCGGATTCGGGCTGCTCATATCCGGTGTCATCATGTCCGGTGTCCACGGAACAGCCGTTGGCGTCGGGTTTGTTGGAACTTGCTCGCTCATTTTCATATCCCCAGAAGATCGAAGGTCTTTATGGTTGCTAAAACCTAAAGCCCCGTTAAGCGTGGAAATGACGTTTTGTTCACACTCCGTGACACAATTTTGTGCGTTACCCTCAAAATCGCGGTTACAATTGCGCAGTCCCCGCGTTAGGGACACGGCATTACGCGGGGATTTTCCAAAGAGGTAACACCATGTCCAAAGCGTCTTCTAACGAGCTTGGCTTTCGCGAATCCGTTGAACTTATGTTCAACCGAGCGGCCAGTTTCATGGATATTTCGGACAAGCTCATAGAGAAAATCCGGGTCTGTAACGCCACCTATATTGTTCGCTTTGGTGTTAAACTGCGCGGTGATGTGCATACATTCACCGGATATCGCTCCGTGCATTCTGAACATAAAGAGCCCGTCAAAGGCGGCATACGATATTCACTCGGCGTCAATCAGGATGAGGTCGAAGCCTTGGCCGCGCTCATGACATATAAATGCGCGCTGGTGGACGTGCCCTTCGGCGGCTCAAAAGGCGGGCTATGTATCAATCCAAAAGATTGGAATGAAGAAGAGCTGGAACGCATCACCCGGCGTTTTACATTCGAGCTCTCCCGCCGCGACCTTATCCATCCGTCATTGAACGTGCCTGCGCCAGATATGGGCACCGGCGAGCGAGAAATGGCGTGGATGGCGGATGAATATCGCCGTCTGCATAATGAGAATATCGACGCCATTGCTTGCGTCACGGGTAAACCGGTGCATTTGGGCGGCATTATGGGCCGCACTGAAGCGACCGGGCGCGGCGTCCAATTCGCCCTGAGAGAATTTTTTCGGCATAGCGATGATGTGAAAGCGGCAGGCTTGCGCGGGGACCTGAAAGGCAAGAAGATCGTTGTGCAAGGCCTCGGAAATGTCGGTTTCCATGCGGCGTTGTTTTTGCAAACGGAAGATAAGGCTAAAATTATCACCGTGATTGAGCGTGACGGGGTTATCCGAAATAAAGACGGTCTCGATATTCAAAAACTCAAAGACCATATGACGTCAGGCGCGCCGCTCAAAGAGTTCGACGGCGGCACGGTCTCGGATGATAAGGATGCCCTGACTGATAAATGTGATATTCTCATCCCTGCCGCGCTTGAATCTGTTATCAATGTGTCCAACGCTCATAACATTAAAACCAAGCTGATCATTGAAGCGGCGAACGGCCCTGTGACGGCCAAGGCCGATAAAATTCTGCGTGACCGCGGCATTACAATTATTCCGGATATGTTTGCCAATGCAGGCGGCGTGACCGTTTCATATTTTGAGTGGGTCAAAAACATCAACCAAATCCGATTCGGTCGTTTGCAGCGCCGCTATGAAGAAGGGCGCAGCAATGCTTTGATCGAGGCGCTTGAAAAACAAGGGATGAAATTTACAAAAGGGTTTAAAAGTGAATTCCTCGACGGTGCGGACGAGCTTGATCTCGTGCGGGCGGGCCTCGACGACACCATGCGCCTAGCATATCGGAACATTCGTGACACGCTCAAGGAAAAGCCGGAACTGGAAGACCTGCGCACGGCGGCATTCTACACGGCGATCCAAGACATCGCCCTGCATTATCGCAGCATTGGGTTGTAGATAAGGCAACAGTTATCCCGCTTCTTCCCGGTCCGGCGTTTCAACCAAACGCGAGGGGGAGAAGAGCGCCTTAAAACACGAAAACCCGTCTCGGGTTTGCGAAACGGGCTCTCAATGGTAGGTCGGGCTTTCGCCCATCTAGGTCTTACTTACTTTACTTTGATATGCGCTTGCTGGCCAACATCCGGCAGGGTGTCAGTCATATTCGCTTTCGCCGTTTCATACAGAAACTTCAGCGGATTGCCCGAGCTTGCCCAAAGAGCCGCGTCTTTCATTTCGAATTTCAACATGAGCATTTTCTCATCGGTTGTGCCGCCGGGATACCAGCTTGACACAATGGGGTTCCAGAACCGTTCAACCATTCCGGGTTCCGTCACGGATGACAAATAACCGTTCACGCAGGCCTGATAGTCCTTGGTCATATAGGTCATCATGACATTGGTAGGATTTTCCAATACGGCCTTGCCTAAATCAGAGGTTCTGTCGGAATAAAAATAAATCGTTCCGGCATAATTCTCGATCAAATCCTCATCTAGCTGCGGGGACATGGGCTGCATATGCTCGGATGGATTGGGGGAGCCGAGCATCACGCAGCGCGCGTCTGCCAGCTGCTCTAACAAATGCTTTTGCGGGTTTTCTTTAAAGTCACCTAAGTCGGTCATGTGTCTCTCCGGATTTTCTAAATTACATAGTTTCTACGGTTAACCCTCGCAAAGAGTTCTGATTTCCTTTGACTCAACCACAGTGAATGCGACATTCTGACTGGAATTGGGAGAGAGACCATGTCAAAGATAATGAAATATGTGAGCTGGGCGATTGCGCTTTATATAACGATAATTTTTGTCGATAGTTTGCGATTTAAATTCACCGGGCATCCTACGCCCCATCACATTTTCACCACCTTAAAAGACTGGTCGGGGATTGGATTATTTTATCCGGCGGGACCTTGGGTGATTGGACTGGCGGAACTCGCCTCCAGCCTCTTGGTCCTCGTCCTGCCTCTAATTTTCAGGTGGAAAAAATCTCCCCGCAATGCGGCGCGCAGTCAATTCCTCGGTGCGCTCATTGCCTTTGGCGTCATGAGCGGCGCGATTGTCTTTCACTTATTCACCCCGCTTGGCATCAATACGCCAACGGAATGGAGTGCAGATGGGCAAACTATTTTGAAAGAAGGTCCGTTATTATTTTATATGGCTTGCGGTGTTTGGGTCACGTCAATCATATTGATGGTCTGGCGCGGGAAACAACTCAAGGGCGGCTCGAGATTCTAGCGAACCTATTGCGTGTTGGGTACGCGCCAGACGCGGCCATGCCATGTGCCGACGACGGTGGGGTAGCGCGCTGAAAAATCTTTTCCCGGTGCGCGCACATATCCCAGCCGTTTCATGACAGCTTCTGACGCTGTATTATCGGGCGCCGTATAAGTGATAATATCCCGCAGCCCGCACCGGCCCTGCGCGTCAATTTGTGCCGTGCGTGCAGCTTCTGTCGCATAGCCCTTGCCCCAGAATGCCGGCAGCAAGCGCCAGCCAATTTCATCATGCGTGCCAAGGGCCTGGTGGTCGATCACGCGCATCACGCCCGTCGTTCCAATAAATGTTCCGTCTTTCAGCATAAGTTTCCAGCGTGTGAAACCATAGTCTTTGAAAGCGGACAGATATCTCTCGAAAGTTATCTCGGATTCCTCCCGGCGCAAAGTCCGTCCAAAATCACGGCTGGCGAGTGGGTCTGCATAAAGCGCAATGAGTGATTCTCGATCCTCTTCTGACCAAGGCGAAAGCTGTAAGCGCTGCGTTTCCAAATAGAAGTCTTTATCGGCAGCCATTGGCGTCCAGCCATGCTTTGTATCGCTTGGTGAGTTTTGCAGTTTTCAATTGCTGCCCGATGAGGGCGAGCAGGGCATTTTGTTTGCGTTTTATCGGCAGGCCATCTCCGAGGCGGTAAAGCTGCTGCTTGGTCATGGCCATGCCTGCGAGCGAGCCCAAGGCTTTGTCTTTCCAACCCGCGCGGCTAATTGTGATATGCAGAGATTTATCTTCGCGCCAATCGGCAATTAATTTGGGATTATAGGCGAAGGCACGCCCAATCCCAACCATGTCGACGCCGGCCTCATTCAATGCGTTGATCGCCGTTTCGCGCTGCGTGACACCGCCCGTCACCATGAGCGACATATTCGCCGTTTTAGAAATGCGTTTCGCAAAGTCGAAGAAGAACAACTCACGTTTTTCCGTTGAGCTTTCAACGCGGCCATCTTCCGAATTTCCCATCATGGCAGAGCTCTCATAGCTCCCTCCGGAAATTTCGACAAAGTCCACGGCTTCCGCGTTGAGCCAGTCGACGACCTGTTCGGAGTCCGCGATGTCAAACCCGCCCTTTTGGAAATCCGCACTATTTAATTTTACGCCGACGATGAATTCATCATTCACCCGGTCCCGAATGGCGCGGATTATCTCGAGCAAGAACCGCGCGCGATTCTCCAGCGGCCCGCCCCAAGCGTCTGTGCGGAGATTGGTGAGGGGTGAGAGGAATTGCGCGACCAGATAGCCATGGGCGGCGTGAACCTGAACGCCGTCAAATCCGGCGGCCTGCGCGGCTAAGGCTGTTTCCGCAAAGCGGCGGATGAGGCCGCGGATTTCATCCGCGGTCAGCGCACGGGCATCTGTGAACATTTTGCTCGCCATGCCGTCCAAATTGACTTTCGTGTCGGAGGCCGAGACGGGCTGTGTGCCCATATTGGCAAAGACTTGCCGCCCGGGATGAGAGATTTGCATAACGAATTTCGACCCGCCCGCTTGCCCGGTTTTGGCCCATGTCTCGAACTGCGCGCGAAGGCCGGGGTCGTCCAAAGTGCCGGCTTCCAACACCACGCCGCCCGGTCCCGTCATCGCGGTGGGGTCCACCATGACATTGCCGGAAAGAACAATGCCGGGCCCCGCG
>ENA-ORXR01002275-ORXR01002275.1-marine-metagenome-genome-assembly--contig:-NODE-2275-length-18544-cov-3.188065_pt1 | contig 18544 bp, 15 predicted proteins | sample MGYA00237866_ERZ511479 | MGnify/ENA metagenome assembly ERZ511479 | reverse complement strand
TATATTCAAACGTGCTCTAGAAAAGACATTCTATATCCAAAAGAGATATTTGCTGGAGTAAGAAACTACTCTGCAAAGTATTTTTTACCTGAACTAAAAGACGAGCTTGTAGGTTATTTGAAAGTAGAAGAGATCGATGTGGTGTTTCGAGCTTTGTCGCAAGTTAATCCTCATCATTTTTCATTCCAAGATTTTTCAAATTTACTCACGGGGAAAAAGATTTTAAGTGAGCATTCATTGGCAGAAATTGTGGAAATGCTTTTCCAATGTAGTGCTATCGGCAACGTAGCTGAAAACTCCGGAAAGCGTCATTTTTCTTTTAAATACAGAAATCGTCATGCTAATGCTTCAATCTATCAAGATTTCGCAGTACATAAAGGTCTTTGGGGAGCGTTGCGTCTATGGACAGTCAGTAGTTGAGTTAATGACCTTTATTGGTGGACCTGAATAAGCTTGGTTTTATTGTTGCTAGGCAGAAAGGGAACTGTAAAGTAATTCGAATTTGGAGTTAAAATAGGTTCTCAATGACAGATGCTTTAGAACCTAGTTTTCGTCAAATCCAAAAAATTAATGATCTGGCACTTACGGAGTAAAAACTCTAAAGAAGTCTCATTTTTTTAAGGTTAGAGAATTTGGAAGAGATGAGGATAAAAGATAAGCCATGCCCACAAACGCCGCCGATATCCACAAACACCCAACCAGCCCATAACTCTGATACCCCAACCCAGACAACACCGTCCCAATCAACCGCCCCCCGGCATTAGCCATATAATAAAAGCCAACATTCATCGCCACCTTATCCCCGGAGGCATAAGCTAATATAAGGTATGAGTGAACTGCCGAGTTAATCGCAAACACCGCCCCAAACACCGCAAGCCCACCAATTACAACAACCTCAGCTGAGTACCCCAGCCCCAAAGCAATTGCAATCGCAGCCGGAATCATACAAAGCAATAAAGCCCAGTTACGGGCAGTCGATCCCTGGGGTGCTTGCCCATTTCGTTTCAATAACTGTGGCGCACTCGCTTGGATAATCCCGTAGCCAATCACCCAAAGCGCCATAAAACTCCCGACTTCAGTAAAACTCCAACCCAAAACACTGTGCAAAAACACCGGCAACGCCACAACAAACCATACATCCCTGGCACCAAACAAAAAGAATCGTGCAGCAGAGAGCCAGTTGATCGCAGCGGTTTGTGAAAACACCTGGGTAAATTTTGGTTTGGCTTTTGCTTTACCTAAGTCGCTGGGCAGCAGGTAGAAGGTGATAATCAGGACAATAAGTAAGAAGCTAGCAAGTGCAATCAGCGCGCCTCTGAATTCTAACCATTGCAATAACGCTGCACCCAGAAAAAAGCCAACGCCTTTCAGGGTATTTTTAGAACCAGTCAGTATGGCGACCCATTTGAATAATTGCGTGTCTGCGTCTTTGGTGACCAGCGTTTTAACACTGGCCTTGGCGGACATTTTATTCAGGTCTTTAGCGATGCCAGATAAGGCCTGTGCTGACATGACATAGGCTACACTGAGCCATGCGTCAGGCACCGTCAGCATAGCTAAGGCGACGATCTGCATCGCCATGCCGATATGCATGGTAACGTTTAGTCCGAGTCTGGAGGCGAGGTAACCACCGACTAAATTGGTGATCATCCCGAAAAACTCATAAAACAGAAATAATGAGGCAACGGCAAAAGGGGAGTAGCCGAGCTGGTGGAAGTACAGCACCACCAGCATGCGGATGGCACCGTCTGTTAGCGTGAACGCCCAATACCCACCCGTGATGGTGAAGTAATTGCGAAGGACGGTGTTCAAGATCAGTCGTTATTTGAAGTAGCGGTTATCGGCGTAGATCCAACCGCCTTCCTTTTTGCCCTTAGGGTCATGGTGCGTCCAATGCACTACTCCGCCGCGATGGTTCCATTCGTAGCGGCCTTTGATTTTTATCTTATCGCCTTTGGCGACGGGTGCGCGTGGTGCCAAATCAATATTGTGAGCGACCAATAAGGTGATATCTGGTGCCAGCTCAATCAAAAACTTTTGGTGCTGACTGCCTTTGGTATCGTCTTTGAGGTTTTTGATCACAGTGGCATCTGCCGTCATCCAGAATCGTGAGTTGTAATCTTCCTTTGCGTCACGAATTTTACTGTGTAGCTGGTTCTGATTATCAGTTGCCGGAGCCTTGCCTGTGGCAACTTTAGCGCCGTTTTGATTACCAGAGGAGGTATTATCTTTGGTGAGATAGTTATAACCACCGACTGCACCCGCAATGATAAGACCGGCCGCAATTCTCCCGAATTTGTTAATGAAGCGTCTATTCTTAAATCGCATTATGTTTTGCCTTGTTTGAGATAGGACATAATTTCTTGTTTCGCTTCTTTCATTATGGAGTCGCGATCAAGACTATCAAGTATCTCAGCAACGGCGAGCTTCGCGCCGCTCTCACCCCAAGATTTTCCTTTCGCTAAATATTGCTCGGCTGCGCGGCCTATGACGAGGGTGCTGTACCACGCAATGGCACCTTGCGTTACCCCCGTAAGCACCGTCGAGAGCCCCACCGTTGTTATCTTTAAGGCGGATGAGGCTATGTTGACTGCCCAGAACGATCCATACAATAGGATCATCTGCGCAGCGATGCTTTTGATCAGCTCTCCCGCTTCCATTTTACTCATTGGCAAACCGTAAATTCGCGACAAGTGGACGATTAAACTCACGTCAATCGCCGCCGCTGCGATTACATCAGCCACTGGAATCGGGTTGAGTGCAACGGCAACTCCTTTGCCCATGCAGTACATATTGATAACACGAGCACCGACCTCACGACGAACCTCTAACATACGCTCACCGACTTGCTCACTAAGCTGTCCCGCAAACAGTGAGGCATTCAGTGCTGACAAGGTCTTGCCCTCAGCTTCGACGATATCCCAAAGCCGAGTTTTAAGGTTCATGATTTCAGCAGGGCGTTGTCTGGTTGATTCAACCTCATTGCCAAATTCATCTTCACGAATAATGATTTGCGTACCCGGTGATGCCGCAGTAAAGACAATATTTTCTGGGGCGATAATGCCAGAGACACGTTCACGGATAATCGTGCGCAGCTGTAGCAATTCGGTTTGGTTGTACTGATCCGATTTGTTTACAACGAGGATAATTGGGCGTTTAGATTCTGACACCGTTTTTAGTGCTTTTAACTCAACATCAGTCAGGTCGCTGTCCACGACGAATAGCAAGAGGTCTGCACGATCAGCGACTTCATGCGCTAATTCCTCGCGCGCCTCGCCATCAATCTCGTTTATCCCTGGTGTGTCAATCAGGTAGACGCCTCCTGCATCAATCTCTTGCCAGGCTTCCATATCGGCTGTCTTGGTCTCACCGTGCAACAGGCTCACACTAAAGGCCTTACGACCCACCAGAGCATTTAACACGGAGGATTTACCGACGCTAACACGGCCAAACACGGCAATGTGAAGTTGGCCTTCTTCCAGCTTCTCTAGCATCTGGCGAATGGTTTTGTAATCTTCCTGTAGCCCCTTACGCACGGACTCTGGAACGCGTTTGTCATTGAGTAATTGAGACAGACTTTCTTTGGCTAAGTCCAGATGGCTATCGCCCGTTTTAACGGGCTTGTCATTGTCTTTGTCAGTTGGTTTTTTGTCGCTACCGGAAAACCAGCTGTAGACAGACTCTGGAATAATTCCGTCCTGAAATAGCTGTGTGAGGCTCTCAAGGCTTTCCTTTGCCTGGTCCAAAGCATTAACCTCAGGGTTGCCAGGCTGATCTGGTTTGTTATTGTTTTGTTTATTATCCATTACTTCACTCATTCTGCGATTTGTGACATTACCCGACGCTACGCTAGTCTTTAGATTTTTCTGTTTGTCGTTGTTCGAAAACCAGCTTGGCAAATAATTTTGCGCGTGATTCCAGATTTTCACTCAACATCTCCTTAAAAGTAACGGCAGCAGGTGCAGGCCGCAGCTGCCCGCGTTGCTCAAGTGTCTTACTAACCGACTTACCCAAGGCGTCAAATATCATGCCATAAGCAACCGCGTGTACCAGTCCACCAGCGACCGTGCCAATGCCCGGAAACGCCTTTAAACCATTACCCGCAACCGCCAATACCAGCGGAATGCTTTTCTTCATCTGATCCTGGCTAAAGTCCAGAAACTTGTCGATATCTAATTGCTTAACGGGTGAATTGTAGAGCTCACAGAGGTCTTTGACCATGCGCGTCCCAAGATATCCCTGAATAACGATGTCTGCTCCAGGGCTAACAGAAGCCATTGCACCTAGCACGGCTTTGCGGGTGCTGCTTCTGACAATCGCCTCAGCTTTATCCCTTCTAAAGCCAGCCTTTTCAGCATCAAGCTTTTGTTTAACCAACACAAACACCGAGGCATCGCGCAACGTTTCTAATAAATGACTTTCTCCATCAATCTGCGATTGCAGCGCGTGAGCCAGTTCATTGACATCCGCCTGACGGGTTCTTATCAATGCAGTTTCTCTACCGTCTTTATCGATACGAATGACTTCTTCGCGACCGCCAGATTGCACGAATACCAAACGCGCCTTATCCGTTATACGTTCCTCAAATCGTTGCTTCAACAACGCTCGCTCTTCGTCGCTATAGCGATCACTTTTATTGAGCACTACAATCAGTGGTTTACCAAAACTCAATAATTCCTGAATATCGTCAAACTGGCTGCGCGATAAATCAGAGTCGGTGACGTAAACAACGACCTGTGCTCTAACCGCTTCATCGCTAGCCATTTCATCTAAGGAGCCGCTGGCTTCGTTTCTTCCAGGGAGGTCGGTCAGCACTAACTGATCACCGGAATCAGATGACCAGGTGTATTGTGAAATTTCCTGCGTTGATCCACCTTTAACGCTGATATCTATGTCAGCGTCTGGTAACAAGCTTTTGATAATCGAGCTTTTACCCGTGCTGACATTACCAAACAGAGCAACATAAATGGTGCCACTGTCCTTGCGTTCCTGAAGTCTCTCAAGCTCTCGTCGCAACTCATCGGTATCCATGCCAACTGCTTCGGCGTGTTTGATTTCCTCAAGCACGCTGGCCTCGGTTACGTCCTCATTATTAGCCAGTGATTTATGCGCCGGCGGTTTGAGTAGCTTGTAAATTAACCAAATCGCTCCGAGTATAAAGGCGGCAATCACCCCAACATAAGTATAAAACAGGGCAGCTGGAAGTTCTTGCAGGCGACCCCAAATATCCAACACGCTGCGCGTTGCAAAAAAGATAAAGAGTAAAAAGAGTACTGCCGATATGGCGACGAGCCCCGCCATCAGGCGTCTGAATGTGGATCCGGCTAGTTTCATCGTATTTTATTTATAGGTTTATTATCGTTAGGCGCAGTTTAACACGAGCAAAAAAATCCGGCTTAAAATTCTAATAATTCCACATTTAGCTGAGCTATTGACCGTCTGTCTTGAGAATTTGTCTACTGATCATGGCCGGGGAATGATAAGCGGTCGAAGTTCGCTACATTAGAATTGTGACGAAGCACAAGCAAATCACGTTTAAGGTAAAATGGATTTTACAAAGCGAGTTTTAAAATAGTTCGGTTTTTCGTTTCCAATAGCCCCCGAAACGGTCACTGATCTGAAACTCGTTTTAACGTTGTTTGGACTGCGTCCGATGGTAGCTTTGCACTGTAGCTCGATCAGGCCCACTTGCATAAAACCTGATTAAAACAGCGCTGACCGTGCCCCGAGGCTGGACGACTTAGTATGAAAATACTATCCGCGATGAAAGTTGGCCAGTACACCACTCCATGGAATCGGTTATCTTCCTGGTGAGGTTCGACGTAACAATACTAAAAATAATCTTTAATATATTGTTACGGAGAGCCTCTCTGGGATCTACTACAGCTTACCGCTGCTTTTGATATTCAGATAACTATTGATCAATGACACGCCCAGATCCTGCGGTGCAACGTCGATAGCAATAATCCCTTGATTAAGCAATGCATCAAGTGCCACTTTACGTTGTTGAATATAATGATGCGTGGCACCGGTTCGCAAAGCGCTGTCGATATCTTTTGGCGGCACTTTTAGCACATCATCCAAACGCTGTTCTCGAAGACTTGCCAGCAGTACTAAGTGGCGACGCTTTAATAGACGTACCGCTGCCTGAAGTTCAGCGCTATCTTCATCTCTTACATTGCTGAGTATGATGACCAGTGCGCGCTTTTTATGCCTAATCAATAAGTCACTGGCTGCCTGTGTATAGTCAGGGGCTGCGGTTCCCGGTTGCAGATCGTAAGTCGTGTTCAAGATGCGCTGGATGGTGTGATAGCCTTTTTTAGGGCTGATCCAACGGTTGCTACCAGCAGTGCTGCCACCAAAACTGCTCAGACCTACCGCATCCCCCTGACGCAGGGCAACGTAAGAGAGCATCAGCAAGGCATTAAGCGTGTGGTCAAAATGCGAGAGTTCATCATCCTTGGCGCGCATGCGGTGGCCGCAATCCAGTAAGAAAATTACCTCCTGATCGCGTTCATCCTGATATTCACGAGAAATAACTTTGCGAATGCGTGAGGTCGCTTTCCAGTCGATTTGGCGAATGCTGTCGCCTTCACGATATTCTCTGAGTTGATGGAAATCCTGCCCCTGCCCACGCCGTGGTTTTTTGATAATGCCCAACTGACTTAATTGATTGTCAGTCGCCAATAAATTCAGATGGGGGATAGCTGAAAAGTTAGGATACACATGCACTTCGCTGTTGAGCAGCAAGCGATAGTCGCGCTCCCACAGGCCCCATAGCGAATACAGGTGGAACTGAACCCCAATAAAGTTAAATTTCCCGCGGGCTTTGGCGGTAATCTGATAGCGAACTTCAACCGAGCCTTGCTTATCCAGACTGAGGTTTAATGGTAATCCGATAGCCTCGAATTCATTGGGGTAGTGATCAAACACGTCAAAGGTGCAGGGGGATTTGGAGTTATTGTTAAGCTGCAGGTTGACGGTTCGCTTCACACCTAGTGGAATTGAGGTATGGATGCTGCGCTTAGCTTCGGGTATGGCGCGCCGATACAGCAATAACAGGTCTATCAAAGCAGCTATGGCAACGCTTGCTAGGGTGATCTGCCAGATTAATATAGCAGGCACCCAAAAGCTTGCGACGACTGCCATAACAATCAGCACCGCGAGTAGCTTATAAAGATTTTTGCCGGGAATAGGTAAGGTCATTTCGCGGCTTATTGCCTTGGTGCGTCGATACTTTGAATCACCGATTGCAGGATCTGATCGGTTGTATAGCCTTCCAGCTCCATCTCCGGTGCTAGTGATACTCGGTGTCGCAGCACTGGCAGGCTGACTAATTTAACGTCATCCGGCGTAATGAAGTCACGCTGTTGAATCAGTGCTTCTGCGCGTGCCGCACGGACCAACGAAATACTTCCCCGTGGCCCGGCACCAATACTCAGGCCCTGCCATTGTCGTGTCGCCCGAACCAGATTGACTGCATAGTCTATGACTTGTTGATCCGCTTTCACTTCAGCCGCCATGCCTTGTAACGCCAATATTTGCTCAGGCGACGCCACGGCTTGCACGCGGGACAGGTTTAATTGGTCACCTGTTTGTTTATTGGTAACCGCTGCCACCATCAGGCTTTCTTCCTCTTTGGCAGGGTACTCAATGAATATTTTCAGCAAAAAACGATCGAGCTGAGCTTCAGGCAAGGGGTAGGTGCCTTCTTGCTCTAGTGGATTTTGCGTGGCCAGTGTCATAAAGGGCAGCGGTACGGCATGAGACTGGCCTTCGATAGTCACCTGACGCTCCTGCATGACCTCTAACAGCGCAGATTGGGTTTTAGCAGGAGCTCGGTTAATCTCATCGGCCAATAGCAAATTGGTGAATACCGGTCCGCGACGTAAATTAAATTCATTGCTTTTGAGGTCAACAATCGTGTGCCCCGTCACGTCGGCGGGCATCAGGTCTGGGGTAAACTGAATTCTGGAAAACTGACCTTCAAAGGTTTTTGCTAGTGCGCGTACCAGCAAGGTTTTACCGAGCCCGGGAACGCCTTCTATCAATACATTGCCGCCTGCAATAAGAGCAATCAATGTTTGATGAATCACCTCAGCCTGTCCGACAACTGCATGGCTAATTTCAGTTTTAATAGTGGTGATTAGCTCACTGGCCTGGTCTGCTTGCATCGTCATAAACTGGTCCTGATGTGTTCGAGTTGCTTAATTGTTTGGGTGAATTCGTATGGGCTGCTGCTGATATTGCCATACAGTGTTTTGCTGAGCTGCGACTTAGCGATGTCTAAACGCTCAGCAAGTAGCTGAGTCTGGTCTTGCGGTGACAGGGCATGCCAGCCGGGAATGCGTTTGGCTATTAACTGTTGCGCTGCTGCACGCGTGCTTTCTAGCAGTGCGTCCTGCTGTTTCTGTTTCCAATAATAAGCGCCCGAGGCATTGATGTGTTCTAACAGGTTGCGTCGATCCTCAGTTTCTTTGGGAATAAGTGGACCAAAGCGGCGCGATACTCTAAATACCCAGATGAGAAATAATAAGCCCAACGTTATGACCAAAGTCCAGAAGTGCTTCCAGATAAGCTCAAATAAATTGGGAGTTTCGTCTGAATGAACTAACCAGACGGCATCCGGCAGTAGCAAATTGTTTAGCCCGATTGTTGCTGGCTTTCCACGGACTAATTGCCAGAGGATTTCTGCGTGATCAAATTTGCCCACTTTAAAATTATTGATGAAATCTAAATCCGAAACCAATGTAATTAACCCTTCATCAACCTGCTGGCGGATAATGACGTTTTTGCCGTTTATGGCTACCTGCTCAAGCCCCATGGTTTTATTATCATCACTCAGGGTAATCGCGCGATAATAATCGGGCCCTAGTTCCAGTGGACGAGAAGATCCTTTTAGCCTGATACTTTCAGATTTGTTGTCGTCAAACTTAATCCCTTCACGGATTTTCACCTCAAGAAATTCCTGTAATGGATCGATATCAGAGGGCGGGAGAGTATCCTCTGCCTCATAATAGGTGGGCTCGTCTGCGTTGGGCTGAGTATCTTCATCCCCAATACTTTCCGCTTGTGAGTCTTCAGGTTCATTAACCAGCGGCGACTCACCTGAGAACATATTCCAGTCGGCAATCCCGGAAATTATCAAATGCCCGCCATTGCTAACCCAGCCTAACAACGCAGAGAGCTGAGAGGTACGCAGCGTTTGCCGTGAAGCGCTCATTAAAATCACGGTGTCAGTATTGGGCAGAGCACCTAAGTCTTGCACGTTATCTTTGGTTTGCGTGGGTATGCCCATGCGCCTTAAGAATAACTGGCTGGCATAGAGTGGGTTGGTTTTGGCCTCCCCTGTCAGCGGTCGCCACTGGGTTTTCTCGACGTATTCGAAATTTTTCTGAAAGGATAAAATAAGCAGCGCCAGCACTGCCAATACTGCTATCGCAATCAGTGCTTTATTTACCAAAGACTTATTAATGACACCGCTCATACAGAAACATCCGAAGTTGCTTTAGGGCTGGCTCGGGCGAAGTCAGGCTCCCAATGTTCCAGTAAATACTGCATTTCTGATTCTTCGGGCTGCTGATGAGCATAGGCAATCTGTACCCACAGCTTGGTTAGTTTCTGGAAATAGTCCTGCTGTGTCGCGGCCAATTCTGGCTGACTAAGCTTTATGATGTCGCCTTCGGTGTGGCTATGCTTAAGTGCTAGCTCTTCATGATTAATCAGTAGGATCAAGGCACTTCGATAAAGCAAACTGAGCGCATCGCGTGCCTTACCTTCCTGCCATAGCGCTTTGGCTGCGGTCAGTACATCCTTTGGCAGCGAGTCACTTCTGACATCCATACCAAACAATACATCAGGTCGTTCCGGGCGATCAGCTTGAGGCTTTCTTTCCAGCAGCGGTAACCAGTACTTTCTAAAAACATACAGCGCGATAATGGCTGCTGCGATCATTAACCACAGGCTAAATTCAATGATTTTAGCAATGAATGCAGAAATTGCGGTCAACCAGGCGGGTCTGTCTATCTCCTCAATTTCCTCTTCTTCACTATTGATATAGCGCCAGCCCATTACTTTTTTCTCATGATTCAAGCCTTCTGAAACCATGACCTCATCGATAATTCGTTTGGATTCCTTGGCAGGGAGACGTTTCTCAGCGACAAAATCATCAGGGAGCGAGTTCACTTCTGCCGCTGGTTCGGCAGTCTCAGCGAAGACAGGTCTTTCAGATAATCCAAAGGTCAGGCAAAGCGCTAGTAAAATGGCAGGCAGAGCTGCCAGTTTCTTGTCAGCGGCTTGCATACGCTGCGACATCTTTCTGAAGTCGAGCTCTATGTCCCACGCTTCAAGCTGAGTGCGCCGATTGATATACAGTGCAAAGCTCGCGCCAATATAAAAAGGCTCCAGAAACACCATGACCACTACAAACCCGGTTACAGCAATGATTTCCACTGAATAGCCAATACCTTCAAGTTGATTCGAGATCAGTCGATTAAACAGGTCATCAGAGTAATAGGATGGGATAAAGAGCCAAATCAGCATGAAAAAAGATAGGGTCAGAATGATCTGAAAACAGAAGATTGCAATAGTCAGCCACACGGCATCGCTGTGCACATTGCCCACCAAAACATTTTGGCGCTTGCGTCTGGCTTTGCCTCGCAAATTCTCTAACTGCCATATGGGCAGTCGAAATCCACGGCTCAGCGAAAAGCGTCGCCAAGTCAGCTCACTAAATAAACCGGTTTTGAAAATGAGCTGTGGCAGCTTTTTGATGGCATCTGAGAATGTTATTGCTTCGCCAAATAAGCGATGGCTAATAATGTGCAAGATAAGGCGGTGATAAAGCGGCTTTAGCCACCACAGCAACAGCAGCGTTAGCCAGTAATACTCATAGGGTATAACGACCAAAAATAGCGCAATCAATGCCAGCAGAACCATTGCGAGTGGCGTATAAATAATCGCCCACCAGGCACGTACCATGGCAAAGCCAAGATCAATCGCTTCCCACGAGCTGCGCATACGCACATTGGCGGCAATGCTTTCAAGCTGCATTTGTAGACCCTCGGCCAACCAGGCAGAAATAGGCAATCACCAGCGACCACAAGACTGCGGCGACTGCATATTTAATTCCCACGTCCAATGTCATCGATGACCAAAACGCTTCGACAAAGGCTGCCATGATAAACAGAGTAGCGGCCCCATACATGATTTTGATGCCGACTTTGCCATTGTCGATTAAAGCGCGAGTGCGGGTTTTACGACCCGGAGCGACTAATGCCATGGCTAGTTTTAGCCCCGCAGCACCAGAAATCACAATCGCGGTTAATTCAAAGGAACTATGTCCGGCGACAAAGCCCCAGAAGGTGTCGATAAAGCCCAGATGCGTTAAATGCCCAGCGACAGCGCCAATATAAACCCCGTTAAACAGCATGAAAAACAGAGTGCCGAGTCCAAATAGCATGCCGCCAGCAAATACCTGAAATCCGATGCCGGTATTGTTTCGAATATAAAAACCAAACATTGCCAGATCTGAATCTGCCTCACGTTCCCGTCCCAGCACCCGATTTTCAGGATTGTACATTGACTCAACGCTGCTCACAGTTTGATTGTCTAAGACGCTAAACACCAATTCTGGCTTTAATTGTGTCAGCGTAATCATTAGAATCAGCGGCACATAAAACAGCGCCGTTGCGACCGCCATGACACGCCATTCTTGTCGCACTAGCTGTGGAAATTCGCTGGCAAAGAAGCCGAGTATCGATTTTAGAAAATGGCTGCGACTGCCATAAAGCGCCTGATGCCCACGCACCACCATTCGGTTCAGTCGCTCAACCAGAATCGGGCTATACATTCGCGAATTGGCTAATGCGTAGTGCTGGCAGATCTGTCGGTAAGTCGTTGGCAAATCCATGGCCTCCGGCTTTTCAGCTGAGCGTTTATGTCGCCATGACAGGCTTTGATAGTCGAGCACTGCCTCAAACTGCTGCCACAGGGTTTCATGTCGCTGCGTGAATTGTTCTTGTCTGCCAGAGCTCATCGTTTACCCATTATCCAACGTCCCATGCCTGAGAGATAATCTGAAGCATTACTTTGCTCATCCACCAATGGTCCTGAAAATTTTGCCAGCTCTTCGGCTCGCTCATCGCTAAGCAAGTGGCGGCGCTGATAAAACCGGATTAATGCCTGCTGTTCTGCTAACTGTAAGGGGCGGGGAGGAGCAACGGCGGCAATCTCGGACTGTTCAGCGTTTTGCTGAATAACGTCTTTATGTAGCACAACGGTGCCAGCAACGATATCACCGATGCGCTGAAAGCGATTGTTACTCATCAGACAAATCAAACCGAAGCCATAGGCAAATGGCAGAAAATCAACAAAACGTAGCAGGTTGCGAATTAAGGAGGCAGCTGGCGTCACCGGACTGGCATTTTCCTGCGCGACAAATAGTCCAAAGGTGGATTTTCCTGGCGTTTTGCCATTGTGAAATAATTCAAAATAAACAGGGTAGAACCATTCGATCAGGAATACCGAAATCAGCAGAATTCCACTGCCAGTATTATCCAGATAAGCCAGCCCCATCGCTATTACAATAATCACCACTGTACGAATCATCGTGTCAACCAACCAGGCATAGAAGCGCAGCACTGGCCCGGCAGGTGCAAGTTTTAGCGCAATACCTTCCGGCGTGTTAATGGAATAGAGGGTATCTATTGGGGTTATATCAGGACTGCTCATTGAAATATTATTATACCTGTACGAATACTGCTGCCTGTCTGATCCAGCGATCTATTAGAGGCTGAATTGTTTCAGGATGTTCCGACAATAACAAGTCAGCCGTTTCCTGTACTTCTGGCAGCATGGCCTCATCTCTGGACAAGTCGGCGATTCGAAATTGAAGTTCGCCGGTTTGTCGCGTACCAAACACTTCACCGGGCCCGCGGATTTCTAAGTCGATTCTGGCGATTTCAAATCCATCATTGCTATTACGCAGTGCGTCGAGGCGTTTATGGGCAGTCTTAGACAGAGGTGCTTGGTACATCAGGACACAGCTACTAGCTGCTGCGCCACGGCCCACGCGTCCACGTAATTGATGCAGCTGCGCCAGACCGAGTCGTTCGGCGTTCTCAATGATCATCAGGCTAGCATTCGGCACATCCACACCAACCTCAATGACTGTGGTCGCAACCAGAAGTGACAATTCACCGCTTTTAAACTGCTGCATCACCTCCTGTTTTTCTAATGCCGACATACGCCCATGGACTAAGCCAATGCGAATGTCGGGTAACTGCTCCTGAAGCATTTCATGAGTTTGCTCGGCGTTTTCGCACTGCAATGCTTCGGACTCTTCAATCAGTGTGCAGACCCAGTAAACCTGAGCACCACTGTCGCAAACGGCTTGGATGCGGCCAATGATTTCATCACGCCGACTGTTCGCGATGACTACCGTCTTAATAGGCGTACGACCCGGTGGCAATTCATCGATTACGGAATAATCCATATCAGCATAGGCAGTCATTGCCAGTGTTCTGGGAATGGGGGTGGCGGTCATAATTAATTGGTGTGGATAGCCTAATTCAGGACGACCTTTATCGCGCAGCGCTAAACGCTGACCAACACCAAAGCGATGCTGCTCATCGATAATGATCAAGCCGAGGCGCGAGAATACAACATCATCCTGAAACAGCGCGTGAGTGCCAACAACAATATTGCTCATGCCGAGTGCAGCGCGCTCCCCTTGATCCCGACGTTCCTTAACTTTCTGTTTTCCTGACAAAGTCCCAACACTAAGGCCTAGTGGCTCAAGCCAATCCTTAAAGCACTTCAAATGCTGCTCTGCGAGAATTTCAGTCGGTGCCATTAAAGCCACCTGAAACCCCGATTCAATGGCATAGAGTGCCGCCGCCGCTGCGACCAGCGTTTTACCCGAACCAACATCGCCCTGAACTAATCGTGACATCGGTGTTGCCTGACTCAGATCGTGTTGAAGCTCTTGTATCACTCGGTTTTGCGCATTGGTCAGTGTAAATGGTAGCGATTCTTTCAGCTGATTCAGCAGTGTCTGCTGGTTTTGCATGGCGATACCTGACAGCTTGCGACTTTCCAGACGAAACTGCCGCAGGCTCAATTGATGCGCCAGTAATTCTTCAAATGCCAAGCGCTTGATTGCGGGGTGATAGGAATTTAGAAGGGCTTGGCTACTATCTGCATCGGGGTGGTGAATTTGTTTGATGGCCGATAATAGCTCGGGCATTTTGCGAGCCTTGCGTATCACCAGAGGCAGAAAGTCTGGCAACCCCACCACTTGCTTGAGTGCTGCGGTGATTAGCCTGCGTAAGCTTCGCTGCTGTAGCCCCTTGGTCGCAGGGTAGATAGCGGTTAGGGTCTTTTCTAATGGCAATGGACTTGCTTGATTTAACAGTGTGTATTCGGGGTGAATCATTTCCAGCTGATGTGTGGACTGGCGAATCTCACCGAAGCAGCGAATGCGTGCTCCTTCGCTTAAGCCGCGCTGTTGGGCTGCGCCAAAATAAAAGAAACGTAGCGTGAGTTGTCCCGTGCCATCGCTAATGCGTGACAACATCATCCGTCTGCCACGAAATACCACCTCGGTATGTTCAACGACGCCCTCAACCAACACATTTCTTCCGCCCATTAGTGAAGCAATTGGCTGCACTCTGGTGCGATCCTGATACTGGCTGGGGAGATGAAAAAGTAAGTCCTGAATGCAGTGAATATCCAGTTTCTGTAAGTTTTCTGCCATTTTTGGCCCCACGCCTTTAAGGCTGGTAACTGGCTCCAGAAGTGGATTAGTTATTGTCACATGCACTCATTATTTCGCTTGATATAAGTAGTTGTCATTATAAACACTAACGCATAGTGTTAGAATAGATGTTTGCACAATCACACATGTTGCGAATTTAGGAGTGATTTACAATGAAAAATACCTATCGGGTAGGTGTACTAGGAACGGGGCGATCTTTGTCCATTGTTCGTCGTCTATCCACTGACATCGCTCAGGAAGGATGTGATCTGGTAGCTATTTCAACGCAAACGCTGGGTGATCATTTTGGCATCATGATGGTTATAGATACTGATGCCACCAGCAATGAGTTACGTGGATATTTAGATCCGCTTGTCGAAAAGTTTAACCTTAGTCTTACTGTTGATTCCGTTGAGGAATTTAAGTTTTGTCACAAATTCCCGGACGTATCGATACACGTGCACGGGGCTGACGAAATTGGCGTCTTCTCTTACTGCATGGCGATTTTCAATGATGCTGGCCTGGAAGTCTTGAGTATGCACTCAGACTTACTTGGCAAAGCTGAAGATGGCGGTAAGGATGAATTCCTGAATGTCATTAAAGGTCGTGCGACGGAAGGCATGGAAGAGTTACAGCGCGCTGCTGAGAACCTTAGAAATAACTCCATCGATGTCTCGATCACGGTTATTGATGAGGAAGATGAAGAGTAAGGCTGAATATTATACAGGTCAGGAAGTTGGGAGGCTTCCTGTGCCTGCTTAAGCAGCCACCAACATCATAGAGTATCCACAAGCATTTCAAAGGGTCGTCAACGTCAGGCAACTGTGAATCTTTACACGGCTACAGGCGCTTTTATATGAGGGTGCGATTCGTAGTCCACTAACTCAAAATCCTCATAAACGAAGTGGAATATATCGTTTACCTCAGGATTGATCCGCATTGTCGGTAACGCATGTGGCTTTCGGGCTAACTGAGTGTCTACTTGCTGCAAATGGTTGCTGTAGAGATGCGCATCCCCCAGCGTATGGACAAAGTCACCCGCTTCCAAACCACACACCTGTGCAATCATCATGGTTAGCAGCGCGTATGAAGCGATATTAAACGGCACACCCAGAAAAATATCCGCGCTGCGTTGATAAAGTTGGCAAGACAATTTGCCATCAGCCACATAGAACTGGAATAGGGCGTGACAGGGTGGAAGCGCCATCTGATTTACTAAGCCGACATTCCAAGCGTTAACAATAATCCTTCTTGAGTCGGGAGTATTGTTGATCTGATCGATAATCTGAGTGATCTGGTCAATGTGCTCACCCTCTGGCGTCGGCCAGGAGCGCCACTGCACACCGTAGACCGGGCCAAGGTCGCCATTCTCATCGGCCCATTCATCCCAGATGCTGACACCGTTTTCTTTAAGGTATGCAATATTGCTATCACCCTTCAGAAACCACAGTAATTCGTGGATGATTGAACGCAAGTGCAACTTCTTCGTGGTGACTAGAGGAAAGCCTGCGCTCAGATCATAACGGGACTGATGGCCGAATACTGAGATTGTACCTGTGCCTGTTCGGTCGGTTTTGACCGTACCGTTTTCTTTTACATGGCGCATGAGGTTGAGGTATTGTTTCATTTGATGGGATGCTTCTTGTAACCCCACCAGATCAATCCAAGACCGGCTAGCAGCATTGGGACTGATAATAACTGCCCTTGTGTCATCCATTCAAACGCAACAAAGCCTATATGGCTGTCAGGCACGCGGAAGAACTCTACGGCTATTCTGGCAATGGCATAGCCGACTAAGAACAGACCCGTAACAGCACCCATTGGGCGAGGTTTGCGTGAGAAGAACCATAGAATTACGAACAGCGCGAAGCCTTCAAGTGCCGCTTGGTACAGCTGAGAGGGATGGCGTGCAAGTGCATCCACTTTCGGAAAAACCATACCCCAGGAAACATCAGTAGGTCGTCCCCATAGCTCGGCATTAATGAAATTTCCGATTCTACCAGCACACAATCCCAGTGGAACCAAAGGTGATACAAAATCAGAAACTTTCAGAATGGGCAATTTAAACTTGCGGGCTAATAGCCACATCGCAAAGGTTACACCCAACAAGCCGCCGTGAAAGCTCATGCCGCCTTCCCAGATCTTAAACAGCATCAAGGGGTCTTGCAGAAATGAGGAGAAATTATAAAACAATACTGAGCCAATACGGCCGCCCAATATTACGCCTAGTGCGCCGTAAAAGAGGATGTCATCGACCTGTTCTGAAGTGATACTGCTGCCGGGTTTGCGCGCTCGGTATTTTCCCAGCAGCAAGAACCCAACAAAGCCAATAACGTACATGAGCCCGTACCATTGAACACCAAAGTTCTCTGAGAAGCGTATGGCAACAGGATCGAAATTAGGATGAGTCAGCATATATGTGGCCTTAAAAGAATAGGGTGCGAAGCTGTTTTCCGGGATCTTCCGCGCGCATAAAGGCTTCACCTACCAGAAAACTATTCACGTCATGTTTACGCATCAACTCAATGTCTGCTGGAGTATGAATGCCACTTTCGGTAACAACAATACGGTTGTCTGGAATCATTTCTAACAAATCTATGGTGGTGTGCAGTGAGGTTTCAAACGTGCGTAGATTACGATTGTTAATGCCGATTAGATCCGCGCCTAAGGGTAAAGCCATAGCTAACTCCTCAGCATCGTGTACCTCAATCAGTACATCCATTTCCAGATCACGAGCTACATCGTAGAGTAAGTTGAGTGACTCATTGCTTAACGCAGAAACGATGAGGAGAATGCAATCAGCCCCCATCGCCCGTGCTTCGTATATTTGGTAAGCATCAATAATGAAGTCTTTTCGAATCACCGGCAGGCTGCAGGCCGCTCGTGCTTGCTCTAAGTATTGCGTAGTGCCCTGAAAGAACTCACTGTCGGTCAGCACTGACAGGCAGGCCGCGCCGCCCGCTTCGTAACTTGCAGCGATTTCACTAGGCACAAAATGCTCGCGAATTACACCTTTGCTAGGCGATGCTTTTTTGACTTCAGCAATCACTGCCGATTGATTGTTTGCCAATTTATCGCGCATTGCCTGTAGAAATGGGCGGATCGGATCTGCTGTAAAGGCAGCCTGCATCACCGCTTCATTTGATTTTATCTGTTGGCGACTGTGGACTTCCTGCACCTTATGGCTAATGATTTTTTTCAGGATATCCGGAACATTTGTATCTGACTGGCTCATGCGGCTGTTTTCTCGATTAATGCGTTAAGTTTATCAAGTGCCTTGCCGCTTTCAATGACTTCCACGGCGCGTTTGATACCATCTTCAAGCGTATCGGTCAGGTTGGCAGCATAGATTGCCGCACCCGCATTTAATGACACGATATCGCGGGCAGGGCCAGCCACGTTACTGAGGACTCCTTTAACCATTTCCAGACTTTGCGCTGAGTTTTCTACGGTAATGCCACTCAGTGACTGACTGCTAAAGCCATAGTCTTCTGGTTTGATACTGTACTCAGTGATTTCGCCATTCTTAAGCTCAGCAACCGATGTCGCGCCTGCAATACTTATTTCATCAAGACCATCATCGGCATGCACAACCAGCACATGGTTACTTCCCAATTGTTTCAATACCTCGGCAATAGGTCTAACTAGGTCTGAACTAAATACACCCAATAATTGATTAGGTGCGCCCGCAGGATTGGTCAATGGGCCGAGCACATTAAACACGGTACGCACTGCCATTTCCTTACGTGGGCCAATGGCGTGTTTCATTGCACTGTGGTGCATCGG
>ENA-ORXR01002274-ORXR01002274.1-marine-metagenome-genome-assembly--contig:-NODE-2274-length-18553-cov-21.104893_pt1 | contig 18553 bp, 12 predicted proteins | sample MGYA00237866_ERZ511479 | MGnify/ENA metagenome assembly ERZ511479 | reverse complement strand
AGTATTAAAACACCCATTTTCACACAAAAACATTCGCCTTGCGACTATTCCCTATTTTACTCGAACACCTCCTAAAATCTAACAAAACCAAAAAATATTTTGCTAAAACAACGTAAACACAAAAATTATCGGTCACTCGCCCGTTGCTGTTTGCCTACATACAAATCATCTTTTTTGCCGTTATTTGTCCAGTCCAATAGGGCGGAAAAGGTTGCCGTATTTTCACTTTGGAAGTTGACATGGTAAGCGGCACTGCGTTTTTCGGGTTTGGTTTGGTTGAGTACGACCGAATCCTGTTTGGTTTTCCAAGTCCCCGAAGTCGTATTAAAAACAATATTATCCAAATCTCGGTATTCGGAAATATACGTTCCATCTGCATTATAGTACGTTCGTATGGGTTTGATTTTTAAGTCTTTTTCCCAGTTTTCTTCTTTGTATTCTTCGACAGTACTCTTTGTAGTATTGTGTGCAGTGGTGATAATCATGGAGACATTGCGCCATTCGCCGTAGAGTTGTGCAGGTGTAAGTTCCTTTGTAATGGTGGTCGTAGTATTCTTTTTTTCTTCATTTTTGGGTGGGGTTTGTTCACCGCCACTGTTAGACTGACAGGATGCCGTGAGTAAACTAATTGTAATAAAATATAAAATCTTTTTCATGTGTTGATGTATTGTGGGAGTTGTGGAGTTGTCGTATTGACAAGTTATAGAGTATCTCTCAACAACTCGTCTTATATCAAATCCCGTAAAGGTTTTTCATCAAGTTTGCTTTTCACCCAGTAGTAGATTTCAATGCACCCGGCAGGTGTGGGGCGTTCGTTTTTGATGAGTTCGAGTTCGTTGAGAAATTCGTGGAGTAATTTACGTTTTTTCTGTTGGTCGTCGGTATTTTTAGCGAGTTTTTTGAAGTGTTTGAGGGCTTGTTTTTCAAAAAGTATGAGGGCTTTGCTGCGTTGAAGTTTTTTGTATGTGGACTCAAAGAGGCTCTCCAATACGCGATGGTTGCCCATTTCGTAGTGTATAGCAAGCTCAAAGATACGTACTGCTTGTTTGACTTCTTTTTTGGGCGTGGTGCGGTCGTTGTCGAGGATACAAGCTATCCAATAGATACATTCGGCGTGTTTTTCGAGCAAAAAATTGAGTATCAAGGCATGATAATAAATGGTAATTAGACGGGCTTCATTGATTTTTGTACCATAAATTTCTAATCCTTTTTTGATTTTGGGTATGAGTACTTCGGCTTTGCCATATTGTCGGGTGTTGATATAGTAGCGCAGCAGGTGATTTTTTTCGTTCTGAAAACGCTCGGCTTCATCTCTGAAGGATTGGAGTTGGAGGTTTTGGATTTCCCGGACGGTTTCTTCTATATCGTCATAGACTTCGGCACTGATTTTAAAATTGAGATAATTGCTCAGTTGGATGAGGTAGAGTCGGGGCTTATGTTTGATCATATCGGGATGGGCTCGCCAATACTCAAGAATTTGGGTGAGGTAATTGACCGCTTGGCTCATATCTTGTTTGAGCGCGAAATAGGCGACAAAGGTATTCAGATAATACAGTTGTGCCGTAAATGTGAGTGGTGTTTCAGGAGGGGTTTTGAATAGAGGGCTTTCTGTAATCCATGCGATTTGTTGGTCAAGTTTGGGGTCGCGGCGTTTGCCATGTCGCAATGGGATTATCAAACCATAATGCAATCGGGTGTAGTTATATTCTTGATTAATGTTTTCTAATGCATTATTAATCAATTGCCAATGTGCTTCAAATGATTTATCAACGTTTTTTACTCCGGTCTCTACGAGGTTGCTCAATTGACGGCGAAGCACCTCCAAAATGATGAGTTGTTTATCATATCTTTGAGCGATTTTGAGTGCTTTGTCCAATTGTTTTTTGCTGAGTTTGAATAAGCCGCGTTTTTGCAAAATCGCTGCTTCGGAAAGCAAATTGTACAGTTGACTTTCTACAAAATTTTCTTCTTGTGAGTTACGCAGGCTTTTCAAAACAAGGTTGTACAGCGTGTTTTTGAGTGTATGCAAGCTTTTAAGAAATTGTTCTCCTTTAAATTTTTCGTGAATAATTTCTTCATCATAGTCATCATCGTCCATAGCGTCTATGGTGTCAAACAGGCGCAGATAGTTCGTCTCACCGTCTTGCTTACGACTGAGTTTGAAATATCTTTTTTCATTGGGAGCCAGTGATTTAATTAGATGAAATAGGTCATCTGATTTTTTTTTCATGTAGGTACCTATCGTATTATGGATTTGGGCAGAACACAGATTTTAACGCAAAAAATTTGACGAATATAGCAATATTACAGCATTTTTCTGAATAGCAGACCGTTTTGCGTTAAAAACCTAAAATGAGACATCAAATTACCTTCATTTAGATGCATTAAATCGGATAAAACAATAAAACATACTAATATATTTCATATTATTGTTTCTTTCAAATTTTGATTTTTTTTTATATCTTGTCAGTCATTAAAACTCTTACTTTTCCTTTGCTAGTAGAATTTCACCTTTCGGGTTATGAATACCCGACAACATGAATATCGAAAAAAAAGGGCATGTTTAGAAATATAGTGGACACTTTTATGTTGAAAGTGAAATTAATGTAAAATGTAAAATAATAAATTTAAAATGTAAAAGTTGTAGGACGCGAGCCAACGTGAACCTTTTCATTTCATTCATTTTCATATTTTTACATAATAAAAAAATGAAATTATTTGTGTACGTACTACAAGCACTTTTACACCTGTTCCGACGAATGACGGGATTTTAAATTTATTATTTTACATTTTACATTTCTAAAAAAGTGTCCACTACTTTTACACGAAAATTAAACATGCCAAAAAAAGACATACAATACATTAAAACCTTATTAACGACAGTACTCAATGTTGATTTTTTGCCATATAAAGACTCAACAGTGATGCGGCGTGTGGAGAAACGCATGAAAGTACTCCAGCTCACCAAAGTCAAAGACTATATTGATCATCTTAAGAATCACGAACAAGAATCCCGGTTATTGGGTGAAGATATATTTATTAATGTCACAGATTTCTTTCGTGACCCTCATGTTTTTCAAAAAATAAAGCACAAAATACTGCCTATCATCTTTTCGCAGGAAAAACGTACCGTAAAATTTTGGGTTGTCGGCTGTGCAACGGGCGAAGAGGCTTATTCGATGGCAATACTCATCAAAGAATTTTGTGAGGAAAACAACTATACACACAAAATCAAAATCATTGCCACAGACATCAAGGAAGAAGCTATCAACAAAGCCCGTCAAGGCATATATACCATCAAGGAAATACTCGGTGTCAGTCGCCAACGACTTCGACGTTTTTTTGATAGAGAAGGTGATAAATACCGCATCAAAAAACAAATCCGCACTGAAGTCATATTTGCCATACATGATATTACTGCCGACCCACCTTTTGCACGAGTTGATTTGCTGAGTTGTCGAAATTTGCTTATATATTTAGACAAAGAAAATCAACAGAAAGTACTCGCCAGTTTGGTCTTTGCACTCAACATTCAAGGTTTTTTAGTGTTGGGTAAAAGTGAGACGGCTATTGACCTCGCTTACGACCTCAAAAACATCAGTAGCGCTTATAAAATCTACAAAAGAATTAAAAACACTCGTACCACCCGAAGATTGCATTTTGATATTAGTTATCAAGATAGCCTACTCCCGGTTTTAGTACCACCAAATGAAAATGAAGCAGGTATGAAAGAACATCAATTAGCACAATCCTTTCAACATATTATTCACCAAAAATATGCGCCGGCTGTGGTGATTATTGATGAGCAATTTTACGTCAAGTACATCACACATGCTGCCAAGCAGTATATTGATACGCCGGAAGATTATACCAAGATTTACAGTCTGACTGTACTCGCGCCCGAAGCAGTAACCGCATTGGTACGTGCAGCAATTTCTGAAATAAAAAAGGGTAAATCGGTCAATGCCTACCCTCCAATACCTATCACCTACGAAGGTCAGGCTAAACAAATCTCCATCACCGTAGAATCTCTAACAATCGAAGCTGACAAGGCATTGTTTTATGCTATTAATTTTGAAGAAAATCATGGAAATAGCAAACCTTCCATTGACGTAGCCGAGCGCATCAACCTCGCCCTCCAAGACCAACTCGCCGACACCGAAGAAAACCTTCGAAAAACCATCGAAAAACTCGAAAACACCAACCAAAATCTCCTTGCCTCCAATGAAGAACTCCAAAGTACCAACGAAGAATATATCTCCGTCAATGAAGAACTCCAAACTATTAATTCGGAGTATCAGGCTACCATTAGCGAGCTTTCTATCAGCAATAAAGATGTCGATCATCTCCTACAAAGTACCGACATCGGAACAGTTTTTTTGGATGACAAACTACACATCCGCAAATTTACCAATCCCATCAAAAAACTCATCAATATAGACGATATAGACCTTAAACGCCCATTAAAAAACTTTACCCACAATCTGAAAAACATCAACATTTATAAAGAAGTAAAAATCATATTAGACAGCAATCAAGCCATTGAAAAAGAAGTCGTTTCGGAGAATGATATTCACTATCTCATGCGTGCCACAACTTATGATGTGGACGAGGGGAATAGGAAAGGTATTATATTGAGTTTTATCAATATCCAACAACTCATAGAGGCAAAAATCGCACTCGCAGAAAGCGAACTCCTTTACCGTTCTGTTTTTGATTATGCCAATGAAGGCATTATGCTCTACAACAGAAAAAAGGAAAAAATTGTCAATGCCAACAAGCGGCATCTTGACATTCTGGGATATACCGATAAGGAAAAATTTCTGACGCTTAGCCCCGAAGATATGTTCGCTGAAGTACAGGCAGACGGAGAAAAATTAGTTCCTAAAGTAAAACATTATCGAAAACTCAATAAATCAAAAGACCTGCTCGGCATAGAATGGACCATGAAACGCCAAGACGGTACACTCATCGAAACCGAAATCAATACCGTGCGAATGCCTGACTCTTACGAGGGCTACTTCCTACATATCATCCGTGATATTACGCAAAGAAAAAAAGCACAAGCAGAAATACTTTCCAGTCAAAAACGCTTCGAGGCAGTATTTGACAATGCTCCGATAGGTGTCGGTATTTCCAGTATAAAATCCCGTAGTATCATTCGTGTAAATAAAACATTCGGGCGAATGATGGGATATACACCCAAGCAATTGAGCCAAATGTCTTTCGTGGATATTACCCACCATGAAGATAGGCAACAGGTTTGGCAATACCTGAAACCACTCCTATCCGACAAAAAGAAAGTCATTACATTTGACAAACGCTATGTTAAGAAAAATGGCAATATCTTTTGGGCAAGATTGTGGGTCAGTGTGATGGATGATGGCAGCGGAGAAAAATTCTTCGTATCCAGTATGCGCGATATTACTGAAGAAAAGGAAATTCAAAAAGCACTGCAAGACAGCGAGTTGCGTTATCGTTCCTTATTTGAAAAAAATATTGACGCAGTACTTATTTATGATATAAAAAACAATAAAATACTATCTGCAAATAAGAGTGCGGTCCAATTATTTGACTGTTCAAGAAAATATTTGCTCGCACGCACACCGATGGATTTCTTCCCCGAATTTCAGGGAAATGGCGAACCTTCCATGCAGTTCTTCGGCAAACAGGTGCAGAATTATGAACAAACAGGCGAAATTCGCCATTTCATGCAATTACAAACCAAAAAAGGAAAACCGATTGAAGTAGAAGTTACCGCCTTTCCACTTGATGATTCACCGGATAGCGAAATGGTGGTGCAGTTTAGAAATATTACCGAACAAAAAACCGCGCAAAAAGCTCTACAAGAAAGCGAACAACGCTTCCGCAGTATCTACGAAAACTCCGGCGAAGCTATCTTGATAAAAGACCTTACTCGACAGAAGGTCACTCAATTCAACTCCAAATTCACCGAAATGACGGGTTATACCGAAGAAGATTTCTCAAAATTAAGTGGTGCGGAAATAACATTAGAACCACAGGCAGATGGGCGTTCAGCTTACACGCACCATGAAGAACATATGCAAGCCCTTAATGAAAAAGGCTATTGTTTTGTCGAAAATTGGTTGTTGATACACAAAGATGGTCATATCATTCATACCAATATGTCGCTCTCCAGATTATACGAAGACCGCGACGATGCTATCGTTGTACAGTTCCGTGATGTGACCGAACGTTACCAAGCCCAACAAGCCCTCCAATCCAGCGAACAACGCTTCCGTAGTTTGTTTGAAAATTCTGCTGATGCGCTTGCAATAATGGATTCAAATACGCTGTCTATTATAGATTGTAATGAATATTCCTTAAAGTTGTATAGGACAAAAAAGAAAGAAGTCATAGGACTAAATGCCTTCAAGTTGTCTGCTGAAATACAAATCGACGGCAGACCAAAGATTGAACATCTCAAAGAAATTACCAATATTGTCAATAACAAAGGACATCATTTGATTGAGAAATGGAGGAGTTTGCGCCCCGATGGCACCGAATTTTACTCCGAATTTTCTGTGAGCAGACTTCCTGCCCCCGACGAGCATCTTTATATCTTACAGATAAGAGATATAACTGAAAAGCTACAAGCCCAACAAGCTATAGAGGAGAGCGAAGAACGTTTCCGAAACCTTTTTGAAAATTCAGCTATCGGAATTGGAGTTTTTGATGTTGAAAACATGATAGTTATAGATTGTAATCATCAATTTGCAGCATTACACGGACGCACTATCGCAGAATTTAAAAAGGTTCAACCACAAGATATTACGCCTGATATACAAGCAGATGGCAGGAACACTATGACGCATCTGCAAGAGCAGATAGAAGCTACCATAAAAAATGGCAGCCATACTGTTAATAACTGGCTATCCAAACGCAAAGACGACACTATATTCCACACCGAAGTCACACTCAATACACTCAATGAACACACCCCTAATATCATCTTTGTACACATGCACGATATTACGGAAAAACTAACTGCACAAAAAGCTCTTCAAGATAGCGAACAACGCTTCCGTAGTTTGTTTGAAAATTCAGCTATCGGAATTGGGGTTTTTGATGTTGAAAACATGACCGTTCTAGATTGTAATCATCAATATGCAGAATTATACGGATTTACGATAGCAGAATTTAAAAAAACAAAACCACAAGATGCCACGCCTGCCATACAAGCAGACGGCAGAGATACCATGACTCATCTGCATGAGCAGGTTGAAGCAGTTCGTAAAAATGGTAGCCATACTGTCAATAATTGGCTATCTAAACGTAAAGACGGTACAATATTTAATACCGAAACCACACTCAATATACTCAATGAAAATACGCCCAATATTGTCTTTGCGTACATGCGTGATATTACAGAAAAACTAACTGCACAGAAAGCCCTACAAGAAAGCGAAGAACAATTTCGCAGCCTCTTTGAACATTCGGCGGATGCCGTCTCCATAATTGATTTCCCAAAAAATATCTTTTTAGATACCAATAAGAAGTCCCTTGAAATGTTTGGTTACAGTAAAGAAGAACTGATGACCAAAACGCCTAAAGACCTTTCGGCTACCGTACAAGCCGACGGCAGATCTACCTCCAAACATATAAAAGAACTCATAACCACCGTTAAAAAATATGGATACTATTTTATTGATAATTGGATAAATAAACGAGCAGACGGTACCGAGTTTTACTCCGAACTTTCAGTCACAAACTTCCCTGCACCCAATGAGCATATCTTTGTTATACAAAGAAAAGACATCACCGAAAAACTGCAAGCCCGGCAAGAAATTCAACGTATCAATACCATACTTGCCAATACAGATGACGTGATAGGTATGGTAAGTATGAATAGCAAAAAAATTATTTATCTCAATACTGCCGGACAGAAAAAACTTGGTAGGAGTGTTGAAAAGCTGCAAAATGTCAATCCCTATGATTTTTTCTCTGAACAAGAAGCTGAAAGAATGGTAAATTTAATCATCCCACATATCGCCAAATTTGGAACTTGGCAGGGAGAGATACGTATCAATGATAAATTTACAGGGCATGAGTACCTCATTTCTGTTAATATCATTGGACATTTTTCGGACGACCAACAATTAGAATACCTCTCCGGTATAGCACGTGATATTACCGAAAAAAGAAAACAATCTATTGTACTGCATGGTATTACACGTTACATTGCAGAAGCTTACAACGAAGATTTAGTTCCCGCCATTGTCAAGTCTATTGCGGTAAGTTTTAATCTCACAGGCTGTGTCATTTGCGATGCCGTGAGTAACAATGGTTATCAAAATATTATATCCATGTACTGGGATGGTCATTATCAATCAGGTCAATTGCCATGCGACAAAATGCCTTGTGCTAAAATCTACACCGAAGGCACGCAAATCTACACCGAGGGTGTTCAACAATTATTTCCTGTTTTGAACGATTACTTCGACCCGCCAATCGAAAGTTACATTGGTATTCCTATTTATAATTCTGAAAATCAAATTACAGCACACATCGCTGTATTTGACAGAAAGCCTATCGAAAGTACAGATTTCATACAAGCTACTCTCCAAATCTACGCCTCACGTATAGGTGCAGACTTGGAGCGTGTCGAAAAAGAAAAAGCATTACAAAAACAAAAAGATTATCTCAATACCATCATCAATCTCACCCCTGCGATGATTACGGCTAAAGATACAGCTGGTAATTTCATACTTGCCAACCAAGCTGCAGCCGGCATCTATAGTGTCCCAGTGGAAAAGTTAATCGGCAAAAATCGCAGAGAATTTGACTTTGGTTTTGGCGTAAAAAAATCGCTTACCAGTGATAAAAAAGTTATTGAAACCGGAAAAATACAATACTACAATAATGCTGTTTTAAATATGGCAAATGGTGACAAACGCATTTTCCAAATCATCAAAGTACCCCTAAAAAATAATGACGGAGAAATTATACAAGTAGTAGCAATCGCCACTGATATTACTGAAATCAAAACCGCTGAAAAGCTCCTCAAAGAACAAAAAGACTATCTGCGTACCATCATCGACCTCGCGCCAAATTATGTCTTTTCAAAAAATATAAATGGTGAATTTGTTTTGGCAAATAAAGCAATAGCAACCGTTTACGGAACCACACCCGTCGATATGGAAGGAAAAACAGATGCCGATTTTAATCCAAACAAAGGAGAAGTCCAATTCTTCTTGCAAAAAGACAAAGAAACTATGCAAAAAGGCAAAATAATCCATATCCCGGAAGAAGTGATAACGACTACGACAGGTGAAACAAAAATTTTACAAACAACAAAAGTTCCCATGTTTGACGACAAGGGTAATTGCGAACAAATACTTGGCATTTCGGTGGATATCACCGAGTTCAAACAGATTGAACGTGATTTGCGCGAAAGCCAGATAAGGTTCAAAGCTACTTTCGAAAACTCCTATTCCATTATCCTAATCGTCGATGCAGACGGTAACTTAATAGAACAAAACAAACCCTTACGCCAAGGCGGAGATATTTATGATAAGGTTGGGCAACCTATCTGGAGTTCCGAATGGTTTTTACATGATAAAAAAGTAGTAACTCAAATAAAAAAAGACTTCAAAAAAGTCATGAAAGGTGAATATGTCGTCGGTCAATGCACTTATCTAAGAACTCCTGACCAAATAGGCTATATGTCCTACTCCGGCAAACCCGTTTACCTCGAAGAAGGAGGCGACCTCCTATTCATCCTTGCAGAAGCCAGAGATATTACGGATTTAATGTTGGCACAAAAAGAATTGGGTGTAAAAATAGATGAACTCAACATAAAAAACGAAGAACTCAAAAAATACATCGACTCCAATATGCAGTTAGAAAATTTTGCCTACATCACCTCCCACGACCTGCGCGAACCCCTACGTACCATCTCCGGTTTTGCTAATCTTTTAGAGAGAAAGTACTCCGACAAACTGGATAATACTGCCACAGAATATCTCAATTATATCATTACTTCTACCAAAAATATGAACGCACTCATCCAAGATTTGCTCATCTTCTCACGAGCACATACCGGTGAACATAAAGTAGAAGAAATTCAATTGATTGATTTATTAGAACAAATTACAAAGTCGATAGGCAGAAGTATTCAAGAGACAGATGCTAAAATACAATTCAAAAACATCCCCAAAACTATCAGTGCTAACGAAACAAAAATGAAACAACTTTTCCAAAATCTCATTAGCAATGCCATCAAGTTCCGCAAACCCGACACTAACCCCGAAATCATTATCAGTGCCAAATCAAAAGGTAAATTATGGGAATTTGCCATCCAGGACAATGGCATAGGAATCAAGAACGATTATTATGATAAAATATTCATGATATTCAAACGTCTGCATACAAAAAATGAGTACGAAGGAACAGGTATAGGGCTATCATTATGCAAGAAAATAGTGGAACAACATGGAGGAGAGATTTACCTCAAATCAAAGTTCGGAGAAGGAACTACTTTTTATTTTACAATCGAAAAATAATGCGAGTTGTGGAGTTGATGAATTGTCGTGTTGACGAATTTCCTCTTTCAACAATTCAACAATTCGTCAACTCGTCGAATCACCCCCCCGCTTTCTTCGCCTTATATCCTTCGGCAAGCAGGATGTCCATGACTCTTTCGCGTTGATTTCCTTGTATGATTATCTCGCCGTCTTTTGCCGAACCACCCACACCACATTTGCTTTTCAGCAATTTGCCCAAAGCCTTAAGGTCATCTTGCGTCCCTACGAACCCCGTCACCAAGGTCACTTCTTTTCCGCGACGCTTCTTACGGTCAATCCACACCCTGAGCGATTGCTTCGAAGCCGGAGCCGTCTTCATTTCATCATCCTGCCCATCGTCATATACATAATCAGGATTGGTAGAATAGAAATTTATTTTTTTTCGTTTTGCCATGATTTGATGTGTTGATGTGTTGATGTGTTGATGTATTAATGTGTTGATGTGTTAATGTGTTAATGTGTTGATGTGTTAATGATTATAAATTCGACAACTCAACAACTCAACAACTCATCAACTCATCAACTCATCAATTCGACAACTCAACAACTCATCAACTCGACAACTCAACAACTCATCAATTCGACAACTCGACAACTCATCAACTCGACAACACATCAACTCATCAATTACTGAAAAAGACCTCCTCTTTCGCGTGTTGGTATGAGGCGATATTCGATATTATTATCGTCTGTCGTAGTTTCTCCCCACCAAAGATGTCGATGTTGCAGGCGGGTCAAATTCCAAAATATCGTATCCGTACTCAAGTTAAGCGGTATAATTCCATCTTCAAAAACGAGCTTTAGCTGCTCTTTATCCGACACAAACTCCCACTTACCGTCATACTGTAGGAGATTTTCCCCTGCGGTATCAGGCTCATTAAAATGTAACCAAGTTGTAAAATGCCCATCCTCATCAAAACCGATACGGCTTTTGCTATAATCAACAGTTTTCTCATCCTCGCTATCTGCTACCAGCCCCGTTGTTACATCCAGTCCGTTTCGTGTAACGAGTTCGTATTTCCAACTATTCACCACCCGCGCCTCTTTCGTTCGTAGAGGAAAGATGTAAGGATTATCTTCGTATTTTTTACACGCCGAAAAGGTGGATAATCCGATAATTAGAAGGAGTAAATATCTTAGGTTCTTATTCATTTTTTATAATTTTTTTTGCAAAAATAACAAAAACAATCTTACCCTGCGAACAAGAGCGTTTTTCTTTCATCAAGAATCTAACCATTTTTGGATTGGACGATTTTTGATTTTTGATTGAAGGATTTTTGATTGGAGTTCGCGAAATCCAATCAAAAATCAAAAATCCTTAAATCCCTCAATCCTTAAATCCCTCAATCAAAAATCAGTAATTTGCGTTGCGTCCACACCCCGTCTGCCTGAATAGCAATCCAGTACAATCCCGCATTAAGCGAGTGTGTTTGAATCTCTTGTAAAAAGCTACCGTTGGCTTTTCCGTCGAATATCGTACTTATCTGTCGTCCATTGACATCCAGCAAATAAATCTGCATATCTACCCGTGCATTCAAGTCCATTTCGAGTCGCGCTGCCTGCCCTGCCGACAAAATATTAGGATATAATGCCAAATCATTTAGCGCCACAATTCCATCGACACTCACCAAGTCGCCTGTCATAAAAGACGAACTTGTAAACGCTCCTTCACATGGATAAACCCTATTCAAAGGTCGTACCCGCCAGTGATAATTTGTATTATCCCCCAAACCACCAACCACCACAAAAGTATCCGACACAATACCCTCTTTTATACGCAACGATGATGGAAAACTTGCCACACGATTGACCTCATAATAGTACAGATTGGCATTTTCCACACTACTCCATCGCAAGGCAGGTGCTGCCGTAACTACCTCGCCTTGAGCGGGTTCGAGCGGCATCGGCACGTCTGTTACGGGTACATCTATCACCTCTTGGTTGGTCAGCAAATCCTGTCGGTCATTGATAAGATTGGCTCGCATGGCATCTTGTTGTTCTTGCGAAAAATAAGAATTGCAAATACCCTCCGAATAACTCATATAATTACCGCCATCCGAGCGAAAAAATATACTATCCGGGTCTTTTTGCAGTTGCAAACTAAAGCCCGCAGAATCACAATTAAATGTAGAACTCAAATAATCCGGCGGTGTATCACAAAAACCGTCAGAAGCTTCCGCGCAATTTGAGTTATCTATACGCTCCACCGGAATGGGTGAAAACCAGCCACTTACGGATTCAGGCGTAGGTTCATTGAAATTATAATCAATCCCTTCCCATCCCAAAAATGTGTGCATCAAAGTAAAATAATGCCCTGCCTCATGCGCCCAAGTATGCCATGTCGGCAAATTCAAGTTCCCTATACTCAATGCCACTGCATCGGATATCGGATTATAATAGCCGCCTGCACCGGCGGATTCTTCCACGATATAACAATTGAATGTGCCGGGTACTCTATTCGTTTCCATCATCACCGCACCATCAGTAAAAGTACTGTGCGAATACCACGTTGAGTTATTGATATAATTCAAATCACCCTCTATATAAAAACGAATACCAACCGGTTCAAAATCCACATTCATCTGGCAAAATGTCCTGAAAATATCTTCCGTTGGGTAATATCCCGTTCCTACATCAGTACCGACTACATGTACCGTAACAGGCACATAAAAAGTCGTATCGCCACCTTTTGCATAAGCATCAGGATTCGCTTGATAATTTTTTAACCATTCCGACTTCACGGGTGGTGTGGCGCAAAGCTCAGTATGTTGTGCCTTCAAATTTAAGGTGAACAACAAGGTAAGGGAACATAAAATGTAGTTTCGCATAATGTTTGAGTTTAATCTATATGTATTATGAGAATAAATGAATTGATTCTTACAACTATTTAAATAAAATCCTATATTTGTAATTGTAAAACAATGTAAATTTACGTTATTATTTTCATTAACAATAAAAACAACTCATTATGACCAAAACAGAACACGTTGATAAAATTATCCAAAATCATATTTTATACGCTATGGGATTAGGTATTGTTCCTATTCCAATTTATGATATTATCGGAGTCGCGGCAGTTCAATTAGACATGTTGAGTCAAATCGGCAAAGTGTACGGCAAACCCTTTTCGGATATTGCCGGAAAATCTTTTATCGCCTCTGTCACAGGTACATCTTTGGCGCGTGTTGGTGCTTCGCTAATCAAATTGATACCCGGTGTTGGCAGTATCATCGGTGGTGTATCTATGTCGATTATGTCCGGGGCTTCAACTTATGCTTTAGGACAAGTTTGTAAACGTTTCTTTGATGATGATATTGACTTAGAGAACATTGACGAAGACCTCGCTAAAAACATCTACGAACAAGAACTCGAAAAAGGCAAAAAAGTCGCTTCCGACCTCAAACAAAAAGCCGAAAAAGAGAAAAAAACCACGCCTACCGCCACTTCTGCCCCTGCCAAAGCCGAAGAAGATATTTACACCCAATTGCTCAAACTCGGCGAACTGAAAGAAAAAGGTGTCATTACTGATGAGGAATTTCAGAAAATGAAAAAAGCATTGGTTGACAAATTTTAAACGATTTTTGATTCTGCGATTTTTGATTGAATAATTCTTCGTTTCGCTACGCGAAATATTAGTAGCTTTACGGAGTGATTAAGGGATAATGAGAAAACCCCAATCAAAAATAAAAAATCATGGCATGTTTAGAAAACCAGTTGACACTTTAAATGAACGAAAATAATGTAGTCCGTTTGCTAAACTTTTCAAGTTTCGTAAACGTAGGCATATAGCAAATGTTAGTAATTAACTAAGAATTAGTGCATTATGTACGTTTACGAAACTCGAAAAGTTTAGCAAACGGGTTTTCGAAGTATTGTTTTTATTTTTAAAACGAGAAAAAAAGTGTAAACTACTTTCGTGAGGAATCTAAACATACCAAAATCATTCAATCAAAAATCGTAAAATGAGTGCGTTCAGCAGTTTACAATTCCAGAGCAAAATAGCCCTATCTACCCTCGAAACCATTGCCAACCACCAACTTGGAAATCAGCCCTTGCCCATAGAGCAATTTGAACTTATGCCAAGCGACATACGTATCAATAGCGAAGGTAACAAACTTGTTGTCAAGGCAAATTTACGTGGTGCATTCTCCGGTAATGTGATCATCAAAGCCCTTCCAAAATACAATTCGACTTCCAGAGACATCGACTTCCAAGATATGGAACTCGACCTCGACGGCGACGACCTCAAAAGCAAAGGCATTGCCACCTTTGCCTCCGGCAAAATCCTCGAACAACTCAAAAAATTCGTCAAAATTCCTATTAAAATGATGGTGGACAACCTCAACACCAACATCCAATCCAACGAAGTACAGCCCGGACTCCTGCTCGAAGCCTCCATCATTGACTATCGCGTTCAAGACATTAAAGTGACGCCCGAATCACTTGCTTTTCAGTTAGATGCAGATGTCATCACCACTATAAAAACAAAAGACACAAGACAAGAGACTTGAGCCGAAAGATACCTCAACAACTCCTCAATTCAACAACCCAACAATTCGTCAATTCGTCAATTCGTCAATTCGACAACCCAACAATTCGTCAACACATGAAACAGTTTACACATATTAATACACAAGGCAATCCTTCTATGGTAGATGTCGGCAAAAAAACGCCTACACATCGCACTGCACGAGCGCAATCTATCGTAGAGGTGGACGACGAGATTATGAACTTGTTGGAAAATGATGAAATACACACCAAAAAAGGACCTGTATTTCAGACGGCTATCATCGCGGGTGTCATGGCAGCCAAAAAAACGGGCGAACTCATCCCCCTCTGCCACCCGATTGGCATGGACAATTGTGCGATTGACATTCATATCAACGACGAAAAACAAATCGTCATCAACTGCACCGCAAGCGTTTTTGCCAAGACGGGCATCGAAATGGAAGCCCTCACAGCCGCAAGCCTCGCAGCACTCACGATATACGATATGTGCAAAGCATTTTCGCACAATATTACCATAAAAGAAACCAAACTCATGGAAAAAACAGGCGGTAAAAAGGACTTTAAACGATAATTAATAGATTTAGAAATGTTAACAAGGAATCGCTGCTAATATATTATAGATATTGCAAATATTGAAAAAAATCATTATATTTGAATTTATACTCTATTTATTCACTCATTAAATTTAAAATAATGTATTTTAAAACACTTTTTTTAAGCGCATTTCTAAGCTTTTTATCATTAGGTCTTTTTGCACAAACGCCCTCGGCATACATTACCATAGAGTCGAATGACCAAGGCTTTTTACCGCCAAGAATGACCACAGTTAATCGGGACAACATCGCCGTTCCTGCTGATGGGATGATTATTTTTAACACAAGCACCGGCTATATCAATTATTATGATGTTTTTATGGGTTGGCTGCCCTTGGAGCCACCGGCTGCACCTGCGCCGACAGTTGCTGCTACACAAACCCTTAATATCGGAGCCAATGCCTTCAAAGCCACAAGGAGTTCTGATGTAGCCAGTTCCGGTTATGGACAAGGCGGTGCTTATATTGATAGCCCGGCTTTTGCCAGAATGACAGCACCAATTCATCTACCAGTAGGAACGGTGATAAATAGTGTTACCTTTTATTATAAAGATAATAGTGCAACTGGCGAGATTAATTTTAGTTTAGATAGAGAAAATCTTACAAGTGGTATTTTTAGTTCTATTGTGGATTTTGATACAGGCACAACAACCGCCTCTGATACTTGGGAAAGTAGCACAACTTTTACGCCCAATCATACACTTATTGCCGGATGGGGTTATCACATTGATGCCTTTTCTATCGGTTGGGATGGGGATATGGCAGTGAAAGGCGTTTCCATTAATTACACACTTCCCACGAATTAAGCATCTTTGGATTTGCGTAACTAATTGAATCAAAGATTTTAAAATTAAAAGACAAACTTAACTCGCCTTAATCCTGTTTCCTAAACTTTTCGAGTTTAGTAAACATAAGTAAAGCACAAATATTAGTAATTACCTGAAAAATCAGTACGCTGCTTCTCCGATAGCTATCGGAGTACAAAACTTGAAAAGTTTAGCAAACGGGGTATTGAAAATGCAAGGCGGGTAGGCTTTCCGGAAAGCTAAAAATCAACATATTAAACAACTTTTTGTTTCCCTTAAAAAGAACGATAAAAAATATTGATTGATAAAATATTATGCATAAAAAACATGCAACACTCAAACGCCCCAAACTCGGCAATTTCGGCAGAAATGAATGGGCAATGCTCGGTACGACCTGTGGTAATATTCAGCAATTGGCAAATGAAATTATCTCTGAATTATCCCCCAAATACCAACTCGCCTACGTAGATGCCGACCACAAAAGCCACGATGATAACAGCACAGATGACCTACCCAAAGCCATGATTTACACCGACAAAATTGGCTATCATCGCTTTGATTTTCAGGCAAATATGGAGCAGTATCATTTTCGGATGCACTTCAATGAGGCAGATTTAATTTTGGTCAATGGCAATCATTTCAAAGCCCACAAGCAGTTGGTTTTCATTGACCCGAAAAAAGCGGAATCATTGGGTCGTAAATTAGACCGACTGACTGATGTACAAGCATTTATATTGACCGATGAAACAAGTGATATTTATGATTTTTTGAAAAATCATTTACCCGAATATCAAAAAATACCCGTATTTCGCGCAAGCGAAACCCAACAAATAATTGATTTTCTCCAACAAAAAATAACGGAAAATATACCACCAATAAAAGGCTTGGTACTCGCAGGCGGACGCAGTACCCGCATGGGGCAAGACAAAGGCGCGATTGAATATTTCGGCAAACCGCACCGCGAATATATGCACGACCTTATTGCGCCATTTTGCAGCGAGACTTACCTCTCCTGTCGTAGCGAACAAGCTGCCGAATTGGGTGATTTCCCTTTGATTGAAGATGCATTTTTGGGGCTTGGTCCGCATGGAGCGATATTGTCGGCTTTTCGGGAAGACCCGGAAGCAGCGTGGTTGGTGATTGCTTGTGATTATCCTTTGATGAATGAGAAAACTATCCGTCAATTGGCGGAAAGTAGAGATGCTTCTTATGTGGCTACGGCATTTAATAGTCCGCACAGTGAATTTCCTGAACCGCTGATTACTATTTGGGAACCAAAGAGCTACCCGATATTATTCCAGTTTTTGGCACAGGGCTATTCTTGTCCGCGTAAGGTATTGATTAATTCGCGGGTGAATCTGATTGATGCTGCACAGCCTGAAATTTTTCAAAATATTAACCACAAAAAAGAATACGAAAGCATAATCAAAATATTAAAATAAATCCCCGTAGAAACGCGATTAATCGCGTCTCTACCATGTATTATGAATGACAAAATTCACATATTATTAAGTGATAAAACCCTGAATACAAATGACTGCATCCAATTCGTGAGCCTTCCGCATTGTGGTGGTATCAATGTATTTATTGGTACAGTGCGCGACCATACGCACGGGCGTGAAGTGACTCGCCTCGAATTTGAAGCCTATGCACCAATGGCAATTTCGGAGATGCGAAAATTAGCCGAAATCGCTTGCGAGCGATGGAATGTACAACGTATCGCCGTACATCACCGCACGGGCGTGTTAGGTATTGGCGAAATTCCGGTCATCATTGCAGTGGCTTGTCCGCACCGAAAAGCAGCGTTTGAGGCTTGCCAATTTGTCATTGATACCCTCAAACAGACTGTTCCGATTTGGAAAAAAGAAGTGTATGCCGATGGAGAAATCTGGGTGGCAGCACATCCGTGAGTTGACGAGTTGATGAATTGATGAGTTGTAGAATTGATGAATTGATGAATTGATGAATTGTCGAGTTGTTGAGTTGTTGAGTTGACGAGTTGTTGAGTTGTTGAGTTGATGAGAGAGTGTTCAAAAAAGTGTGTCACGCAGAGGGCGCAGAGAACGCAGAGGTCTGATAATCAATTCTCTGCGTTCTCC
>ENA-ORXR01002272-ORXR01002272.1-marine-metagenome-genome-assembly--contig:-NODE-2272-length-18557-cov-9.967262_pt1 | contig 18557 bp, 9 predicted proteins | sample MGYA00237866_ERZ511479 | MGnify/ENA metagenome assembly ERZ511479 | reverse complement strand
CTATGCTCTAATCAAGGACGTCTCATGACAGACCTCTTCGGAAAAATAGCAATCGTGACAGGCGGGACTCGCGATATTGGTCGTGCCTGTTCAATTAAACTTGCAGAAGCCGGCGCTAAAGTTGTGGTGAATTATCACAGCAACAAGGCGGCAGGCAAAGAAACCATTGCCATGATTAAAGCCGCTGGCGGCACCGCTATTCTTGTAAAAGGCGATATGACGAAAAAAGCGGATGTAGTTAATTTGGTGACAGATGCCCTCAAAGCTTTTGGCAATGAGATTCATATCCTTGTTAATAATGTCGGTGGACTTGTAGAGCGTAAAAAACTGCCAGACATGGACGAGGATTTTCTTAATCACGTCATGGCGTTGAACGTAAATTCGACATTTCTCGCCACCCAAGCGGTTGTTCCGCATATGCCCAAAGGCAGCTCGATTGTAAATCTCGCTTCGCTTGCAGGGCGTGATGGCGGCGGCGGCGGGGGGTCCTGGCCGCCGCCGCCGCCGTGGCGGTGGCGGCCGCGGCGCTCGGCGGCGGCTGGCCGCCCGCCGCCGCCGCCGCCGCCGCGCGTGCGGCCGCCGCCGAAGGGGTTGAGGCGGCGCCCACCGGTGCGGCGGCGGCCGCCGCCCAAGCAGCCGCGTCGGATGCCGCCGCGGCGGCGGCCGCCGCCGCCGTGCCCCGCGCGCCGGGCAGCGACGCGGGCGCCTCTGGTGACGGCGCTGCGCCCGGCAGTGGCCACCCGCACGCCCCCACGTCGGCCGCCGGGGACGCGCGCGGCGGCGGGGGCGAGCCCCCCGCCCGTGCCCGGCGGGGGCGTGTCGACCCCGCCGCCGCCGCGTCGGATCCAGACGGCGCCCCGCCGGCGGCAGCGGTGGACGCGGTCGCGGACGCGGACGCGGCGGCGGCGGCGGCGGCGGCGGCGGCGGATGCGGCGGCGGATGCGGCCCCGCCCACCGCCGACGCAGCAGACGGGGAGGAGGAGGACGACGAGGTGGCCCGCAACGTCGAGGCGCTGCGCGAGGCGATCGAGGCGGAGGGTCCCGCCGACGCACCGGCGGGCGCGCCAGAGGGGGGGGAGGGCCCCCCCGACGCGGCTGCCGACGCAGGGGTGGGGGCTGCGGCCAAGGCGCCCGCGCTGTTGCCCGCCGCGCGCGGCGGCGCGGATGGGGTGGTGCCCGACGGTGCAGACGCCGACGGCGCCGCCGCGTCGGTGCGGGACGCGGTGCAGGTGGCGCGGGAGCTCGGCTACCCCGCCGTCTTGCAGCTGGTCGTCCCCCCCCCGCGGCCCGGCCCGTCGGGCGCCGCCGCCGCCGACGGCGGGGCCGCCGCCGCCGCGCCCGCGCCGACCGTTGTGTTCCAAGTGGAGGAGGGCGTCGACCCCGACGATGCGGAGGCGGTGGCGGCGCCGCCCCCGCCGGGGAGCGTCACGGACGTGGAGGCCCCGTGGCTGCGCCTCCGCGGCGACGCGCTGCTCGTGGCCGTGCCGCCAGAGGTGCTTGGGGAGGCCAACCTTGCGTCTGTGATGGTTACGCTCGGCCGCCGCGCGTTTGACGCTGTGCACCTCGACGCGCTGCTGCCAGGGTGGTCAGAGACGGCGGCTGCCAGGGAGGCGCACGCAGCAGAGGGCGACGGTGACGAGGGTGCGGTGGACCCCGCCGCGCCTGGCGGCGGCAGTGGCGGCGGCGGCGGCGGCGACGGCGGCAGCGGCGGCAGCAGCGACGGCGGCGGCGGCGGGGAGCTGTCCAACCCCCCCCACCTGCTGCGGGAGGTCGACCCGGTCGCGGTTGCGATTGACGACCACGTGGTCCGCGCGGAGGAGTTGTGGGACGGCGGCCTCGACTACCCCGGCGCCGTCGACGCCTTCCAGGCGGCGGCCGACCTCGGCTCCCCCGGGGCGGCCACGTCCCTCGCCGCCATCCTCCTTGCGGGCGTCGGCGCGCCGGCGGGCACGGGCTCGGCGGCGGCCTTTGCGTCGACGCCCTCGTTTTTGGTGCGCCGCGACCTCCGCCGCGCGACGGCGTTGCTCGTCAATGCCACGGAGCGGACGGGGCACCCCGACGCGCACGCGCTCCTCGGGCTCGTCTACGCCGCGGGGCTGGACGTTGGGCCAGACGTCGACGAGGAGGCGGCGGCCGGCCCGCTTACGCGGGTGCCCCGCCCCGCGCTGGCCGTGCTGCACTGGTCCGTGGCCGCCGCGTCGGGCCACCTGCTCGCCCAAATGGCGTTGGCCAGCCGCCACCTCCACGGCGTCGACGTGCCGAAGTCGTGTGCGGCGGCCGCCAAACTGTACGCCGCCGCCGCCCGCTTGGTCGTCACCGACTACCTGCCGTCGTGGCATGTGCCGCCGCAGGCGCCGCTGCCAAAGAACCTCCACGTCCCGGAGCAGGTGCGGCTGACCGAGGCGGGGGCCCGGTCGGCCGCGTCGGGGGGCGGCAGCTTTCGCGACCGCCGCTCAGAGGAGGACGAGATTGTGGCCTACTACACCCACACGGCGGCGCACGGCGACGAGGGGGCCCTCGTCCACCTGGGGGCAATGGCCCAGGCGGGCGTCCGCGGGGTGCCCCTGGACGAGGAGCGGGCGGCGGACCTGTTTGCCCGCGCCGCCGCCCGGGGCTCGGCCGAAGGCGCGGCGCGCCTCGGCCTGCTGCACTTGTCGCAGGGGAAGAATGAGAGTGCGCTCTCGTACCTCCTCGAAGCGGACGCCAAGGGGCACTCGCTCGGCAGCTTGGGCGTCGGGTGGGCCTACCTCCACGGCTTGTACCAGCGCAAGCCGATGCGGTTTATGGGTGGCGACGGCGGCGACGGCGGCGACGATGCGGAGGCGACGGCGGCGGCCGAGGCGAGATGGCTCGACGAGCAGGCGGTGGAGCACCTCAAAAAGGCGGCGGAGAATGCGCAGCCCGACGCCCTCTACATCCTCGGGCAGCTGTACCGGGACGGTCGCGGCGTCAAGGCCGACTCTTCGGAATCGTACCGGCTGCTGCAAGCTGCGTCGACCTTTCACGACTTGCGTGCCAAGTACGAGCTGGGCATGATCTTGCTGCGGGGCGACCCGCCGGCGTCACCCAACTGCCCGGGGGCGGTCAAGATGCTCAAGTTGGTGGCTGAGGAGGGGGAGTGGAACGACGTGCTCGGGATGGCACTCGGCGCCCTCGAAGCGGGCGACGTTGGCGGCGCGCTGTACCGGTACGTGCAGGCCGCGCACGCGGGGATTGAGCTGGCACAGTTCAACGCGGGGCTGCTCTACGAGATGGGCTTTGTCGTCGACGAGGAGGAGCGCGTCGGCACCCGGACCGCCGCGCCAGCGTCGCCCGGACCGGTGGCAGCCGCCGAGTCGGCGCCGGCGGCGCCGGACGTGGAGGAACCGTCGGGATCGGAGGCGTCGACGGCGGCGGCGACCGAGAACGCCCCGCCGCCGGCGGGCGATACGGCAGACGTGGAGAAGGCGTCTGCCCCCCCCCCCACCACGCCTGCGACGCTGAGCGACGTGGCCACCGTGGACATGGCGTCTACCATCGCCGAGGCGGTGACCCCCCCCCCCGTGCCGGCACCCGGTCGCGGCGACGTGGTCGACCGCGCCATGCGGCTCTACCACATGTCGGCCCTCCAAGGTCATGCCGACTCCCTCCTCCGCATTGGCGACTTGTCGTACGAGGCGCGCGCCGACTTCCCGGCCGCCGCCGCGGCGTACCAGCGGGCGGGCAAGATGGGTTCTGCGGAAGCGTATTTCAACCTCGGCCTCATGTACGCACGCGGGGTCGGGCGGGAGCGGGACTTTTTCCTGGCCAAGCGTTACCTCGACTATGCGCGGGAGACGAGCCTCGAAGCCGCCCTCCCGGCGACCGCCGCGGTGTGGGTGTTGCAGCAGCTGTCGGCGGCCAAGGCGGCGGCCACCGCCGTGCGGGGCGGCATCCGCCGCGCGGCGGCGGTGCGGGACCGCTTCCTCCGTGGGTGGCCGGCGGTGGGGGTGCCACCGGCGGGGGGCGGGCGGGCTGGCGCCGCCGCCGCCACCGGTGGCGACGCGTTGGACGGCGGCCCGCGGGTGCTCGCGTGGGAAAACGCGGATTTGCTTCTGGTCGGCCCGCTGGCGGCGCTGCTCGCGGCGTTGGTCCTCGAGCGGCAGCGGCGGATCCTCGCGCGGCAGCGGCGGGAGCGCGACGCTGAGGCGGGGGAGGCGGCGCTGCGGCCGGGGGGGGCGGGTGGGGCCGCCGTCAGGCGGGGTGGCGGCGTGCTTGACGTGGGCCTAAGAAGACGCGCGGTGACGTGAGGCCGCGGCGTGTGAGGGATGGGGTGTCACCGAGTCGCAAAGGTACGTAGAGAAGAGGTTGATGGAGACTGGCTTGCTGCGTTGCGCGATTGGTCTTTCATAGGGGGGGCGTGAGCATTGTATGAACGTCGGAACGGTGGTGGCTCGACGCGTGGTCGGTTGCATGTGCAGGCTGCTGGTGGAGCCGACGGACAACAGGCGCTGGGTCGTCGGCATCAGGTGCCCCGGACGCGCTGGCGCGCCGACGAGAGTGTGACTCGTGCCACCCGTAGCGAGCTTCAACTGCGTGGCCGCGCGTGCTTTGGTGCTAAAGTCTGAGCGATGACCAGGGTGCCGATACAAGAGTGCCGGCGTCCGGCAGGAAAAGCACGGGCTGTTTATGGTCACACGCAAGAACACAAGAAGAGCAGGGAGTGTACAGCACACACGAAAAGCCCCACCGAAAATACACGACGCGACTGGGCTCATGGCGCGCGTCGCTCGCTAGTCCCGCGTCACGACGACATAGACGGCAGGCCTCGAAGTCCTTACTCATCCTTGAACGGCGAGTGGGTCCCCGGACGGTCGTACTGAGGACAGGGAGAGCGAAACAGAGGGCCATCCAGAGACAAGATCAAGGGCAGGGTGAAGACGAGATAACAAGGGAGATCGCGCTACCAAAGATATGGAAAAGCGAGTCAGTACCCAAGCGCTGCGAAAAGAGTAAAACAGAACACCATCTCCACGTCCCACCGTCCAGGACGTCTCTGATATAGGCGCCTTCAACATACCGTGTTGCCGTCGTTGCGGATCTTCTTGGAAACCACAAGCATGGCAATGAAGAAGCCGACCAGGAAGGCGTACCAGACGAGCAAGGCCCCGGTCGTCGTTACTGCACATCGAAAGAATAAGAAGAAAAAGATGAACGCGGAACTCCCAGGGATCAGCATATCGTTAGTAATCCCAATGAACGGCCGCCAGTTGCGCAAGGAACCAGAAAACGGCGACACGCGAGCATCCACTATACAAGAGGCTGCGGCAACGTACCCCACTCCATGCCCGTCATGCCAATGAACATGACTTTGTTGTCAGACGCCCGGCGCTGGACCGGGTTAGGGGGCAGCGACAGCTTCATGGTGTCGGCGAGGTGGGGGGCAACGACGACGACGACGTCGACAAGGAAGGGGAAGGCGAAGAGGAGAGGGAATGAATGTGAGGGGGAGGGCGATGAGTGAGGTGGAGTGAGAGTGGGTGGAGCAGGCCGACGACGAGCGGGCAAAACCGCGAGAGCTTCTTCAATCAGCCGTGGCCGTCTGTGGCCCGTCTCCCGCGGCGCCGCACCGCCCATGGACGCGCATTGCCCCTCAATGCGGCAAACGGGCCCCTCCGCGCCCCACAACGTAACATCCGCCTCCCGAGTGGGCCACCAGCGCCACCAAACGGCGGCAGCGTCCAATCATTGGCACTTGCAACGTGCCGCTGCTCACACCCACGCGGGGGCATCAGAAACGGTTCCCTCCCCTCGGCGGGCGTCGGGAAGGCGCCCAAGGTGGGGTCCTGCTTGCGCTGCAGCGGCGACGGCCGCTGACGCCTCTCCGTAGACGACAAGCGACGGCGCCAGTGGCTCGACGACCAAGCTCGGTGGCAGGCTGCACCCACAACGGAGCGCGCTCGTCGGGTCCCTGATCCATCATCAGTCAGTGGTCAAGTTGGCCGGCCGCCTGCGCGGCGCAAGTGCGGTCGTCACTCGTGGGTGGCCCCAGGAAGCCACGTGGTCGGACTGCTGGGCGGTGCGCAGGGGCCGCCAGGGCCCAGGAGAGGGTGGACAGGCGACGGTCGCTGAGAAGCAGTGGCACCTGAGCGTCTTGGAGGCTTCTGGGCCTCTGCGTATCCGGATTGTATTGTGGCCCAAGGGGTAGGGGAGTGGGCAGTGGCCCGCCGCTACAGTATACACTGGTGGAGCGCCTCCATGGGCAGACGACCCCAGGAAAGCGTGATGAGCCGGATAAAGAGAAAAATCCGACAACAGCGAGCGACTGGCAAAAAGTTAAGACTTGGAACAAATACAGCACAGAGACTGGTGTCGGCACTATAAAGGGTGGCCTGCTCGAGACACTTTAAACGAAAACAGAGAAAAAGAAGGTGCGTCTTATTGCACAAAACAAAAGACACACACGCGCAAACAAAAAAGCCATTCCATCAACCCCAAAAAAGAAAACGACACAATGCAAGAACAAAAAAGAAGAAAAACAGGTGAGGCGAGCCACGTTTGCAGCCCGCACGCCGTCTATGTCTTCGACACCCAGCCGCTGCTGCACGCAGAGCCCTCGATGCCCACATCCAGAGAGAAGTCCTACCTGGGCTGCATCTGTCAACCGGTGCAAGCTGTACAACGGAAAGAGGGAGTGACGCGAGCGCGCGCGACGCCTACAACACTGCCCAGCAGCCAACAGGCAATAATGGCCACCGCCGCAAGCCAGTCAGTGACTCATCGGCCGCACACGCGTAGAGGAAGGGCATGCACCGCGTAGCGAGAACACGCGCCGCATATTGAAGGAACAGCTACCGCCGCTGTCTACAAACCGCAACAGGTAAGCGGGACCGCCAGAACACCGAATCAGGGCGCGCGCCAAGCCCGCACACAATGCGTGTAGCCGCCACCAGGCGACACACACACGAAGTAAATACCGCACCCCGACACGGGAGCACGACATGACACCCTCCTCCCCCCGCTCTCCCCCCAACTCATCCGCACCAGCCCTGCCGCACGGGGGGGGGGCGTCAGTCAGGCAGGACCTCCTCCTTGTTGCCCAGCTTGTTAAGGTGCAGGTACGTGTCAGTCCCCCACCCGTCCATGCTCATGAGGGTCAACTCGCCACCAAAGAACCGCGCGTACGCGCGGGAGAGGGGCAGGCCATAGCCAAAGCCCGCCAACACCTCGGGCCGCGACGCGCCCTTGGCCGCATAATCATCCTCCATCCGGAAGAGCGTCTCGGCCGGCACCGCCGCCGTCGTGAAGAAGTAGTCAAAGACGCGGTCGACGTCCGAGCGGCGCATGCCGCCGCCCTCGTCGCTCAGTTTGATAGTCACGTCCTCCGCCCCGTCTGCAATTATCATCTTGACGGGCGGCAGCACCGGTGAGTCGGCGTGGCTCTCGACGGTCGCGCGGACCGAGTTCTTGAGCAGCTCAAACATGATCAAAAACATGTGGCCATCCAGGTAGGGCAGCGACAGATCCGTGTTGCCCAGGATATCAATGTCGGGCGCCTCGCCCAAGTTGTGGTACGCAATTTGCCGCACCGCCTCGGCAGCGTCGGCGGCAACGACAGCCGGCTGGCAGCTGGTGTTGATGATGCCGGCAAAACCAGGCTTGGGCGCCGCCATCGCCAACTGGTGAGAAATCAGCACGCGAATGCCGATTCGGGACGAGTAGAAGCGGTCAAGGAAGGATGTCACTAGACGGTCGTCCGCCGACACCCCGCACTCGGCCTTGAGCTCGATAATGCCTTGCGCAATCAGCCTCACCACGTCGTCGTGGCGGGTGCGAACCATACGGATGACATTGTTGAGGCGGGCCACGTCCGCCTCCTCCGTCGGCCGCGGCTCAGACACCAAATCCAAAAACGACTGCGCGTACATCTCCCGCACCTTGATTACGGAAGGCATGCTGCACAGGCGATAGGGAAGGTTCTCCAACTCCAACACTCGCCGCGCCAACCGGACGGGCAGCTCGCAGTAAAGCCACTGGGCAGATAGCAGCTCGTGGCCGGGCACGCGGCTCGACGCAAACTCGTACAGATTCTTGAGCGTCAGCGGCGTCTGCTCCAACCGCGCGTACTGTTGCAGCTGCTCGGAGAGGGCGGCGGTGAGGCCACCACTGTTGACCGCCGTGCGGGTGGCCGGGCACGAGGCCGGAGACGGGGTGCCCAGGCCCATCGACGGGGACGAGGCGGAGGAGGTGTCCCAGCGGGAGCTCCGCCCACGCGGCGACTTGGGCGCCGTGCTGCCCTCCTTGGTACTTGCTGCGGACCGCACCGCCGAGGCGCGCGTCGCGGCCGCCGCCGACGCGCTCCGCCCGCGTTGTTGTTGTTGCCGCGCCGCGGCGCCGAGGTGGCCGGCCGGGCTCGCACCGCCGGCACCGCCGCGCCGACTACCCGAGCCAGTCGTCGCCACCGACGCGGCAGACCGGGCCGCCCATTGCCGGGAGGCGGTCGGGGGCGGGGGAGATTCGGCACGGCGCGCCGCCGCGCCGCTGCGTCGGCGGACGGCCGCTGCCGCTGCCGCCGAGGCGGCCGCACGAGCCCCGCCGCCCGACGCAGTCGAGACGGAACGGACGTGGGCGGCAACAATCGCGCGGGCTGCGGAGGTGGACAACATCGTCTAGGGGGGGAGGGAACGGAGGGCGGCAAGGGGGGGGCGGACAACACCACAACAAGCACGTCAGGTCAACAGGGGCGGGCGGCAATCGCGCGCCGCTGCGTTCGGGCATAGGATGCAGCTCCGGAGGGGCAAGGAGACGGCGTTGACCGCGCTGGCAGCGGCAGCCACTAAGAAAAGCAGCGGTCGATGGGACCGCGGGAGCGGCGACAGCGACAACGGTGGCAGTGATTGCCCGCACGACGGCGGTAAAGAATGGGCGCGATGGCACGTCGCAAAGAGAGACTGGACAGCGGGGCCGTGCATCTGAAGAGCGACGGTGGGTGAGTTGCAGAGGCAAGTGGCCTGTCACCTGGCGGGAAGGGTGGGTGCTTCGGCTCCCACCGCGTCAGCTTGCCCTATCCCCACCCTGCCAAACAATGTGGCTTGAGGCAGCTGCTGAGGGGGGTAGCCGAGTCGGCGTCATCCCACGGCCGCACCTCAGCTGGTCCTGGGAGGCCAGCAGGCCTGCCATGCAGCCATCCACCACCCAGGACGCGCAGCGGGACTGCGTTAGCCCTCACATGCGGCGTGGCCACACACCTGGGGGGCACTCGGTTGACCACCGGTGCCCCCCGTTTACTGGTCAACAGCAAGAAATATCTCGCGGGTCCAATCCCCCTTCCGTGGGGCTCACGGTGGTCCTGTGGTACCACGGGCGAAATCTCGTGAGTGGACGGTCGGTGGCACTCGGACGCCGTCTGCAATCAATTGTGTGGTTCGCATTCGACGAGCGTCGCAGAAGGCGAATCTGATCGTGCGGCAAAGGGCCTCGACTGGAAGGTCGCGACGGTCCGGGCCAGCTGGGGGAACCTGATCAGACCGCGGAGGCACGAAACGGCGCTGGTGCCGTGGCGGTCAACAGCAGAAAAAAACCCTACACGGAAAAACAGCAAGCAGATAAAAAGTGAATCGGGAACGCCTCGCACCACCCAGCACGTGTGACAGGCAGGGATCGCGCACTATCGGGTCCTGTCCGAGGGTCCCAGAGGAGGTCCGAGCGAGGCTGATCTATTTGGTGTTGGACGGACCGCCCCGGTCAAGGGTGCGCCCGCCATCGTGGCCGCTGCAGCTTGCCCAGTGTTGGATGCATAGCTACCGGGGCCACCGTCTCCACAGTTGGCCACGCCGCGGCCCAACACAAAGCGCCTCTCTCGTGAGTCACCACAGCATCACCATCATTTAGCGCCAGTCGGTACCTGCAAGGCCGTGGCGACCTGGACCATGGTTGCACCGTCCGCCTCCCCAGAGGCGGCTAGTGCAACACAGGTGATCACCTCCGGCCCACGGGATACAACCGGATTGCAGCCACACGAGCTGCCGCCAACCCAATGGCGAAAATAGAGGAAAGCAGCAACATACAGAGCCACGGTGTAGCCGAGTCCAAGCGTGACATGAATGACATGAATAGTGAAAACCCTTCACACCATGAGCAAAGGACGAGCAGAGTCGTGACATCGCCCACGGCCGACGGCAGCAAGCACCTAAAATGACCTCTTGACCAACTTCCCCCATCTGCTGCACGCAAAACCCGCCGACACTGTCGACATTGGTCTGTGTGTACCACCCTCATGGTGCCCCGCCCGTCCTATGGCCGCGGCGGCACGGCGGCGGCGGCCGCTCCCATCCCCCTCGCGGCGGCCGGCCCTTTGCCCGCCTCGCCCGCCGCGGCAATGTGGTGCAGTGCCTTGTCCAAGAAGGAACCCGGCACGGAAGAGCCATGCAGCACGGCCTCCCCCCCGGACAGCTCCCGGCGCATCTTATTGAGAAGGTCCGCGCCCGCCCCCGCGGAGGCAGACCCAGTCAGCGACGCTTCTGACGGGTAGTAGTCGCCGAGGAGTTCTGGCGCGCGGACGTCCCCATTGACGATGGCGCTAAGATGGACGATCAAGTCGTGCGTCATGTCCTCGCTAACGACCGAGTCTTGCGCGTAGGCCGGGTGGGCTTCGAGGAAGCGCCGCATATAGGTGGCGGCAGTCATCAGCCGCCCAGCCGCACGGTCGCCAACAAAGTCAAGATAGGCAGTCAGGCGCATGCGGCGGTCGGCTGGGAGTGCGAGGGAGGCCAGGTACCCCTTGACGAGGGGAATGAGGCCCGGGAAGGTTTGACCGGCCGCAAAGCCGCCGTCAAGCGGCTTCCCGTTAAAGATTTCGTCGAGCGTCATGGCTGACATCGCGTCTGGGTCCTCCGCGTCTTCGTCGCCACAGTAGGCTTCGAACGCGCCGTCCTTGAGCACCGCCTGGTGCAGGTGCCCGCATTCGCACAGGAAGCTGCCCGCCGCCCGTGCCGCCATGTCTCCACCGGCGGAAACGTGTGGGACGTCGACTGGTGCGGCCGCCGCCGCGCCTGGGCGGATAGAAGAGGCCGTCCGGCGAAAGATGTTTTTGCGAAATGTGAACCGTCCCGCCGGCGCCGCACCGCGCTCGTGGGCGGCCGCCATGTTGGCGTCGACCGCCGACATGGGCACGTACAAGTTAAGGTCGAAGGCGATGATGACGCGGGAGAGGAGGACGATGAAGACCGAAAACGCGGCGTTCTCAAAGTCCGTCAACTGCACGTCCATGGAGCGGAACTCGGTGCGCCAGCCAATGTCCGACCCTGGGGGCGGCGGCTTGAAGCGGACCGTGTTCCAGTTCGTGCTCTGGATGTTCTCAAAGTGTTCCGTCGACGCCATGTTATCGACCTCAATCCGGTCCGTGAAAATGACCAATGGCTGCCGCACATACAGGTGGGCAACGTGCTCTGCCAGCCGCTCGTCAATGCCCGCGTCCACCAACCGCGTGTAGACCTTCTCGTTGAGCGCCACGGGTATGTCATTGTAGACTTCCGGCTTGAGGTCGACCCGCGGGGAGATGTAGCAGTCAATCGAGTCGTAGCGGGACTTGGTGATGACGCCGCCGGACTGCTCCGCGGGCGTCCGGTCGTCGACCGACGCCGCAATAACGTTCCACCGCACGTCCGTGTCGGCGAGGAGCCCTCGCAGGACGGGGGTGGCCGCCGACACAGCGAGCATCAGCGGTGCCATGACAGCCAGCTGGTCGTACAAGTGACGGGATTCGTCCATGTCCCGTGCTTGGAGAGTCACCTGCAGGCAACCGAGGCCCATGCCAAAAGCCATCGAGTCCATCCCGATGTAGTCGACGCGGTCGCCAGCCGCGTCCTCGATGCGGGTGTAGGCGCTGTCCTCAACGGGTGCTGCGGAAGAGGAAGGCGTCGAAGCGGGCGCTGGCGCCGCCGGCTCGGTCGCCCCGTTGGCGCCCCCGTGCGCCGCCGCCGCCGCGCGGGTGGCCAAGCCCGGCGGCAACACTGGCACTGTGTTGGGCGTGCGCTCATCGCGGAAGAGCGGCACACGAATGTCGACCTTGCCGCCCCGCCGGAAGCGGATGTTGCGTGACAGTGTGCGGAAGCGAGGGTGCGGCGTAATCACATCGTCCGAAGTATAAAAGGAGCGCGCGTAAGGCCCGTAGGGGGAGGTTGGCGGCACCGTGCTGTCTTCGCAGCCGATGCGCGGGAAGGCCGTCAGGGTCATCACCGACTGGCCCGGCTCCAGGAGAGCAGCCACCTCCCGCCGCCGCAGCGCCATGTTCTGCTCCACGAGGTCGAGGTCAGCTGCATAGCAGCGGTAGGGCGTGCCGGGCGTGCCTTCGATCATCCAATTGGCGTACTCAGGGCGCCACAGGACCGCTACCGTCGAGCCCGCCGGCGTCGCGTGCTCCTCCCGGCTCAGGATTTCGAGCAGCTCCGCCGCGCGCAGCAGAAGGCGCGTGCGTCGACCGCTTGCGTCAGACGCGAGGAGCGTGTACTCGATTTCGTCGCCCCACTTAAGCACGTCGTTGGTCCGCCCGACCGTGTTCCGGTAGACCTCAAGGAACTGCGTGACGCCATCATCCTTGACGCGCTCCCGAACGCCGCCCTGGTCCTCGTCTGTCCACGATAACGGCACGCCAGCCGCTTCCAGGAAGCCCATTTCGGGCGGCAGAGAAGAGCAAAGCGCCGCAGCACAACAAACCCAGATTGGCCCGCCGCCAGCGGCCTCAGCAGAAAGCTCCTGCGGCAAGACAACGACAAGGCCCTAGGGCTCTCAGGGCAGAAAACACCACAGCGGGCGTGAGCAGTGGGTGGGCTACCGCAACTGCTACCCGCCGTCACTGCGAGTGCGCGCTACAAAACCAGCGACCGCCGGTGGAGGGGCACTTGCTACGGCTGCAGCAACGCCGCATCCCCGACCAACGAAAGATGCAGAGCAGCTTGTGGTACCGTGAGGTGCAGAATGAGCCACCCAACTACAAGCTGTCGTCCCTTCTCAGTGGGTAGAACTCCATGCTGGTTCCATCCCCTGAACTTCAAGTGCATCGTGAGCTGTGAGATAGTAATTAAGACCGTTCAAAAATAAGTCAACATCGTTTCACAAATGCATACGGAATCCCAATAGGACAAATGAATAGTTGTCCACAAAATCCATACAACACGTCGATATCAATTTTGGGAAAATGTAGTGTCTTTTCTAGGTAGACATCCTATTTCACACTAAGTGCCCGCCGCCAAACCCCTCTCTGCGTCATTTGTCGGGCCCCCCCCCTCAGCAGCCGCTCAGAGCAGTGGCCTTCAGCGCACACAGACCTGCGTCTGGCTTCGTGGCGTGCGGCCCTCAACGAGCAAGGAGTGGGGGGGGCGCGCGGACGCGGCGCAGCAGAACAGCCCCCTCGTCTCGGCGTCGCGCGGTGTGTCGGCTCACGATCCGCCCCCGTCCATTGCCGGCGGGTGAAGGTGGTGGCGGCTCGCCCTTTCTTCTTCCCCCTGCGTTCAGGCGCAGCGTCGTCGAGAGTCCTGGTTGCGGCGCGCGGCCGCGCGTGTGGGCCGCCACTGGCGGTTGCTATTGAGGCGGTGGTTGCGTGGGGCGGAGGGCGGGCGTGGTTTGGCGGACGGTCGACCCGGTGTCGTCGGCAGGCCTGTCCCGCGGGTTTGTTGCGGGCCTGGTCGAGGTGCGGGCGCGTTCGTGGAGGTCGGTTGGTCGGCTGGTTGTTTGGAGAGTTCTTGGGGCGCGTGCCGCAGCCATCTGGCTGCGGTCGACGTTGCCTGAGGCCGGTCGACGTCACTCGTGTCGGTTTTGGGCCAGCGTGGATCGGCCGCACGCGGGTGACGACGTTGAGGGTCTTCGGGTGCCTCGTGGCAGCTGCGGGCGGCTCGCGATCGCACCGGTCCGTGCCCGTGGGCACCGGACAGTCGTGGCATCGGGCTGTTGGAAAACGGCCGTGTTCGAGCTTGCGCTTATCCCAAGGTTGATCGTCCGGGGGACCCTCCTCTATCGTGCCATCAGTCAGGTGGCGTGGCGTACTACCATATCGCGATCGGCTCCGTTGTCTCCATCTCCCCTGTTGCAGCACCATCTACGTCTCCAAGTTGACTCTACCCTTATACGTGTGCCCTTGCCGCTGTTGCATCCTGGTTTTCGTTGGTTCGCACGTTCTGTTCTTGTCGCGGGCCCTCCCCGACAAGGCTGAATTGGTGAACTGTTGCGGCCTGCGCTGTGTCTCAGGTCGGTTGTCGTCCGCGTCATCAGGTACTCTCTTCCTTTGGCCCCTGTCTTTAGTGCTCTAGTGCTTTGCCTGTGGACTTCGGTCCCCCTTTGTGGGCACCTCGTCGCAATCAGCAGTTGACGAACTGGTCTTCCCTTGCTCTCCCGGAGTCGCCCCTGTGTGCGATCGCGGGCCACGCTGGCGGTGGCCTCACTCCCCCTCAAGTCATGAGCGGCGCGAACCGCGGCGGTCGGCCGCGCTACGATGTGCACCCACGTGCAGCTGCCGCCCCCCATGCAGGGCCCGCTTCAGGGCCCGCGGCGGTCCGCCCCACTCCGCCATCGACGGGCGCCTGGGGCCGTGGCCCCCCGCTGACGGCCACTTTCCGCCCGCAGCCGGCCCATCCGTCGATGCCATACGGGACGTCGCCGCCTGCGGCTGGGGTGCGATATGGACAGCCGCCGCCGCAGGTGGCGCCGCGTTATGGGCAGCCGCCACCACCGGCCGGTTACGCGCCCCAGTACCGTGCGCAGTATCCTCCGCCGCCGCCCCAGGCGCCGCCGGGGGCGCCGCCTGGCCAGTCGCCGCACGCTAGGCCTCCGGGAGTGATGGCTGGTGGCTACCGTCAACCATTTATGCAGCAGATGCCCCCGCCGCTGCCTCATCAAGCCCCGCCCCTGCCGCCACAGGCGCAGGCATCTTCCCAAGCAGCGGCAGCACCTCAGGCGCAGCCTGCGCTCCAAGGTCCCCCGCAACATCCGCAGCAGCGCCAACCTCCCCGACCGATGCCGCCGCCGCAGCAGCCACTCCCGCCTGTGCCGCCCCCGCCGCAGCAGCCGCAGCAGCCGCAGCCGCAGCTGCAGGCACCGCACATGCAGCCGCGTCTTCAAGAACCGAACAACCAGGCGCAGCCACAGCAGATGCTTCAGCAACCTTCGCACCTGATGCAGCAGCAGCCTCTTCACCAAGCTCGGCCGCAACCTCCGCCGCAGGCGCCTCAGGCGCCGCCGCCGCAGGCGCAACAACCGCAGGTGGCGTTCCAGCAAAGACCACAACCGGGCTACTCGCCGTCGTACTACGGCAATGGTAGTGGCAGTCAGAACCCTTCCTATGGCGGTCCGAACTCAGGGGTTCGCTCTCAAGGCGTCACGCCTCAAGGGCAGGCGCCCCCGCCGCCCATGCAACAGTCGCAGCAGCCACAGCTGCCGCAGCAGCCGCAGCAGCTGCAGCAGCCGCAGCAACCGCAGCAACCGCAGCAGCCGCAGCAGCCGCAACAGGTGCAACAGGTGCAGCAGCCGCAGCAGCCGCAACAGCCGCAACAGGTGCAGCAGCCGCAGCAGCCGCAACAGGTGCAGCAATCGCAGCAGCCGCAGCAGCCGCAGCAGCCGCAGCCGCAGCCGCAGCAATCGCCGGCGCAGCTGCAGCCGATGCCCCCTCGCCAGCAGCAGCAGCAGCCTTCTCGTCAGCAGCAGCAGCATCAACATCGTCAGCAGCAGCAGCAGCAGCAACCGCGTCAGCAGCAGCAGCAGCCTCGTCAGCAGCAGCAGCAGCCTCGTCAGCAGCAGCAGCAGCCTCGTCAGCCTCAGCAGCAGCAGCCCCGCCAACAGTCGCAGCAGCAGCCTCGTCAGCAGCAGCAGCAGCAGCAGCCTCGTCAGCAGCAGCAACAGCAGCCTCGTCGTCAGCAGCAGCCTGCCCGCTCGCAGCAGCAGCAGTCGTCAAATGGCCAGGCGCCGGTGCCGCGTCAATTACCGCAGCACCAGCAGTCTTACGTGCCGCCGCCCGTTCAGCAACGCGTGCACCAAGATGCGCGGCTCAACCCGCCAGTGACACAGGCGTCGCCTCGTGCGGCAGCGCCGCAGGCGCTTAACAATGGCTCGGCCAACCACGGGACCGGGGCTGTCCCTGTCTCAGGCCCGGGCTCCTCTTCGTCGGCCATGATTGTGGCTGGCCAGCCGCAAGGTCGGCCAACGCGCCCTCGTGACGATCGTATCAAGACGGAGGATGTGACGGCGACCAAGGGCAACGAGTTTGCCGACTACTACCTCAAGCAGGACCTGCTGCTGGGCATCTTTGATGAGGGCTTCGAGAAACCATCGCCTATCCAGGAGGAGGCCATTCCGGTAGCCCTGGTCGGCCGGGACATCCTGGCGCGCGCTAAAAATGGGACGGGCAAGACGGGGGCGTTCCTCATCCCCATTCTGGAGCGCGTGGACGTCAGCCAAGATACCCCTGGGGCGGTGGTGCTTGTCCCGACTCGGGAGCTGGCTCTGCAGACGGCGCAGGTTGCCAAGAAGCTGGGGCGCCATCTCAAGGGCCTCGAGGTGATGGTGTCCACTGGCGGGACGGCCCTCAAGGACGACATTATGCGGCTGTATCAGCCTGTGCATGTGCTGGTGGCCACGCCCGGTCGGGTGCTCGATTTGGCGGAGAAGGGCGTTGCCAAGCTGTCCGGCTGCAAGTTGCTGGTATTGGACGAGGCCGACAAACTACTGTCACGCGAGTTTACGCCGCTTGTGGAAGCCATCATAACGCGCCACCTGCCCAAGGAGCGGCAGATCATGTTGTTCTCTGCGACCTTTCCGGTTGCCGTCAAGGGCTTCCGGGACCGCTTCCAGCGCAAGGCGCACGAGATTAACCTGATGGACGAGCTGACTCTGCGGGGCATCACGCAGTTTTACGCCTTCGTGGAGGAGTCCAAGAAGGTGCACTGCCTCAATACGCTCTTCTCCAAGCTGCAGATCAACCAGAGTATTATCTTCTGCAACAGCGTCACCCGCGTGGAGCTGCTGGCCAAGAAGATCACAGAGCTGGGCTACTCGTGCTTCTACATCCACGCCAAGATGCCTCAGAGCCATCGCAACCGCGTCTTTCATGACTTCCGGTCGGGCGCGTGCCGCAACTTGGTTTCGTCGGATCTGTTTACCCGCGGCATTGACATCCAAGCGGTCAACGTGGTCATCAACTTTGATTTTCCCAAAAGCTCCGAGACCTACCTTCACCGTGTGGGCCGGTCGGGCCGCTTTGGCCACCGGGGGTTGGCGATCTCCATGATCACCTTTGAGGACCGATTCAACCTGTACCGCATCGAGCAGGAGCTCGGCACTGAGATTGGGCCGATCCCGCCGTCGGTCGATAAGGACCTCTACTGCGCCTAAGCTGCCCTTGTGGCTGAGCCGTCGCATGGGAGATCCATGCGGCACCTCCGTGGGCGTCGTGTCCACGGTTGCCCGGCTTCCTTGCCTGGCGTGTACAGCTCGTGGTGCCGCTGTGGTGGGGGTGGTGGGTGTGTGGTTGGTGGCGGAAGGTACTTGCTTGTCCTGTTCGGTGGTGGTCGGGGTGCCAAGGTTTTGGCGGCTGCATGCAATGTGCGGTGGGGCGAGCCCGCAGCTCTGCCGTGCCTTGATCGTTTTCTCTGTTTTCGTTTTGGTTTCGCGTCGAGTTTGCATTGTGTTTTTGCGTGTTTGTGTGCGAGTTTGAGTGGGCGTGTGTGCAGGCGTTCTTTGCATGGCGTCTGTGCAGGCGTGTGGGTTGTTCCTGGTGCGGACGTGGTGGTGACTTCTCTCGGCGGTCGGCTGGCACCTGCGAGGTTATCAGCCGGCCGCCAGGGGCCTGGATGGGGGGACTTCCCCTTCTGGCTCTTTGACGGGTGGCGTCGACGGGCGGGCGTCGACGGCTACCGGGTGACTGGTACACACCGGACGACGATGGCGCCGCGGCGAGTGCGGCACGTCAACTCTGTGCTCGCCGCGGCGGCCGTTTCGGTGTGCCACTGGTTGGGCGTGGAGGGTGGGTGGGGCACGAGCCTGGGCTTGTATGCCGGGCTTGTGTGGTGTGGGTGGGCGGCCGCCAGCGCTTATAGCGCCGACGGCCGCCCCTACGGCCGCGGGTCGGGCGGCTGGGGGGGTCACGCCGCAGTGCGGTGTGGGTGTGGTGGGTTGTGGACGGGAGGGGGCGTGGTGGGTCGCGGGACGAGCAACTAACAGAAAATGGGTGCGACAAAAAACAATAAAAAATAAGGGACTGGGCGCGGAGCGGGGTGTGCGTGCGACAGCACGTGTGCCCGCCCCGCGTCTGGTCCCGCCCAAAAAGACAGACGCGGCCACGACACCCACAGCAACTGCCAGCATCTTTACGTCGGGTCTGCAGCGCGGGGTCTCAGCGTTGCAGCGCAGGCAGCGGTGCCAGACGACACGCCTACCCGTCCTTGCCCTCACGCGCTGCCGCAGGGACCCCCACGGGCCCGACGCACGCCGCACGCCGCAAGGCGTGCCACCCGGCCCGCGGTCTGCGCGCCCCCGCGGCTGCCCCCACCCCGTCCCGACGCCGACGGCGGCGGCGGCGGCGGCGGCGCCACCCCACCCGCCGTCTCGCCGCCGCC
>ENA-ORXR01002271-ORXR01002271.1-marine-metagenome-genome-assembly--contig:-NODE-2271-length-18559-cov-19.220593_pt1 | contig 18559 bp, 16 predicted proteins | sample MGYA00237866_ERZ511479 | MGnify/ENA metagenome assembly ERZ511479 | reverse complement strand
TCCGGCGTGCTCATCCACACCTCCGTCCGCTACTGGCGGGCGACCAAGAAACTCCGCGCCGAAGACCTCGGTCTGGACCCCGCCCAGCTCAGCGACCGGCTCATCAGCCTCGGGCACAAGAAGCTTCTCCCCAAGGACCGCCTCCAGCGCTTCGCCCTACTTGAAGGCCGCGCCCACGCCCTGGTCGAATCCTCGAGCTTTCCCTTCCTCAACGGCATCGCCCGTTTTCTCCCCAACGCCAAGCTGGCCGATGTGAACGAACAGCTCACGCGCTTACAGGCGGAGTTCTTCGCCGAGCGTGACGCCTTCCTCGCCCAATATCCGATGCTCCGCACCGCCGCCCTCGGCGAGTGGGCTGAGACCGCCAGCCGCCTCGCGGTCGATCCGGATGTGCTGGTCGCTAACGTGGCCGCCGCCTTTCCAGATCCTGGACGACTCGAGCGCAAGTATCGGTTCGAAACCCAGTACTTCCAGGTCACCGTGCCTGAAGGCTTGGAAGTCGATCTCGTGCAGGCCGCAGACCAGGCCGCCATCTCTGCCGCCCGTCAGCAGGCAGCCAACCAAGCCCGACAACAGATCCACGAAGGCGTGGACCGATTCGTCTCCGACGCCGTGGCCACATTGCGCGAACAGACAGCCGGCCTGTGCGATGAGATGCTGACCAGCATCCGTGAGAGCAAGACCGGCGTCCACCAGCGTACGCTCAACCGTCTGTCCCGCTTCATCGATAACTTCCGCGAGCTGAACTTCGCCGGGGACGCACAGATGGACACCCTGCTGGAGAACGCCCGCCAGGAACTGCTTAGCACCACCGCCGAGCAGTACCGCGACGACACCTTCGCGCGCGAACGACTCGAAGGTGGACTGAGCGCCTTACGCGATACCGCCCGCGACCTGTCCACTCGCGACACCCGGCAACTCGTCGAACGCTTCGGCCAGGTTGGCCGACGTCGGCTTCACCGCGTCGCCTGAGTGAATTCCAGAGAGCCCGGTGCGATCATTCGATTAAAAAGTATCCGCAGAATACTCTTCAAAACGTCTCAGGGATTTCCTAGATACAGATGGACTTCAGGTTATTCTTAGGCGGTCCTTCCATCCTAGACTAAAGTATTGCTTGGAGTTGTCTGCTCTCTGCAAAGTGGGAGGGCTGCCCCTAGTGAGGCGTCCTTTGAAATCGTTCGGTCTTACCACTCATGGCTCCACGAAAGCGCGGCGTGGATATTCAGTCAACTTCACCACGTTTCTTCATCTTTTTAAATTCTGCCCGTGCCTCTTTCATGACATCCTTTACATCGCTTTCTTTCGCAGCTTCTTTCGCCATCTCCTTCAATTCTGCTTCGCTGAGGGTTGTAGGGTCGATTCCGCGACTGAATAGTTTCGTCATAATTTTAAGGAATACATAGCCAGATGCTAAAGTGAGGGCATAACAAGTGGCCCCCATAATAACTGACGCGCCCACACTTCCAAGCCCTGGAACGAGAGAAAAAGCTGTGGTAAGAACTACTGCCCCAACTAGACCACTGGCAATGTTAGTGGCAACGCCCGATGCTAGAGATTTCAATATATTGCTGGAGATTGGCAAGTCAATCAACGCTCCAATTCTGACGTACATCCCCCATATAAACCCTGCCGAAATTGTAAAAGCGGCGGTTCCACCTGCACCAGGAATCCAAGCTGACCCGAGTGCCGATATGGCGGCTCCTTTCGAGTGGAATTTCACGACGTTTGCAATTTCGCTTGGCAAGTTTTCGTCGACAGTTTTATCCATGGCTTTAACCAGTCGCGTTGCCTGTTCTAATAAAAAGCCTTCCATGATTCTTCTCCTTTTAATGCTGTCGGTGAGCGGCGGCGTGGTTTAGCTGGTTCAGTTTAAAAGCATTTTAAAGCGATCCTCAGTGAGCTCGTGTTGAGCGCACGGGGAGGAAGTTCGGTTCACGAAAATGCCGCGATTTTGGGGGCGGTTGAAGCTTATTCGCGACCGCGCGCGAAGAGGCCAGCACACCGTTAAAATCGCGCTATCATTTCCTCCGTCACCGCCCTCTATACCCATTTTGAATCCTCCGCGATTTTGTAGACTTCGGGCGTAGTGCGCAATCGTCGCCGTGCAAACCAGCGCTCTGATTTCGCATGCAGAGCCCAAACCCCTCCATAAGCGGCCCTGTCGTTTGATGCGGAGGACGACACCACCATAAGTACATACATAAATAATCATCCCCTTCATTTTCAATTCCTAGCCGATTACGAATAAACAGTCTATCAGGAAAAACCTGATCATGAAGGCCCAATCCAAAGGAGGCTCCATGAGCCATTTTACCACCATCGAAACCCAGGTCCGTGACCTGGACGCTCTGCGCGACACTTGCGACGAGCTGAACATCACGGTCCTCACCGAAACACCCTGCCGCGGCTACGCCCAGCAGACCCGCGAGACAGATGTTACCCTCCGCCCGCCGGACTCCCCGTACGATATCGCGTGTGACAAGCAGGAGAACGAGTCGTACGCTCTGACCACCGACTGGTGGGGCGGACACGTCGAACGCACTGTCGGCCCCGAGTTCGGACGTCTGCTCCAGCTGTACGGCGTGCATAAGGCGACCCGCGAGGCCCGCCGACGCGGACACCGTGTCCGCCGACGTCAGCGCGACGACGGCAGCATTCAGCTCTCGATCGCGGGAGGTGCGGCATGAGCCAGCCCTCCATCGAGGTCGTCGTCCATACCGACGGCCGTATCGAGATCGACGCCGTGGGCTACCAGGGCAACGACTGCGAGAAAGCCACCAGTTGGCTCGAACGCGCCCTCGGCCTGTTCACCTCCCGCAAGCGCAAGCCCGAGTACCACCGGCGCCGCACCCGCAACAAGAACCGGCAGAAGCTTGGCGGCGGGGAAGGCGATGCCTAACCCCGCCCTGAAACCTGCCCCCGACTCCGTGCTCGTCTTCGACGCAGCAGGAACCGTACACGGCCTCTACACCGAGGCCATCGACCTTCATGGGCTCGGCCCGCTGCACATGCAGCGGGCCAGCTCGGTGGAGTTCGACCCTTCAAGCCAACAGTGGGAGGTCCGTCTGCCCGACGGAACGCTCCTGCACCGCCACCCCTCGCGCGCGGCCTGCCTCGCGTGGGAGCGTGCACACTTCAACGAACAACTCACTTCCAAGGAATCACCATGAACTATCAACATAACCACCACGGAGCCACCTATGCATGAGGCCCTGCTCCAATACGTACGAGCTGGCTACGGCGCGCTCGTCATCGTCAGTCCGGAGGAGCGCCGCGTCGAAGCCGAGGTCAAGGCCATCGCCGAACATCTCGACTTCCGGCTGTACGCCTGGTCGGTCACCACCGGCCTCGTCGACACCGCCGACACCCAGTCCTGGGACTGTACCGACCCGCTCGACGCGGTGGAGCGCATCCGCGAACTGCCCGAACATTCGCTGGTGCTCCTCCGCGATTTCCACCTGCACCTCGACGACCCCAGCCCTCTGCTGATCCGTCATCTCAAGGAGACCGTCGCCCACTGCCGCGAGAAAGGCAGCACGATGATCCTCAGCGGCTGCCGCAACCTAATGCCGCCCGAACTCGAACGCGAGTTCACCGTGGTGGACCTTCCGTTGCCCGACCGCGAACAGCTCCAGGCTGTCGTAGAGGCCATCGCCGGATCCGCCGAACTCGACCTGCCCAAGGACGAGGACCTTCCCGCCCTGTTGGACGCCGCAAGCGGCCTGACCAGCATCGAGGCGGAGAACGCCCTCTCCCTGAGCATCGTCGAGACCAGCAGTCTCACCCCGGCGGTGGTCGCGCGCGAGAAGGCGCAGGCGATCCGCCAGAACGGTCTGTTGGAAATCATCGACGATCCCGGCAGCCCGGACGACATCGGCGGCCTCGACCAGCTCAAAGAGTGGCTCGGCCAGCGGCGCAACGCCTTCGGCCCTGCAGCTAGCGAGTTCGGCCTGCCCAGTCCCAAGGGTCTGCTGATCGTCGGTGTTCCCGGCACCGGCAAGAGCCTGACGGCCAAAGCCACGGCGGCCATGCTCGGACGCCCCTTGCTCAAGCTCGACGCCGGCCGGCTCTTCGCCGGTCTGGTCGGGCAGAGCGAGTCGAACCTACGCAGTGTCATCGCCACGGCAGAAGCTATCGCCCCATGCGTGCTGTTCATCGACGAGATCGAGAAAGGGTTCGGCGGCAACGCCGGTTCGGCCAACACCGACGGCGGCACTAGCGCGCGCGTCTTCGGCAGCCTGCTCAACTGGCTGCAGGACAAGACGGCTCCCGTGTTCGTCGTGGCCACCGCCAACGATGTCAGCGCCCTGCCTCCGGAGTTTCTCCGGGCTGGTCGTTGGGACGCCCTGTTCAGCGTTGACTTGCCAACGCCAGCCGAGCGCACACTCATCTGGGAAATCCAGCTCAAGCGCCACTGTCACGACCCCGGCCGCTTCGACACCGAAGCTCTTGCTCGCGCGACCGATGGGTACACCGGTGCTGAGATCGAACAAGTTATCGTCGAGGGTCTCTACAGTTCATTCGAGAGAGAACAGGAACCGTCTACCCTCAGTATGTCCATAGCCAGCGAGCGGGTCGTCCCACTCTCCCGCACCATACCCAAGCCTATACAATATCTTCGAGATTGGGCCAAAGGCAGAGCACGGCCAGCAAGTTCAAACTAAAGTCCGGCCCTTCGGAACCGGCAAGAGTCGCGTAGAGGCGACTCTTTTTTAGCTATCAAAACATCGGAGATTAACAGCCATGTCCGAAATAAGCTAAGTTAGAACAATATGCCCCCCCCCCCTCCATGCAAATATAGGGGGGAGGGGAGGACGTTAGTGCGGACGCCAATTCATTTTGGAATGTCCGAAGTCGCCAGAGCCAACTTGTATGCACCGCGAACGATCTCATAGGAGGCCGCATTCTTGCCGACCTTCTGAGGATCATAGCCGGACATTTCAATCACTGCCTTATAGCTCGCAACGACCTCGGTAAGGCGCTCGCGGATGAACTGACGAGGATCGGTCCTCCACTCGAGGGTGTCGCCGTCCCTACGAATCAGTTCGGTCAGTCCAACTACGAGGGGCAATATAAAGCCCTCAGGGTAGCGATTGGTCGTTGCACGCTCATAGAATTTCGTTTTTCCAGGCTTCTGCGTGACTGCGTCGATTCTCCCAAACTTACCCTTATTGGCATTATAGGCGTCGGGGAATCTAGCATAGATCTCATCATAGAGTTCCGGGATGTCCTTCATCAACTTGAGAGCCGATTTCACTCGATCGTCGACAAGCGCCTTGATGCCTCCGTTAGTGGCCTCCGTAATCCCATCAGCCTCAAAGAGCTTGTTGAACTCTTGGACGCACTGCCCCTTGCTGCTGTGTATCTTTACAAGATTACATGAGGTCTCGACGATCTCCTCGTAGAAGAACGAGATTGGAATGAGGCTCAATGATACGACCTCCCGAGCCTTGATGCGACCACCGTCGTTTGACCTCCACTCGACCTGCTTAGAGATCTCAGGGTCAAGGTGTTCACGGAGGAAGTCATAGTGACCAGCCTTGTTGGCCTTGGTCTCCTCGGTTAGCTGGGAATTGTTGTTCCGAGCCTGCGCAATCTCGAGAATGGCATCGTGGAACTCCGCAATACTACCTCCGTCACCCGACGGGTAAGGAACCTCGAGTGGAATACGAAAGGGGAACTGAGTAGGGTTGGCTCTACAGAACTCCTCTACCTCCTGCCCACGCTCCCTCCAGAGATCAGTGAAACTCTTCCAGCGCTTGATCCCCTTCGTGGCTTCGGCTCCGAGGGCGGCCTCGACGAGAAAGAGTCCGATAGCAAGTGTATTGTGCCCACCATCCAGAATCCCCTCAAGCTCGGGGTCTGAGAACGACAGACGGAACCGCTTCCTTTCTAGCTCCTCACAGTTCCCGCAAGAAACCAGCAGTCCCTTGGATTTGTGATGAAATAGTTCAGGGCTCTTTTCGAGCGACTCCTGAATATCGTCGGTGACCCGACTGATTTTAGAATCTCGAGGATTGGCGTCGAGACTCGCATGACTAATGAGTTTGCAGAAATTCTCGGCATCAAGTACGCCGATGAGTTTCTCAACTTGTTGTCCTTCGCCCTGTTTGGCGACTTCAATGAAGCGGATGATCGCTTCGACTTTATTAGTGGGGTACATAAGTAACTCCTTGCTAGGTTTTAAACAAGGAGCACGAACCAGTCTGGCTATCCAGCGTTTGTTCCGTGCTCCATTTCTGGTGGCACTGTTGCCTGACCTCTTTCCAGAGGTCGTAACCCACTACCGTGGGCCATCCACCATCCGGCGGACGAGGAGTTCGTAGACTATTATGAAACCACAGGCAAGTACTTTTTTGGGAAACCTGCACACCCGCGTCGAAGAGGCTTGAGTTTCCAGCAAGAGCACGGCGATTGAACCATGGCGGAATCAACCGCAGGAATGCACTCTCTTGGACTCGAACGCCAAACTTCTCCCGCTAACCTCCCTCTCTTGGAACCGCACTCAGGACCACCGACGAAGGAAGCTGTCAATATCTTCATTTTTTGCCGAGGCCAAATATCCCAAGCCCCGGCGAAGATGGCCATGAAGGTGGGCACCTAGATCTGCGTCCACAGGTGCACTTAGAGTTAAAAGGCATGCAAAGTGTTTAGCATGCTCACCTGCGAACACCCTCCACGAGATTTCAACACCATCCTCGGATGAGAATTTTTTCACGGAGGGTAAAGTAGGCTCACGCAGAGAAACGCAAAATGCCCACCGGCAGATAATATTCCAATTTTCGATACCTGTGCTCCTTTTTATTTTCGTGAGCTGGTCCCGTGATTGCTTGCCTAGACGGATCGTATCAATGGGTGGGTTCATGAGTAAAATATCCTTCTATGACGGCGGTTCTCCCCCGCTTATCGTCGTGCTGGAGTAGGTACGTGGTCTTAACATTCGGTTGCAGCGTCGATAGGTAGTCGCCCACAATTTCCTCGTCAGTGGAGAGGAGGAGCACTTGGTGGGAAGCGGCTGGGAAGTACCGCTTGATTAAGTGGCTCCGGTGCGAGGAGTCTAGGCGACCCAAAGGAGTGTCGATTATCGTAGGAATCGGGCGGCCGGAAGCTCGGGCCAGCCCCCAAAGAAAGGCGGTAGCCAGCAACTGTCTTTCCCCCGCCGAGAGTCGACCAAAGGGGAGAGGTTTCCCGTCGTCACCAGTTAATGTTACTTCGAAGTTTTGGGGGTCGATAGACAATCCTGTGATGAGGTTGGGCTTGCGAAGAAGTGTCGTGAACGACTCGAGCATCAGCTGCTCGATCCGTTGGACATGTTTTTTCACAATCCGAACACGGAATGCATCAAGAGTGTTTCGAACTTTCGCAGAGTGCTTGATGAAACGTTGCCTAGCATCTTCCTCATAGCGTCCATCGACGTCCTGCACGAGCAGCCGATCTCGGTCACGCGTCGCGAATTCTTTTTTGCGCTTGAGCCTACTCTGCTCGATACGCAAATCTTCGAGAGCCTTTTCTTTCGTTTTGAGTTCCGCCTTCGTATTATCAACCGCTGCTTGGGCAAGTCGGATTCGATCCTCGTCGGGGATACGTGCTATTTCACTTTCGAGGTGATCGATCCGAACCTGAATCGCCTCAAGTTCTTCGAGCAAGAGCTGCGAATCTGCGACTGATTCAGGGATTACCGTCGACAGCAAGTGAGCAATCTCGGCCGCTAAGCCGTCGTCAGCATCAAGAATTAGGTCTTCTTCAGCAGTGATCCTGGTATGATCTCGGTCGGCTTTCAGATGCTTCTTAACTTTTCCGAGTTTCATTTTTCCGAGATCGGATTTCTTCAATAGGTCGATCAGATCAGCATCGCGGGTTTTAAGCACTTCGACCATGGTCCGGGCCTGTCGAATCCCATTTTCCTTCCGGACCTGGATCTCTACTTCTGCGAGTTGGTCCGCCACAAGGTGGAGAGGAAGGACGCCTCCTGCCAATCTGCGAAGGCCCTTTTCAACAGTTTGGCGCTCTTCTTTCGCGACTCTGAGTTTTTCCTCGAACTCCGCCCGCTGGAGGAACAGGTCGCCACCATCATTTCGGAATGCTTCCTCGGCTATGCGCAGTGCCTCCGCGCAACGGTCCATGTCGTTCACGAGCTTACCTTCCGTTTGCGCGAGCCCAGCCTGCTGCTGGTCCAGTTCGGCGACTTCGGCATCCGCATGCTGGATAGTCTTTAGGGTATCAGAATCCATCCCCCCTTCTCGCTTGCGCCGTTCGAAAACTTTTAAATCGCTGTCCAGACGGTCGACGAGGTCGAGACCGAGCAAGGAATGGATGGCGCTGCCGATGATACTCGCGGCGTTCTTTCCTTCCGCCAACTCCTTGATCTGTTCACCATCAAAAAAGAAGAGGTGCGCAATCTCAGCTGGCAAGTAAGAGGCCATGGTTTCGCCCCAATGCTCCGTGAGGGATTCGTCGAACTGGCCATCCTGGGTAACTTGGATTTCCTCATGAATGACGCCCTCCTTTTCAAACCAATGGCGGCGGATCTCGAATAGCCGCTCCTTGCCTTCAAGCATGCGGCGAAACGCAATGGTGATCGATGCGCCTTTCGCGCGATCAGCACCCCGATGAATGCATTCCGAAAGGTAGTTAAGATATCCTTTCTGACCTCGCCCCCTGCGGTTTGAGACCTTGGCGTTAGCGCCATAAAAGCCGAGCTGAATAGAGTCTAAAAGCGTAGTTTTCCCTCCGCCGTTCATCCCACCAAAGAGAATGATTGGACGATTCGGCTTCGGTGTGAGAATGGCCTCTTGCCTCCCTGCGTAAGCACCGAAGTTCTCCAGAATAATTCGATCGAGTATCATCCTTGGTCCAATTCGGGCTGTGACTTGGTAGGCGGTGAATCTGGGCTCAACTCTTTAGCCTTGGAGCGAGCACGCTCAAGTGCATCTTCCTCGCCCTCATAATAACTGCGCTGCATCATCTTCTCGATGTCCTGAAATACACCATGACGCCGAGCCTGGTTCTGTTTTTGCACAGTCAAGCCAAGGAGATTCCGTGTCAGTTCGTAATGGAGCTCGTCCTCCTCGCAGAGTTCCTTGAGTTCCAGCATTTCTTCCTCGCCGAGAACCAGATTCTCATCAAGTGAGCGCCCAGGATAAGACTGCCCAGTTGTCTCCTTGTATATTATAGGGAGACGGTCTTCGAGTTCATGCTTGTCGATTACCCAGATGCGCCGGATTTCCTCGAGTTCCTCTTGGTTGATCAGCTCAAGGTCTTTTACAGATTCTGGTCCAAGCTCTCGAACGGCGGTTTGGGCCGTTAGCAAGGCACGCAGCCAGCACTCTCTAGCCTCTTGAATATATGGCCCCGGCACATGTTTACCGTTCTTCATTATTTGTACGTGGCCAGTTTTCAGCCGGCGGAAATCCCGAATTTTTCTCTCCCAGCCCTTGTCCCGTACTATATCCTCGAGCGAGCGCTTCGTCTTACGTGTCACGAATTCGCCGAGGGCTTTACCCACTGGGCTACGAAAAGCCTCCAGCTTGGTGTTTACGGGGCGTAACTCCCCCGTACTTCGGTCCTTGGCGACACCATCTTCGCGGAAATCGATGAGATTACGTAGCTCCAGAAGCGGTTGCATCCATTCCAGTTCAGCATCGTTCTGGACCATGGCACTCATGGATCTGTCCTTTTCTACCAGAGTGCAAACCCAGCACCCAAAGCGACTCGTTCCGCAGCTAGGTGTCGTGTCATCGACCACAAGTGGACACTCACCATCCTCGGTGGCTCCAGCATACATGCCCAACAAATCGCGATTGTTGTAGCCCCAAGGATTCGGAGCCTGCATCAGATAGAACCAAACGTCATCGTTGGACCAAGATTCTACGGGGCTGTATATCATACAGCCAGCGAGAGTTCCGCTAGGGCTCAAGTGATCACGAACTCGATATTCTGCATTTCGTTTCATCACTTTTGCACGCGCAGCGCTTTCTGACTTCCGTACGCCCAGGAGAAGGATTGCCTCCCCGTTCTTCGTGACGACATCGCTAATGAAGCCGTTGGAGGGTTTGATTTTCAGGCGCTCAGTGCACCAGCGAAACTTATGGCGGGGGGCAGGATAACCCTTGCCAATTAGATTGACCCAGAATGAGTCAACCACGGCCGGTGTTAGCTTGTGGGCTTCGATAGGGAGATCTTGATCTTTCGCGGCATCTCGCATGGTGTCGAGAGATTTGGCTACCCACGCCGAGACGACGGGGTTCTCCACCAAGGTGTCGGTCGAGATGACATGGACCGGCTTGTGGCGTTGTGGTTTTGGTAATTCTGCAAGTGCACTCCAAACGAGCTGCAGCACCGCGGTGGAGTCTTTTCCTCCGGAGTATCCGATAATCCAAGGGACGCTGTCCGCACAATAAAGTTCACGGACCTCCTCTTGTAGATCTGCGATGACGGCCTCGAAGCCGAGTTCTTGAAAAGCGGACGCCTTGCCGTGGTTTCGTTTTGGTGTTTTTTTCGCCATGTGATGTCTCTATTTTTTTGCGAAAGTCTTTTCGAGTTCCTGTTCCTCAGAGCTCAATTCTAGTCCAAGAGTTGTTTTGATGGCATTTGCCGTCAGCTGGATGTTGCTAGTCTTCTTTTGTAGCGCGCCGAGGTGCATCGCCCGCCCTTCCCACAATGGATTGCTTCGGGACCAATCGATCCCTTCCAACTTCTTTAACCGCTTGCGCCAGTCCTTCGGGCATTCAAGTAGGAGAGAGTTACCAGCGCGAGCAATGGCTTGTAGAGCAATGCCATGGGAGTGGATAAAGCCCTCCCGGATCGCCCCTGCTGACAAGGCCCCCTGACGTACCTGCTCCCATGAGGGAAAATGACGAGCCACCTCCTCCCAAAAGTTCCGAGCGATCTCCGCATCCTCAACGAGGTCTCCAGTGGCGATGCCTTGGACAAGCTCGCCACATGCGTTGTAAAAGGCGGATAGCGTGAATAATTTACGTGAGCGTGGAGAGAGAGATGAACGTTCCTTCTCAATAATTTCTCTAAATAGCGGAGATTCGAATACAGCAAGTTTGGCGAGTTTCGCTTTCTCATCTCGATGATCGTAGAGCAAGCCGAGCGAACGGCTTGGTCGGATTGCATACCGGTTAAGATCGGCAAACATCTGCTGGGAGCGATCCAGACCGACATCGAGGAAGAACACCACAGCGATCGTCTCGTGCGCCAGTTCTGGCCGGTCCTCCAGAGCTTCCATGATTGCGGCGCGACGGTGCTGTCCATCATTAATAATGAACCGTGCTTCCATAGGAACATGAAGAACCCCCAACTTGTCATTAGCCTCTAAAGGCTCGAATTTTACCTCCGAATCGATCGAGACGGTAAGGGCGGAGAACGTGTAGTCGTTTGGATTATCAAGCACGTAATTCGACATCTCAGGGATTCGTCCGCGGTTCAGAGTTCGCTGAGCCCGCATCTCTGGCGGGAGTTCGTCTCCATCGAAAATCGAGATCTTCTTGAGCATCCGAAGGGTCCACATAGCAACGTAGTATTCACGTTTGGCTTGGAGGCCGCGAATGACCGGAAAAGAGAGGCGAGGGATAGCTTCCATGTTGACTTGTGTGGAGATTGTTTGTTTGTCTTTTGGAGACCTATGCAGATGTTTGTTTGTTTAGGCAAATAAAAAGACAAACAAAGTGAGCGATAGTACCAAACACCCAGTGTATTTAGACTGCAATGCGACCACTCCGGTGGAAGCTGAGGTCTTAAAAGTCGTGCAAACCTTTCTACTGGAAGAGTTTGGAAACGCTGGCAGTCGAACGCATTCCTACGGCGTACGTGCAAAGCAGGCTGTTCAACGCGCTCGAGAACAGGTGGCTGCTGTGGTACATGCGAAAAAGGACGAGGTAGTTTTCACAAGTGGTGCGACGGAAAGCAACAACATCGCCCTACTTGGGCTGGCTGAGTACGGCGCGAAAGAAGGCAAAAAACACATCATTACGACGGCTATCGAACACAAGGCTGTGCTTGAGCCACTCGAACGTTTGGAGTTGCAGGGTTTTGAGATTACCCGTCTGCCAGTGGGAGAAACTGGGAGGGTCGAGCGAGGGGCCATCTCGGAATCGCTTCGGCAGGACACCCTGCTAGTTTCGGTGATGCAGGCGAATAACGAGACCGGCATCATTCAGCCGATTGACGATATTGCCGATGATATGAAGGACCATGAGGCGTTCCTCCACACGGATGCCGCCCAGACGTTTGGAAAAGAATTGGAGCCGCTTCGAAATCCGCGAATCGACCTGATAAGTATCAGTGGACATAAAATTTTTGCTCCCAAGGGGGTGGGCGCCTTGGTGGTGCGTAAACGGGGCTACACTCGCGCGCCTCTGCGTCCGCTAATGGTAGGCGGGGGTCAAGAGCGGGGACTAAGGCCAGGCACTCTTCCCGTCGCACTGATCGCCGCCCTCGGAAAAGCCTCTGAGCTAGCCATTCGAAACCATGCAGAGCGAAGCGAACGGTGCGCGGACCTACGATCCGCTGCACTGAGAGGTCTTCAGCCGCTGGATCCAGTGATTGTAGGGGACAAAGAGCGCACTCTCTCACATGTCCTCAATCTCTCCATCGGAAACCTCGATTCGGAAGCACTGATGGTCGCTACGAAAAACCTCGTCGCGATTTCGAACGGTTCTGCCTGTACTTCAAGTAGCTACACGCCAAGCCATGTGCTCATGGCGATGGGGCTGACAGAGGAGGAAGCGAATTGCTGCATTCGCCTTAGCTGGTGTCATATGACCCCAGATGTGGATTGGCCGGCTTTCGTAGACACTGTTCAATCCCTTATCTAGCGTGCTTAGCTAAGGCTCGGTTGAGCCCTGCGGCATGGAGGGCGCTCTCAAATGCCTGCTTGTCCGGAGCGTATCGGTCATTAGGTCCAAGCATGCTTTCAGTAACACCAAAATTTCGGAGGCGGCGGCTGATTTGTTCCATGTAATTTCTTTTAGGCGCATCAGCTGGCAGAAAGCGTTCTTTAAAGAACAGTATCTGATGGGGGGATTCGAGCGCGTGATCGTAGACGTTCACGAACATATGTCGGAGGTCGACTTTAATTCGTAGGAGCAGCTGCGGGAACGGATCGGCCTCAAAATTTTCATAGTGAAGGAAGGACAGCTTTCCGGATCTGATGTGGACCTTAATGATATCTGCCTGTTGGGGATCACCATAAAGCCGGGCTGCACACTCTATGTAAATGCGAAGGATGGGTGGGAGAAGTTCGATGCAGGTGCGGTGGAAAGCGAAGTGCGCCTCTTCTTGGTCGCTCCAGCCAAAGTCCAAATCCTCAGTGGCGAGTTCGATTTCGTCCGTATCGCCAGACGCGAACAGAAGTTCACGAGCCATGGCACATGCTGATTTGTAGTCTCCAAAGAAGGCCTTGATGTCTGTTCGCAGATTTTTCGAGAGGCGTGCAAACCCAGGTCGTCTCTTTTGAAATTCGCCAGCCGACAGATAGACCAGCAAGTCTTCTTTTCTACGTTTCGCGGCTGCATCGAGTTCCTCCAAGCCATGCTTCTGAACAAAGAGATCCACGGCTGCGCCTAGTGATTTACAAAGGGAGCGAATCTCGTCTGAGCGTTCGTACTCACCAGGCCTTGGACAGCGCCCAAGGGATAGAAGGGTCTGCCAAAAATTGTCCAGAAGCTCGGGATTCCGCTCGTAGACGGACAGCTTCATATTGCTTGGGCGCAGAGCTCGCAAACGGCGATTTAAGGACTCCCAGTCGATAGCCCTCTTCGTCCGCTGGCTTAGGAAGTCATGCTCATCCTCAAGTCGTCGAAAGGCGAGACACATACCGAGCCCTAGGGGGATTGGCTCAACGTCCAGACAATGCTCGATCAGCCCGAGCAACTCGGATTGCTCGAAATGCTTTTGGAACGTCCGACGCTGAGTGAGTACTCCATCTTCGAAGATCTTCGCATCTCGATAATGGGCTTGGCCGTCGGCGAGAACTGTCACGCAAAGGACATGCTTTACCTGTGACCATGCGCGTTGGATTACCTCCACGCGCTCAGCAGAATCCTCGATCACGTTGAGTACAAACCCCAAATTCACAACATCGGCTTTTGTCCGTTCAGTAGCGGGCGAGAAATGAGGATCCCAGCCGGCGACATTATAGCCCAGGGATTCGAGTCCGCGCAGATCATCACCTAAGCCACAGCCGTAGTCGAAAAACGTGAGACGTTTTGTGAGCAGCCGATGCTGGAGAAGGGCTTTTACGGGCTTAGAGAATTCAGACCTCGGAATGGCGGTGAGATGTCTTGGAATAGCGCTCGCTGTCGCGGGCGGGTTTGGAGCTCCCACTTCCCGCACTTGATGCCCGACTATTTCGATTCCCCGAGCCGAAAGTAGTTGCTCCCAGTTCAGCTTGAACCCAATCCGAGAGGTCTCTTCCAAGAGCCCGAAACTCTCTTCGCCCCTAGTAAGCCTCGCGAAATTTTCGATCCGTGGGTCACCAGGTGGGAGAAACGTTTCCTTGCGATGCAAGATGGGTGGATTGTTTCGGTTCAAGTAAGAGATATCTCTGATTTTTCCCGTCGCAAGATGGATCGTTACTGACCGCACCAAACACGGGTGCGCATCCGACTCGAATTCCGGATAGGAAAGCAGTGAGAGTTTCATCTCTCGGACGAAAAACTTTACGAGATTACAGTCAGCAGAGGGATCGTACTCAGAACGAAGTTGTCCCAAAACCTTCTGCAGCAACAACGGCATGCTTAGGAAGCCATCCCAATGCACGTAGATTGCCGTGGGGAGTCTTTTGCCAAAGGGCAAATCCAAGACCGCTTCTCGGTAAGCCTGAGCATTAAGTTGGAGGTCCATCTGGGCTCGTTCCGTATTTTCGCAAAGAACTTTACTACGCTTAGGAGCTCGAACCGAGACCCGTACCGGATTCTACGTAGGGTCGTCCGGCTCTCGATCCAGCTTTTCCAGAAGATACGGACGATTGATCAATAATTCCCGCGCGGCATGCTTGTGCGCTGCCCGTTCTTCACCCTCAGTAATTTCGGCTAGTTTTAAATGGGTCTTTCCCATGGAAATCGGCTCAGGGATCAAGGTGTACAAAGAAAGCGCTTCTTGCCACTTCTCTTTAGGGTCTTCATCGCCCGTGAGCTCCTCGAGGTCTCCAAGGGCGCGAATGCAGTTAGCCTCCCCCTGGATGTTGCCAGCTTTCTTGAAAAGCCCGATAGCCTTGATAAATAGGGCCTTGGATTCACTGTGCCGTGAGCAAACGTAGTGAATGTTGCCGGTAAAGAAGATGCAGTCGGCCTCACCGCGGATGTCACTAACCTTTTGAAAGAGTGGGATAGCCATTTAATAATGGCTCTTGGCCTCGTCGTACTGTGAGCGAGCGTAGTGAATATCGCCGAGGTTCTTAATACAGTTGGCCTCCCCGCGGATGTCGCCGATTTTTTGGTAGAGTGAGATGGCCTTGTTGAATAGAGCCTTGGCCTCGACAAATTGTGAGCAAACGTAGTGAATGTCGCCGAGACTCAAGGCGCAGTTGGCCTCCCCGCGAATGTCATCAACCTTTTTGTAGAGTGCGATGGCCTTATTATAATGGCCCTTAGCCTCATCGTGCTGTGATCGGGCGTGGTGGATCTGGCCGAGGGAGAATATACAGTTGGCTTCCCCGAGAATGCCGCCGACCTTTTGGAAAAGTGGGATGGCCTCTTCGAAAAGAACCCCGGCCTCGTCGTGCTGTGAGCGAGCGAAGTGAAGGTCGCCGAGGGACCCGGTGCAGTTGGCCTCCCCCCGGATGCCTTCGATGCCACCGCATTTTTGATAGAGAGGGATGGCCTCATCAAATAATGCCTTGGCTTCGCTGTGCAGTGAACGAGCGAGGTGTATGCTGCCGGTATAGAAAATGCAGTGGGCCTCCCCGAGTATATCGCCGACCTTCTGGCAGTTTTGTGCCGCGGCTTTTATGGGACGAACCGTACCGAGCCCCGCGAAATCCAGAAGCCTTGCCCAATGGAGAGAGACCGGAACGACCGCATCATGCGCTAGGAGGCTAGGCGCGAGCTTACCGGTAAAAGCTTCGAGCAGTGCGGCTTCGACGTTGGGTACTTCGGGCGCCAGCAACGCGATGGCTTCGGCCCCGCCCGGGCCTCCTACCTCACCTCCAATCTTAGCCAAGGCTATGAAGTGTGCTAGGCAAGCTTCCCGATCAGAGTCATCAGGGGGAAGCTCGCTCAAAAAATATTCCCGCACCGGGGCCAGGGCACGGAAACGAGCGTTCTCAACCAGCACAAGGCCGACCGAGTAGAGTTCAGCGGCTGAAAGAAAGGAATGGCCAAGGGTCTCCAAGTCCTTGGTGGCAAGGCCAGCTGGCAGCATACCCAAAATCCCAGCCACCCGAAGGGCATTCCCAGTCAACCTGCCTGCTGATAGGGCGAGGGAGACATCAAGTGAATCGAGTCGCCCATCGCCTCGGCCGGCGCGCAGCAGATTAGTTTTTTCGCTGGTCCAGCGTTGTTGCAAGGCGGAGAAACCGCCAGAGTGGCTCGCCTGCTTAGCGGCGAGTTCGATGGCAAGTGGAAGCCCCTCCATTTCCCTTGCAAGCCAGGCATCCAGCTCGTCATCGGTGACCTCGATGTTGCCCGAGTGTTTTCGGAACACGGCCCGCGCCGCCTTCCCAGCGAGTGGGCCGATGGTCTCGTGCTCTGTGATGTCAGGAGGGTACTCCGCACCTCGAATCCCAAGCAGTAGATGTAAACCCTTGCAGCTGGCCAGTGCTGAAACTTGCTCTTCGACTTCTCTGCCCTCGTCCCCCTGCCAGCTAGTCTCGAAGTTGTCTAATACCAGTAAGGTCGGTTTGCCCGCCAGCACGTTACGAAGCTCCAGCCAGGTAAGGGTGAGCGGTAGTCCAGTAGCCTGAATCACCTTCTGGCGAAGCAGGTCAGCGGTGGGGGCCTGCTCACAGCGGATCCAAGCTCGGCGCCCCCCAAAAGCGTCCTCAACCCGTGAGTCCTGGACGGCGGCCAGCGACACCGTGCTCTTCCCGATTCCTGGGCCGCCCAACACGGCCGAAATGGAATTATGAATAATATTCTCTGCTACCTTGTCCGTCTCCACATCCCTACCTGCGCAAAACGGTGTCGGTGGCAGTGAGAAGACTAGGTCGGCGGGGGGCGCGACGGCTCCCAGTTCCCTGATCAGTCTCATGATTTCTTCGTTTTCCGTCTCGCTGTCCTTCCCGAATCACGGTCCGTGTGTGTGCAGCTTCCTTCGAGATGTACCCCCGCAGTCCCTCAAGCCCTTGGATATAATCATCCTGCAGCCTGTTGATTCCCGCTTCGAACTCCGACTCACTCAGACCATTCGTATCGCTACGTTTCTTTAACAGCTCCCGAACGTCGTTCAAGACACTGCGGAGTCCGTTCAGTTTACGGTCGACCGCTTCAAAGTCTGCGGAAGCCTGCTGAAAGAGTTTTTCCACTTTTTCTCCCGACTCTTGGAGCTCTTTACCGATACGCTCGAACGAGTCGACTAGATATTCCATACCCGCACGGTCGTTAGCCCCGAGCTCTTCCCGGAAGGCCAAGCGAAAGAGATCGAACCAGCTCTCGCGAAGTCGCACTTTATACTCATCGGGGAGGGAGCCTTCGCTAGCCACAGAGGAGATGAAGGCTTCCGTGCACTTGTCCTTCCAGTGCGCATAGGCTGCGGCGCTTCCCTCCGCGAGCGTGGGAGCATCGGGCGAGAGGGACAGAGCGGCATCGATATCTTCCAGTTTCTGATTTTCCGTGGCAGTGATCGTATCAGCGAGCGACTTGCGAACCTCCCACAATCGCTTAACACTGGGATCGCTCCCCCGCGTGATGAGCTTCGATACTCTTTCCCGTAGAATATGTGCCTTACCCGATTCCTTAGCCTCGAAATCCTCCATAAGGCAAACGACTGCCAGTATGTCGCCAGCCCGACACTGGGCCACAACCAAGGCCCGTTGCATTTCATGATTCCGAATTTTCGCTATTTCATCGACAGCAACCAAATCGCTTATCTTCCTCTTGGAACCAGCGAGACCCTCAACTATAGCAGAAGCCAATAGGTTCCCAACGAGACCGCCAAAGAGCTGCCGATCTATAATCACCACCGCTAAGAGAGATTCCAAAATCATCGACTTATTCTTAGCAACTAACTCGAGCAACCGCAACGCACGACGATGTAACTCGAAGGTCCTCTCTCTCAACTTGTGGCCATGACCTGCGAACCCATACACCTCGCGGAATGAAGCTCATGCCGACTCCCCCAAACGGAACGAGGAATCTTTTGGGTTCACTTACGACAAGGTTGTTCACGCGGACTTAGATCATCTCCTTATCTCCATTTAGAGCGGATTCAACCCTCTGCTCAGAGGCTACACTTGCCGATGATTTCGGCGAATCTTAGCACCGCCGAATGCAGCGAAGGGCAGAGGGACTAATTAGTCCCTCTGCTTACTGTATATTATTACCAAATCTTGGGACGGATTTGGGACGGCAAATCTGGCTTTTAGGGTCTAATTATGACCAATTATGTCCACTCA
>ENA-ORXR01002268-ORXR01002268.1-marine-metagenome-genome-assembly--contig:-NODE-2268-length-18603-cov-14.395984_pt1 | contig 18603 bp, 29 predicted proteins | sample MGYA00237866_ERZ511479 | MGnify/ENA metagenome assembly ERZ511479 | reverse complement strand
CTCCCCCCCCTGCACAAAAGTACCGATGGTAGCCACAATCTTGACAGCGCGCACGGGGGCTGTGGTCGAGCTGGCGAGCCGTGGCGGCTCGTGCCGACGGATGGCTGCGTTTGGCCGGCGGTGTGAGATTCTGCGCGTGGCTGGCCGGACGAAAGTGTGAAAACTGTGTCAAACCACCGAAGGAGGCGAGCATTTTGGATTGAAATTCTGAACCTGAGCACTCGGATTCTCTGGTATGCGTCTCGCACCGCTGGGTTCCTGCCAGCGCCACCTATACTAACTGTTATGGCAGTTCACTCAGAGTCGTCCACGTTTCTGTTGGAAAATCGTATAGCATGCGTTTGCAGCGCACAGCTGGGCTTGCTCTAAGCGTTTCCCAGGTTCAGTGCATGCTGTACCGCTGTCCATTGCAGACGTGTATCTGCACTGTCTGTCTCCGTCCAGGTGCACTTGAACCATAGCCTATCCATCCTCGCCCTCGGCATCGTGGACAGACGCCCGCTCTCCACCCCCATGCTCCACATTGATCCCGTCCTCAGTGTGTCAGCCCACAGGGAGGCGTACAGACGCCTGGCCCATCGCAAACACTGTCTATTGCTCTGATTCTTGTCCGACAGTGCGCAGGTGGCTGGGACGTAGGGGCCGCATTTGGGAGGCTGTGCTTGCCGGACGGCGAGCAAGCAGACGAGCGTTGCTCGACCCCAGCCCAGTTGTAGACCCGACCAGACAGGGCGACCGGTGTTTACAGCTGCGCTCGCCCCAGTAAATACCTAGAAAGTCGTTCGGGTTCGGTTCGGGTTTGGTTCGGTCGTTCGACCTGAACCTGGGAACTTTGGAAAAGTTCGGGTCGAACCATGCAACCCTGTCTCCTGGTGTTAAATGATTTTTCGATTCAGTGTACCCAATGGCGGAATAATTATTCGTACATTTCATCATCGATTTATTTAATATACTACATGTGTACTTTACATGAAATTCATCCATGTCATCTATGGCAGCCCAGCCCCCGCGTCCGGCGCGCCGGATGGCGCGCGCAAGATGAGTTTGCGTCATTGGTCGCGGACTCGTAGGGTAGTCGCTGCGGGAGTAACAGCGGTGGCGGTGGTCGTGGCGATGGCGGTGGTGAGGGGGGGGGGACGTGGGCTTTGAGGCGAGGTCGTTACTTTCGGGGTGGGAGGGGGGGACAGCGGCGATGTAAAAGGTGAACTAGAGGGCCGGGGTAGCTGTGCGTATGCCTACGGACATATGAGGGACGGGGGGTGAGATGAAGACACAGAAGGGGGAGGGCGAGAGCACGCTGCTTGCGGTGCCAGATTGGAGGCAGGAACACCGTACACTGTGGATGTTCATGTTCGACCGTTTGGAACAGCGACGGACAAGTAAAAAAAACAAGTAAGGTGACACAATAACTACCGTGAGTGACCGGACAGAGCGGACTCTGACCGTCATCGGATGACGGCCAGCCATTGGCTGAGGAAGGACTCGACATTCGTCGAGTGGGCGCGGTCAGTTACTCGATGGCATGCCGCGGTCCCTGTCGAGACTTTCCTCCCAGGACTTGGGCCAAGAACAGCCACACGAACGGCGCACAAGACGCAACGTCGTCCTCCCTCAGAATGGCCTGACGAAAGTCTCACATGCTATTGGTCAACCCACAAATGGATGATCCTGCAGGGGTCATTGTGAGAGATGAGACACACCAGCAGAAATCTGCCCACCCATCTCTCGTCAATCGCCAAAAAGTTAAGTCGATGAGTGAGGGTGGACCCACAGGACGACGGTTCAGATACGCTTCGTGCAACGATACTGTGAGTGCGCAGTCGTTCTGTTCTCAAGCGTACATACGCTTGACACGTACGCTCTCTACCAGACAATAGATCCATTCGCTTTACTAGAAGATCAGAGCCAGTTGTGCACATTCGCTTCGCAAAGCCCGATATCAAAAAAGATACGCCAATCCAAAAGTGCTACACTTGGAAACCCCTAATACCGAGCCAAACCCTTTTCCATGGAGCGATTTACCTGGGACTCCGTGAAACGGCGACCTGGCCCGTGCGGATCGACCTGGGATTTTGGGTCCACTGTCGCGGATCGGCCTGGATGGGATCCCCAGCCTCTCTGCTCATGCCGCTTCGCGCGCCAACAATCCCCGCCTGCTCTGAACAAAATGTGAAGTGGCCGTGTCCTCATACATTCCCGTACCCTGGCCTGCCCCATCGCCACCGCGGCGTAGTGACACGTCAGGCTGCAGGGAGGGAGGGTATCCCCGGCTGGGCCAGCGCCCCGATACAGACGGTCCGGTGACGCGGGCCGGCGGCGCTCTCGGCCACCGTCAAGCGACTATCCCGGCAGGTGGGGACAGCAGGCCCAGCACGCCTCGAGCTGTCAGACTGGGGGAGGGGGGGGTGCAGCCGGTGGAAGGTGGCCGACACAGCGATGCATTGAGCGCCTCTCGTGTGCGTACTGGAAGAGAAATGTGAGACCTGTGGCCACCTGGTCGAAGCACCTGAGGCTCATGACGGGAGAGCTGCTTCCAGTCTGGCCTTCCACCGTCAAGATCTGGATGCCGATGGAAGCTTGCAGCGCATTCCACTGTCAGCACTGCAATCCTGCCATTTGATTGGGCACCGTTTCGCCCTCATTTCCTGTAAAAGAGTCTCCCATGGACTCGCCCACGGTGTCTTCCATCTGCCGTCGACATTCGCAATGCCACCGCCGGCGCTCCTTCCTGGTCGCTTCGTCATCGACCTGCCTCTTCAGCCCGCCCCCCCCCCTCCCATCCTTCACCCCCCACCAGCAGTGGCTATGGCACCCTCGGGTGACGGCGAGCGGTACCCCTGTTTCTGCCTATCCTGCACGGACGACGGTCGCAGTGGCCCCGACTCGGTGTTTCGGACAACTTTTTAGAACCACCGACAGCGTGAAAAGCGGCGTCGTCTGGAGTTTGGCGGCCAGGGTGGAGGGCCAGCCAATGACACACTCCCCAACGAAGGGGGGGAGGGACCATCAGCGGGCGACGGGCGTTCGGCGACGTCGGGCAGCACAGAGATGGAAATCGGGATCTCAACAGCCAGTTCTCGTATTTGACCTGGAGGAAGTGAGATGTCCGTCACCGATCCTTCAAGATCTGAGAAAAAACTATTACGCCCGGAGAACGTCGCACCACATGCTAGAAGCATCATGGCTAAGCACTTCTGGGGATCGGCGGTGCTCCTTGAAGAGATGTATGCACTGTACACATGGCAGCCATGCGCTTGAAAGCGTGTCATTTTCATCGTTACTGCCACTCCCCCTCGCCATGTCCCTCGTACCTCGCCACGTCCCTCGCACCTCGCCACCCCACTCACCAAACGCTTCTTCTACCTCCCAGCGTCACCCCTCTCTCCGAGAAAGAACTCCCCCACCCTGTCCTCCACTCCCCCCCTCACGCAGTCCCTGCAGCACTGTACGCCCGCGACGCCGCAGGATGTTACAGCCAGAAGCCCAGACGTCATGCAGTCAATCTTGCAGAACAAGCACATGGCCAGAGGCCACCACAGCGGAGGAGAGCTAGACGGAAGGAACCAAGACGAGGACCAGTGGCGGCGTCGGAATCGATCGAGACTGACAAAAAGCGTGCCACAAACACACGGCACAACGCACGGCACTACGCACGATCAGTTACTCTTCGGCAATCCAAGCCAATCCGCACACTGCGAAACTGTGCGTGTCCCGCACGCGACTCACGTACAACCACGCCACTTGTATCACCCCCAAGTCGAGCAAGCACAACTCAACAAAGGCCTGTGTGCGCGGCCGCGTCTGAGCCCGCCCTTGGCAGAGGCGGAACGGCCTGCCGGGAGCCGCTCTTTCTGGTGGGCGAGCAGCTAGCGCCTCCGGCAGCACTGGATGCACCTGCTGGGTGAATAACAGCGACTGACACGAACAAAGCTTCACGCAGGTTCTGAGAGGGAAACTGCCGTCAAAGTTTAGCTCAAATTTGAAAACAGTTGATTTAGCCTCTACCCAGCAAAAAAAGTAGCATGCTCGTGGAGAAGACAGCATAAGTTTAGGCTGATCGTGCGCATTGGGCAACAGACGAAGTGTTCTTGACCGGTCTCACGTTGTAGTTGGGCCAAAAGTCTGTGATTCGATTGCACAGCATAATGCTTCCGGTCCTGTGCGCCAGGGAGGACAACCGCCAGGCGGTGACGGCGCCGGCGCCCAGGCGGCCGTCGAGGAGGACCGGCGCTGATGCGATGCAGACAAAACGCCGGACGCAAATAGAGAGTTTTTGCAGTTTGCCCCGTGGGCCGTTTGCGGCATCTCTGTGCGATGATGTTTCCGGCCCAATTAGTGTAAGCACAGATCTTACGAAGAACCATCCGAAATATAGTGATCACTTTTAGCCTCACAGCCCGTGGGAACTCCGCGGCTGATCAGCTGATGGCTGATCGCTGCAAGTCGCACCACCAGGACAGAACACCTCCGCAAGCAGACAGGCTGCGTCAGAACAGCTGCATCCCCCCCCTCCCCCCAGACGGTCGCGATGGTATCGATTCGAAGTAATCAACGAACCCAGTGGCGCGCTCGCCCACGTTTACTGGGAAGTCGTCTGCTGGCCGGACACACCATGGGCCTGTCTCTGTGCAGCATGGCACTCATCGTGCGACGCTATGGACAGGCCCAGTTTGAAGTGGCTCTCTCTCTGGAGCGCCGGAGGCGCATCCGTGCCTCGTCATTCGACTTCAATGTTATTTCCTCGGAGCAGTCGCTGTCTCTGTTCCGTTTTTTGCCTGCTCATGTCAGTCAGCTTGTTGCTCTGCTGGAAATTGATGTGTCATTTTCTCGCACTCGCCTGCGAGTTGACCCTCTGGAATGTTTTTGTATTGTTCTGAGACGCCCGGCATCCTCGTGCAGGTGGGTCGACTTCGAAGAGGTCTTTCATCGGAACGGTTCTTCCCTGTGCCACATTATCCACGCTACTCTCGATTTGGTGATGAACAGGTGGGGGTTTCTTCTCTCTAAGTGGCGTATTGACGTTATGAGGGCAAGGGCTGTGATGTATGCAGAGAAGATGGCGGCGGCGGGCGCCTACTTGGACCGATGCGTGGGGTTTATCGACGGGACGGATCTCTTTATTGCGCGCCCAGGAGATGGGTACCAGCGAGCTTGCTTCTGCGGACACAAGTAGAAGCACGCTGTCAAGTTCCAAAACGTCGTCACCCCCGATGGTTTGTTTTTACACCTCTTTGGCACCTGGGAAGGGCGGCGGCATGACATGACTCTGTACCAAGAGTCCGGGATTGACGAAATCCTCCCCGACTTTCTGGTCATCGACGAGGACCAGTACTACCTCTATGGAGACGCGGCTTGCATGATCCGCCCCTGGCTGCAGGCTTCTTTTTGTGGATTGCTGATCCCCGCGCAAGAGGAATGCATTGAGACCATGAAGGTGCCATGAACGGCGGTGGAATGGGGATTCAAAGACGTCAAGAAAGTGTGCTCTACGCTGGAAATTCCGCGGAAGATGAAAATACGCGAGGGACCTGTTGGCCTCCTCTTGTGCATGAGCACCTTAGTCTGGAACATGCGCTGCTGTGCCTAGGGCAGTGCCACGGCCACCATTTTTGAGTGCCAGCGGAAGTCCTGGAACGAGTAATTAGGCGTGGCTGGCGGGGCCGCCGGAGCAGGAGACGGTTGTGGAACCGAAGGCAACGACGTCAACAAGTGACGAGGCCCCGGACTCTAATATTTCCACCCACGACCGGTGTGGAGGTGCGAGCGGCGTGTGGACCCTGGTATGGCGGTCGGGGGGTTCCGCGGCTGCATGGGGCGCGGCCCCTCAGCTGTGGACAACACACCCCCGGGAGCACCCCCAAAATATCCCGATCCGGGCCAGCAAGGGAATGACCTGTCCTAATCTCAGGGAGATCGGATCTGGTCGGGGGCGGGGTGTTTCCTTCGTGGTTTTCCCAGCCCCCCTACTGCTTGTTTGAACTTTTCGCTTTGGAGAAATTTATCTGTTTGGCGCATTCGGGGTGGCTACTTTAGCCGCTGGCGCTCGGGTTGGGGAGGGGTTTATTGACAGTGGGGAGGTCGTCGCCATCGCCGTTTGATAAAACCAACTGTGCTTTGGACTACGGTTCCCCCCTGGGCTTTGCCGTGATCCTCTCCTCCCGTTGGGGGAAGGCTGGGCTGTGGGTCGATTTCCGGGGCAGTTCCTTCGACGGACTGAGCTGATCAAGAGGTCAATTCGGCTGGACGACGAACCAAAGTGGTGGCGCCGAGAACCGCCACAGACAGCGACATTTGGCGTCCTCTTGGTTCCCTTTTTCGTTGTGTCACCTGTGGACGCTGAGCGCCCCGCTCCATCCTTTGATCGTTTAGAAAGTCACATACGCTTGCACAGGTCGCGATCAAACACCTTGGGTACTGCATGCGGCACGATAAACACGCCTACCCGCTGCTCCTCGCCCGTGAAGCACGCCTGCCGCTTAATGGCGGACACGACGTACCTTGAACAGTGGGCACTCGGGCGAAATACAGCATAGAAGAATGATCCGGGGACGTAGCGTTGGTTCGTCGAGCAGAGAGATTTGCGTAAGTGACAGCAACAGCGTCCCACAGTCACACGCTGAGCGAGAATAGTTATCCGAATTTGCGGACTGGGCAGCGAAGACGCGCGACGAGAATAAAACGTGGCACAATGTACCCAGGTGCCGACAAGCTCTCGTTACTGCCTCTGCCCATTTTGCCGAACAGGCTGTTGGCGATGCGGAAGGGCCCCCTCGCGCCACCAGGCCCGGGATAGCAACTGGCCGCAGCGCAAACGCAAGGGTCGACCCACAAGGGCCGATGAACTGGCACCCGAGGCACGCCCAAGTCAAGCACGTGCAGTGGATCAAACCCAATCATTTTGTACATGTGCCAACGTGCGGTGGATAGGCCAGCCATGGCAGCTAGGGAAGGCATCACGCTGTTGGCGCTATGCTTCCTCTCGAGCATCAGCCTGCGGCTATGCCGCTCTTTGCGCAACCGCCAGCAGTTCGCCTTCGTCTGGTCGCCAAGAACAGCGACACGGTATCGGTTCTCTACGTCGAGCGTCTCTGGCGCCGTCTCCACTGCGTGCTGCGCGGTGCACAGTGAGAATGGTTTGGCCGTCTATCCGCCCGTGAGGCAAAGTACAGTCTGTATCGATTATTATCTGATCTGAGAGCAAACCCTGCGACGTCGGCCCCAAGTCACAGTAGCGAAACGTGGCGAAACGTGGGAAACACGGGTCTCCCTCGGCAAACTGGAGGAAGTGGGGCCCTCGGGCTGCCCCAACATCGTCACCAGCCCCATTCTGTTCGTCGCCGGAGGAAATCAAACGGTGTAAGTACATTTTAGAGTTCAGGTTCAGGTGGCCATTGAGCGTCCTCGACTTTTCTGAAAGCTTCAAAAACGGGAAGATTTTGCTGTGGACCAGACCTGCGGACAGCGGGACGTCCAGTCTTGAGAGATAATCTCTGCTGACACAGGCAACGAGAAAATCGTGCTGGATCTTGTGTCGCGCGCCGCAGACGGTCATCGACGGCAGCGCATCCAATGATGCAACATGCACCCCACTGTTGGTTTTTTCAGTGTGCACCACCCCCACGCATCTTCCACTGCGCACTCTGGGCGTGGGGTACGCCCGCCAGGGCAGGCCGCGCCACTTCCGGGCCACCTGGGCCGCACACGCAGGCAGTTCGTGGCTCGCGGGCGACACGCGCCCTCAACAGTGCTGTCTTGTGGGAGAGGATCGGGAGGGGAGCTCTGCCACAGCGATTGAGGTGGGCGCAAACCCGTTCCAGGGGGTGGGTGGTGCCTGAACGGTCACACGAGGACCACGGGGACCGCCATACGCAACATGCGGACGGGAACGCCTCGGTTATGCGCTCCAACACCACTACTGGGGCTCCTTGACAGCCTTCCGAGGGGGCGTGTGGAGCGTGAACGGTACGGCGGCCGCCACATTCACCAGCAGGAAGCGGGGGGCGGCGGAGTGACCGCGGAGGGTGGTGTGTGTGGTTCTTTCTTGCGCAACAGCGGCCGGGCGGACTGGTGGGTTGGCTAAGGCTTGCGGCATGTCGGAAGCGCCATCGACAGGGGCCGGGAGACGCATTATAACTGTGCTTTACATTCCCCCGGTGGACACGCGGTCCTGGTCGGCATGGCCCGCTCGCTATTTCTCCCCAAAGTCGTGACGCCCATCCGGCCGGCGTCTTTTTGACGCTTCCCGCCACTGTGTCGAGCACGGTCTATTCCACCGCTCGCTCGCATCGCTTACCCTGTTCACCGCTCGCACCGGTCCGCGCGCCTCTACTCTGCTGGCCACCCACGACGCTGGCGCTGCCCATCGAGCCCCTCATCTTCAAATGATTGCGTCCGTGTGACGTCGCATCCATTCACACGGCGGATCTTGCCCCACGTCGCATGCTTGGTGATCTTCCTGTGGCTGTACGTCAGTGGACACACTCGGTGGTCGTACATTTCGGGCGTTTAGGCTTTCTCATAATGTTGACGACCGCACGCGTGCCATAGTCGCTTCATCTCTTTTCCCCGTCTCTCGTCGGTCGTCTACCATATTCCTTGCGCTAACATGGACGCAGGGGACGATAATGCCTCTCCCGCCGCCGACGTGCTGTCGGAGGATGACGAGGCGGACGTCACCGCCGTCGTGCTAGCGCACATCAGCGTGCTGAAGTCCCTTTGCCGTCGGGCGCGTGCCCACCGTTTCGCTCGACGACGGCGGTACTATGGGTCCTCCGTGCGGTTCCGCGGCAAAAAGATGCGCGAACTTTCTTCAGGACTGCAGCGCATCCTGCGTGACCACTTTTGTGTTGGCGGCGAGGCCCCCATATAAGATGAGCGGGACTTTGTCACTCGCTTTCGAGTCCCGCGTGATGTCTTCCAGCGGGTGTACCTGGCGGTCAAGGACGAGCCTTTTTTCCAGCCTCTCATCAACGCGATGGGTCGGCTTCAAGCGCATCCTCTGCAGAAAGTGGTGGCGGAGTTTCGCGTCATTGCCTACGGCGGGGCGACAGATAGAGCCGACGGCTACGCGCGCCTTTCCGGGACCGTCAAATTGGAGTCGACCAAACTGTTGATGGAGTTTATTGTCAAGCGCTGGGGCTCTCCTTGTCTACGCCGGCCCAACAAAGAGGTGCGCAAGACGATTATGGAGCGCAAAGAGGAGCGGGGGACGCCAGTCTGTATGGGCTCCCTTCACTGTTTTCACTGGGAGTGGCATCAGTGCCAGACGGGGATGGCGGGGGCCTATCACAGCCGTAAGGGTCAGCGCGGCATCTTCATCGAAGCTGTATGCTACGAGGACCTGTGGGTGTCGTACCTGCTTGTTGGGGCCCCTACGAGTTTGAACGATATCGACGTCATTCAACAGAAGCCGCTGTACCTGGATGCTGCCAGAGGTCGGTCGCCGCCACGCAACCATCCCTACACGATCAATGGCAACACAAGCCGTTTGCCCAACTACATAATCGACGGTATCTACCCGCGGTTTTCTTTTCTCTTCTCGCGCGCCCCAAACCATCTATCGAGGAGTACACGACGCTTGAACGCCTGCAAGAGGCCCTTCGCAAGGATGTTGAGCGGCTGTTTGGGGTCCTCATGAGGCGCTGTCATGTGGCGCTGCACTCAGGGTGCTACCGCTCCGTGGCAAAGCTGTTAACGGCGTTAAAAGATATTTGAAATTTTCACAGCATATGTGCGGAGAGGCTTCGTGAATGTTTATTGAGCCGCCGTCGGCGGACGGCGAGAGGAGATGGTGGCGCACACTCTGAGTCGGGTGGGGACGGCGGTGGTGGGTCTCGCGGCTGGGACGAACAGAGTGGTGGGGCGCGCGATGACGTCACTGCCTCCGCCGGGGCACATGAACCTGGCGGCGGCAGCGCTGTTGACGGCGGCGGTGTCGCTGAGGCTATGGCCAAACTGATGCCGCCAATAACGCGACCCCTGCTTTTAATCCCATTTGCCACCCACCCTCCGCCAGCATGGCTGCTGTTTTCGACGCCTGGGCCGATATGCAGAAAGCGTGAGAGAGCGAGCGTCTCCATTACGACCGGAATGCGGACATCGTTCGCGACCGTGCGGAACTACTTGATCCGTAAATGGGGTAGCGTGGCGCTTTGTATGTTTGTGTAGCCAACGGCGGTGTCTTTTTTTGCCGCTGGGCGGGTCCTTCTTTCCCACACATTTGTGTACGAATCGGTGCCTGACAGTCCGCTGTCCCTTTTCGTCAACCGTTTTTGTGTCTCGCAACCTCGCCGGGGGGATCTTTTTTTCCCTGAATAAGGGTGCGCTTTCGTGCTCGCGTCTGGCGGTTGGCACATACTTTGTGGTTCTAGATTGTGCGCGCCTCCGCGAGTACGGGGCAACGCGGAAGCGCGAAAGCGGCGCCTACAGTCGGGGTACGAATAGTCTGAGTGGTGCGGCGGAATCGGTGGGGGATGTTGGGAAAGGGGGGGCCCCCCAAAATCCGAGGGGAAGCGGTGGGGCGCTTTCCGTCCCTTTGAAAGCCCATTTTCCTGTCATGCGCCCCCGCTGTGGAACCGCAGCTCTACTTTGCCGAGGCGCCACAAACGGCAAGTGCCGCGGAGACGCGACGGGCGAGGCGCCCGCAGCTGCCGTGGCCGGCAGTGGCGTTCCGAAGGCCGGTGTCACAGTCAGTCGGGTCATCGCGGTGGCCGCTGCCGCCGTCTTCCTGGCAGCGGTCGGCGCTACCGCCGTTCCCGACGCCGTTTTCTTCACCTCCCACTACAGCGTCGGCGTGCATCCGTAGCGTCTCTACGGCGCCACCGCCGCCGCCATCGCAGGGCGGGCAGGCGACAGGGCAGCACCGTGGCTTGAAGCGCCGGGGGCTGCCGCAGCCGTCGCCGTTTAAGCCGTTGCCGCTGCCGCCATCGCCGACGCTGTCTTCTCCTCTGGACGCGAAGTAGGCAGGAATAGGGCGCGCGTCGAAGGCGACACCGCCGCCGCCACCACAGAGCAGGCAGGCGATCCCGCAGCGGCGTGGCGAGGGTCCGCGGCGGCCGGCACCGCCGTCGGCGTGTCAGGCGTCGCCACCGCCGCTGTCGCCGACACCGTCTTTACCGCGCGCCTCGGTGTCAACGGGGATGGGCCGCGCGTCGACGGCGCCACCACCGCCGCCATCGCAGGGCGGGCAGGCGAGGCCGCAGCGGCGTGGCTTGGGGCTACGGCGGCCCCAGCCGCCGTCGCCGTTGCAGCCGACGCCCTTGCCGCCGTGGCCGACGCCGTCTTCACTGTCAGTCGCGGCTGCTGCCGTCAGTCGCGGCTGCTGCCGTCACAGGCGCTGTCCTCACCGACCGCCGCCATGTCGGCAGGCAGCCGTCGCGTGTAGACGCGTCACCTTCGCAGCGATCGAAAGGTGGGCAGGCGACCGCACAGCAGCGTGGCGTAGGGCGGCGGGGGCCGCCGCCGCCGGCGCCGTAACAGACCTTGCCGCTGCCGCCATCGCCAATGCCGTGTTCTCCGCCTGCCTCGGAGTCGGCATGGAGGGGCCGCGTGTCAACAGTGCCACAGCCGCCGCCTTCGAAGAGGGGGCAGGCGACCCCGCAACGGCGGGGCGTGGGGCCGTGGCGGGTGCCGCTGGTGTCGGCGTTGCAGCTGTCGCCGCTGCTGTCGTGGCCAACGGCGTCTGAACGGTCGCCTGCCAAAGGCGCCTTTTCCACCGCGAGCGCAGGGCTGGCAGGAAAGCCCGCAGCGGCGAGGCGTGGGGTGGCCGCCGGTTGGCACTGTCCGTCGCGCCGTTTCTGCGACGGTCGCAGCCGTCGTTTTCACCGCCGTGGCCGACTCCGTCTCTCGCGTCGGCCACGGTGCCAATGGGGATCAGCCGCGCGCTGACAGCGCGGACGCCGCCGCCTCGGCAGAGCGGGCGGGCGACCCCGCCTCGACGTGGGCCGGCCGCCGAATGAGGGGGGTGTGGTGCTGCCTGCCGCCGGCCGCCGGAGCGGTGCGGGTGCCGCGGCTGGGGAGAGGGGCTGGGAGCATGCCGCCTCTACGCTAGGGGGCCAGAGCGGCCGCGGCGTCGGTAGAAATCAGTGGCGGCGGCGGCGGCGGCGGCCGGCGTCAGCGGCTGGGGGCGTGGAAAAGGTTCGGTGGGGGGCGCGGACCTCAGTGGCGGCCTATTGACATTGACTTCGTGCTTGGCAGCCTCAGAAGTTGTCCAGTCTGTGCCGCCCAGGCAAGGCAGCAAATCGATTCGAAGCCTGCGATCTTACTACATTCTGGATGGCACATGGTGCGTGTCCCACAAAGGCGACATGCGCGTTTTTGGAAGGACCGACACATCACTGCACGGGGGCAAATGGGGTGGGGAACGAGAAACTTCTCGACTGGCCTCCATGACAAGAGCCTCTCCCCAAGCGATCTTGCCTGAAAACTCCGTACTACCCTCCTGTGGGCACTTTTCTGTGGACCTCTGAGATAACCCCGATCTTGGAGCCACTCTTTTTTAGGTTCCTGGGGTCACACGTCTGCAACGCCAAAGCTCATGTGCTATCTGGAGCCTCGGTGACGAGAGACCCAAATCGTGTTTGCATCCCAGGGGGCTGCATGGCTGTCTTTCTCACGTTTTTATTGGTCAGGTGGTGCCCTTTTGTTCGTGCACAAACTGTCAGCACATGCCTGCTCTAGTGGGCCTCACAGATATCGAGCGAGCAGTATCGGGCGACAGCACAACTGATGATGTCTTCGTCCGAGAGGTTTCCGGTCGGTTGCACGTTCTGATCAGCCAGGTAGTGCAGCGTCAACGCGCTGACGACCTGGACAATCTTCTTGAACTGCGTCTCGAGCGCGCTCACGTTACTGTTGTCCCGGAAGGGCCTCTTCTTAATCTTCGCGGTCCAAGTGTCCTGTACAGCCCCCCACAGCCGCTCCTTGGAACGCCCGGTCTCCGTGACAGGATCTGCGCTCACCGGCAGGTACGCCGTGCACAGTGGCACGCGGTCCTCATCCATCCAATCCAGACCAGAACCCATTATCTTTCGCAGATTGTAGATCACTTCCAGAACGGCTGGAACAGGTGCAGAGGGCCCGAGGGGGGACGCTGCGGCCGATTCCGCACAAGCACTAATTCGACGGGGGTGGGGCTTGGTTCCCGCCCAGAACCCACACTAGGTGGGGTGCCGCCTCCAGCGGCGTCGGCTGCGGCAGCTGTTGCGACGAAGGCGGGGTTTGGTCCCTCCCCACGAGGAGAACTGTTTGGGTCACCGCGTCCAGCTGCGTCTGTGGCGGCAACGGCTGCAACTACGAGGATTTCAAGATCAACGGCGCGCGCGTGCTCGACAGTACGTCCACTGTCAGGTTTTACTCGACGGCGTCCGCACCGTGCATACTGGCACGCATCTTGCCTCTCCAGGTCTCCGGGAGGTTGCTGACAGCGCAGGAAGACGGGCGCGCGGATAGCGCCCAGTTGATTGGTTTGTCGACGGTGCTCGCTGGCCAGTGGGGGCCTTTGACAGGGTCAGGTCAAGAGCCCGGCTGGTACGGTGGCGAGTCAGACGTGGGGCCCGTCGCACGACGCGGAGGGCTCTAACGAGGGCGGCCAAACGTACGTCCCCCCGGTCGACGAGGGGACCTCCAACGACGGCGGCCGTCCGAAGGGTTCAACGAGCGACGAGAAGGACAGAACCACGGACATCTGTTCGCGCGTTCGGGCGGGCGTCGGGGAGGAATCCACAATGGGGGACCGTCCGGGAGGTCCGGCGAGCATCGCGAAGCGCTGAAAATTGGGTGAAAGTGAACTGGGCCCGCCGGTCGTCCCCGAGGCATCTACGGAGAAGGGTGGTCGTTGTCGCTGGAGAAGGAGGAAATCCGCCGGGCGCCAGGAGGGGGGTGACATTGGGGCGGGCCGCCGTCTTCGAAGCGACGGCGAGCACGTCGGTTGTGCAGATACGCGTTGTCGGCGTCTGGTCCGCGGAGGCCAAAATAGGGAGCAACCGGAGGTCTATGCTGCTCACTCGGTCGGCCATTGTTCGCCAGCGGTCGGCCAGCAGGCGGTCAGCCGTCACGCCAGCCCCCAAGGGTCGAAAAGGGCTGAAACCGCATCCGGGGAACCCCAGTCCACGAAAAGGGGCGGGCGGGCGCCCGTCCATGCCGCCGGGCTGGCAAAGCCCTGCTCTAGGCGGTGGGGCGTTAGGAGGACGGCCGAGTGGAGGGGACCGTTCGTGAAGCGGTGAGGGGCGGGGGAGGGGGGGCGTCGTGCTCCCGTGATTGCAAGGCCCCGAACACGTGCAGGGTGGCGAGGATGGGGAAGCACGGGGACCGTAGCTGAGCCGTTGCGCCCTGCGTCTCCTCGTGTCTGTGGCTCCCTTCACGCGCGTCAAACGTGCCAACGGAATGCGCGGGAGTGGCGGATGGGGGCGGCGGGCGGGAGTGGCGGGAGAGCGACGCGGGCTTGTCGAAATCGGAGGATCGGAGGGGGAGCGACGGCGCGGAGAAGAGTCGCTTCAGGACGTTCCAGCAAGAGTGCACAGACGCGTACCAGCCGCCGACTTGTTCGCGCGAGCCACCGGCCAGCGGGCGGGCCCGTGTGCAAGGACTGGCCAGAACGACCCCCGAAAGTGGGGCCCAAACATGAGCCCCTTCCAAAACTCTGCTTTTTAGCCGGCCTCGGAAATGGTCCAGGGGGGGCCGCACAGAGGCAAGAGCCTGTGCCAGATATTGACACGGGAGGAGAGTAGGTGGAACACTACCACAGCACGAACGAGGTGGCACACATGCCCAATGTGCGCATCACGCATGTCGGCGCCGTCGAAACTTGTGTCCTTTATATCGGCCTACGTCGCCAGGGGACATTCTTAAGATGGTTGAAATCCTCTTCCTGGCGACGCACTTCCAGTTTGTGTCTCGTGCTGACCTCTGGAAGACGGCGCCGGGGTCCAAGCACATGCCCGTTCCGGCGTTTGGCGCGAGAACCCGCTTGCCCCGTCCCAGTCTCGACTCCTTGTGGTCGGCGGTGACATTCGGTCGGCTCCCGGCTGGCGATGGGCCTGCCAGCGGCCAGAGCAGCGGCGATCCCTATCGGTTGGCGACCATCAACATTTTAGTCTCCTCTGTCAATGCGCACCGGGAAGTACCAGTCACCTCGGGCGACACCGTTTGTGACGATGAGTCTGTGTTCAAGTCGTACGGTCTCGGTAGGACATTGATCTTTGTTGAGCTACCTTTGTGCGTTGCCATCGACCACAAGCCGGAAAACAGCTGCTAGATTCAGAATTCGGCCTGCGACCGGAGCGGTGTCCTGCTGCAACTTCGCATCGGGAAGACAGCTGCCGACCAACAGGAGGGCATGTCCGCGGAAGAAAGCCAGGAAATGCAGGGTACTGGCATTTTGCAGTCGTTAATTGGCCCGTGGGCCGGATCAGACCACAAAATCTGTTCTGACTCGTACTGTTCAACCGTAAAGGTCGCCCGTGACCTCAAAGAGATGGGCCTCCGGCTTGTTGGTGTTGTCAATCTGGCTCTCCACCGGCTTCCAGTAGCCTCTTTCGACGATTCTAACATTGCGTGCTCGTGACAGCAGAGGCTCGAAGGTGCAAAACGGTACTTCGGTGGCGCCGGACCTCTTGGCGGAGAGGTAAGTGGACCTTACTCGGCGCTTTCTCCCGGCGACCGCTGAGTTTTAATGATTCGGGACCCCGGGAGAGAACGTGCTGTGGAGTCAACTCTACGGGGTGGTGGAGCGTGTCACGGTCTCTGTGCCCGAGCCGGGGGTCGCTGAGATCTACTACGGCTGTTGCGCGCAGGATGATCCCCAAAAGCGGTGTCGTCAAGACGACCTACGATGGTCGCATTATCTTGGAGCGCACAATTGGACGCAGAGCGTTGAAACGTCCGTACTGCAGTTTTCATGGTCCACTTATTGCTGCTGCTCCCGAGGACGTGAGCACAATCCTCCCCTAAGAAAGCGGCATTCTAGCAGGACCTGGAATCCGGTCTTATCGGTTAAGTCTCTCGATAAAACAGCCTCGCGGCCTTATGACAGATCAGGTCAACCTATTTTCTACGCCTCCGTCGCTTTATGATGTTAACGTGCATTTTCACGCGACGACCAAGCGTCGTCATCCATGGGCAGGTGGTGCGGGGGTGTTTTTGGCGCAACGCAGCTGTTGCGTGTGCACCCTCCACGCAAGTACGCTTGTGTTGTTTAAGCGCCCATAACCTGATTGCAGCCGCGAGGTTCTCGTGTGCGGGCCCAGGACGGGGACCAGCTGCTGTGCATCTCATATTCGCTCCGCACACGACGCAGTCCTTTGATTCTTGGTCACCGTGCACGTCTGAGCATGTGTCTAACCAGGCGGACAGGGAGGGGAAGGCGCGTAGAAGATCTTGTAGATCAGTGTATTCTTCAAAGATTCTGTAAACACCACGCTGGAGGTCGAAAGTGTTGGTCAGAAAATGCACTTTGAGGGCCCATGGCATGGGTGATTGTGGGCGGGGGGGGGGACGCGCTCAAGGATCCGGGGGCGCTCCATGTCCGGGTTTCGAGGACCGATGCTACTCGTGTGTTCTGTTACAGCGCGCATTCCGCACCTTTCTTGTGCCTGTTGCCATCATAATAGTGCTGAGGGCAAGCCGCTACAGTCAGCAGAGGTTACCAGTAGATGTTCAGAAGCGCAGGCGCCACCATACACTGGGTGATTAGTGTTGCTGGTCGGGCGGAGTCAAAGAGGTACGGGTTTAATCAGATGATCACAACGCGGCTATCAATCGATCACAGAGAGCGACGCTAGGAGCCGTAGCGGAGATGTTAAGCTTATAGATGAGGCGGTTTAACTGGCTCTTCCGCGAGAATGCAAAAGAACAATGTCTGAACAAGCAAGATGCCTCGTGTCGTGGGACGGACCAGCAAGAGCCAGAGACTGAGAGAGAGCACCACGCAGCCCCATCGGGGTTGACGTCGCCACTCTGGATGCATCCGCACAGATGGGCGTGTGAGAATGCACTTTATGCAGGGGCTTTGGTGGGAGATTCTTGCAGATATGGGAGAACGCACCACCGCCACGACGACGATGGTTCTTTTGGTACATCAGTCCCAGATAATGGATGACGTCTGTCGCAAACTTCATAGGGAGCAGATGGCTGAAGAAGCCCGACGGCCCGGGGCACACTTGCGAGAGGCCAAGTATGTTCCCTGACCACCAAAGTACTACTGTGTCCCCGCATGAAAGCATGCTAGGAAACTAATTTTGAGAAATGTCCCGTCTACAGTCCTTCCACAAATTTTCCGGCACTCGGGCGGCATCAACAGTGACAGGCACATGGGACAAGTCGACAATATTCCAATGAAAGCGAATCAACGTGCACGGACCGACTCAAAAATCCGAGAACCATCGGAAAAAAGAGCTCGAGATGATGGATTCCGGGCAATACGCCGTTGTCATGCGACAAGTCACGACAGCGGACAAACGCATTTCCAGAATTTCAGGACCATATAAGCCCGGCCAAGGCCAGAAAAGGCACAAAATCGAAGGGCCTGCCGCCAGTGTTGCACCCGTTGCGGGGGAGCTAACGACTCTCTCACCCGTTGTGGGGACAGTAGCTCACTACAGAGAACACTTGCATCGATTTTTGCGCCGGTCTCGGCTTGTCATTGGCCAGTCGAGTTGTCTGAGAACTCCCTCCGAGACCCATCATGCGTCTGCCAATGGCAGTGCTTGCTGGGGTCGCTCTTCATAAGGGACAGTCAACAAGATCCACGACATCTTACACGCTCAGAGAGGGATGTGAGGCAGGTGGAGCACTTCTATCGTGCCTTCTCGACACTGGTTTTCAGAGTTCTCGAAATGGGCCTAGAAACGCAGGCCGCGTCAGACGTACTTTCCGCCAGACAGTGCTGGATGGGCCGGGAAACCTGCCAACTTGGTGAGGCAGCGGCTCGCTTCATGCCATAGACCAGCAGAGGTTGATCTCGTCGGTTCGGAGACAGCTTTGAGGTAGAGGGGCTGTGCTGGTAATTCCACCCCAGTGTGATTTGAGATCGCGGCAATATGTGTGCGAGCTCACGTCCCTGAACGCCCACCGAAATCGGATTGCAGACTTTGGTGGTTCGGATTCTGAAAGCGGTGGTGGATCGCGAGCGAAAATAAATGACTAGTCCCAGGGTGATATTTATCGGTCGACGACCGGACGCGGTCGACGATCCGCATCTCACCGCCACCGCATCCCCCGCCCCCCCCCCCCCCCCCCCCCCCCCCCCCCCCGGCCCGCACTCGACGGGTGCGATCTTGCATCTGTTTTGCTGTTTGGCTCTTGTCGCATCGAAGATAAAGTGTCCAGGTGTTCTTTCTGCGTGGTGTTAAGTGCTTTCGTCCATGGACTTGACTTATGGTTTGCGGCAAGGCTGTCATCACGCACATCCCTTCATTGCTCTTCGTGACGCGGGGTTTCCCACAGAGGATAAAGCAGAAACAGGGCAGAGAAAAAGCGCCCGCACGTATTGGCGAGAATTCGACCAGAAGGCTATGAGAAACGCTCAACACATCACTACTAAAAGCACCACAGCACACCACACCAAAGCGCGGACACGATTAGCAGCGATCGCCTACGGGGGGGGGG
>ENA-ORXR01002267-ORXR01002267.1-marine-metagenome-genome-assembly--contig:-NODE-2267-length-18604-cov-14.014519_pt1 | contig 18604 bp, 26 predicted proteins | sample MGYA00237866_ERZ511479 | MGnify/ENA metagenome assembly ERZ511479 | reverse complement strand
CTTGCTTGGGAGCTTGTCGAACGACTTGTTCACCTGGGCGGAGACGCACCCGGTGGGGGACCCCGAGGCTCTGGAGGCGGTCCTGCAGGGGTGGTCCCGTGCCGGCGTGAACGACCAGCTCTGGCGCCTCTTGAGCATCCACCAGGAGCGGCAGCAGAACCATCTTCGCCGGGCGGAGCAGGCCGGTACTTGGCGCGCCCGCGGGTCAAGCAGCGGTGATCGGCGGGAAGAGGCCGCGGGAGCCAACGAGACCTGGTATCGCGACGCGCCTGAGAGCCCCCAGCGTGGCACCGGCGGTGGAGGCAACCAGACATGGCCGGGGAACAGCTGGTACGAGTCGCGTCCTCGGGCGGGAACCCCGGATGAGAACACGCGCGGGTATGGTCTTACCTACGGGGGCCACGATGGTTCGGCCGGTTATGAAGGTCCGTCGTCGACTCGTCGTCGTCTGGACTGAGGCGTGGTGCCCTAGGTCGGTGTCGGTCGAGTTAGGGAGCCTGCGTGTGCTTCGTGTTGGCCGGGGTAGTTCCCGGCCCCTTCGCGAGGGATGAATCGGGCGACATAGTACGTGCATATACGAGGGTTTGTTGTCTCTCGGTTGTCCCGTCACGCCTCCTCTGCGTCTCGACCTGGCTCCGCCTTGTCTTGATCCTGGGGAGGAAGCCCCTTGCGACGAACATACCGGTACACGGCCGCTGCCGGTAAGCGACCCGAGTGTTTCCAGGTGTCGTCTTCCGGCCCATAGCCAAATCAGCGGACCAACAACCAGAGCACGCCCTCCTCGTCCCAGGTGTGGTCCACGATCCTCTCAAACACAACGTCGGACCCACCCGGTTGGAGCGCGTCTGGTACTGCCACTTGCGGTTGCTTGGGTCGGCTTTCGGGGTCCACAGGTCCCGCCGGTACCACGTGGGCACCGCTCACCCGGTAAGGGAGTCCGTCTTGGTCAATCCAGTTGGTTCTCCCGTCGGTCTGCAACACCTCGTACGGCACTGTCACCTTAGGGTCGAGCTCGTGCTTCCGGGAGTGGTTGCGCAGGTACACCCAGTCACCACTGGTCACCGATACCCGGCGAGGGCGGACTTTCCCTTCATAGTCCCTCTTGTACCGGGCTTGTGTCTTGGAAATAGAGTCGCGTACTTGGGGGAGCAAAGCCTTGAGCGACTCCAAGAAAACGTCCTTGGCCTCGGCCACCGACTGGCTCAGATCCGGCGTCATGCCGTCTGGCATCCGTTCCAGGGAAACGTTGCTCAGACGCCGTGGGGTGACCAAGTCCAGGGAGGCCACGCCCGTAGTTCGGTGGGGCCTCGAGTTGTACGCCAGCGCCAACACGGAGACTTGCTCGTCCCAGTTGTCCTGTTGAACCTCGATGTATTGCACGAACGTTTTCACGAGCGTCTCATTAAATCGTTCGACCTGGATATTGGTCTGCTGGTGGTACGTGGTCCTGAGCCGGTTCCGGATGCACATGAGGTTGCACACTCCCTGGAAAAACAAGGAGGCGAACTGGTCTTCATTGTCCGTCAGGACCGTCTACGGGGCCCCGTACATGGAATTCCGATCCCGGCAGAACGCCGACGAGACGTCCGGCGCGGTGATGACAGCCAAGGGGACAGCTCGTACCAGCTTCGAGAACCCGTCGACGATGATCCAGAGGAAGACGTTCCCTGTCTTGGTCTCTGTCAGCCGTCCGAGGAGGTCCATGGACAGGCTCGCGAAGGGATCCTTCCTTGAGAACAACTTGAGCATCGCCGTGCGTCGCCTTGGTTCTATCCTGTTCCGGGCACAAGAGGAACAGCTGGCCACCCAGTCGTACACGTCAGCGGCCATGGACTCCCAGTGGTATTAGCGCCTGATAGAGCCATATATCCGGTTGACCCCAGGATGACCGGCGCGCACGACGTCGTGTTCCAACCGGAGGAGGTCCTGGCGCAGGGTGAACCGGACGTACACTTGGAAAGCACCGTCCAGGGGGGCGACGCGCACGAGTATCCCCTCCTTGATCTCCGAAAACCGCGGGTGCTCTTTCTGGTCCATAATATCTCGTAGATCTTGGCACCGCTGGTCAACCTTATGCGCGGCAAGCATGAGCGCGAGCGCGACCGTTTGGTCCTTGTCCAGCTCCTCGTAGTTCGGCGCGACTCAGCCACGGGAGGAGTTAGCCAGAGCGAGACAGGGAATCTCTTCCTGGATGACGGACCGATCCGAAGCCAGCGATGGGAGACGCGACCTGGCGTCGGCACAGTGGTGCTCCCTTCCCGGTCTGGTGCGTACCTTGTACCGGAGCTCCGACGACCGGAGACTTCATCGAGCGACCCGCCCTTGCGCAATCTCCATGTTGAGCAGCCAGCATATACAGGCATCGTCCGTCCGGATGAGGGGCTCTTAGAATCCGGGTTTTTCATCAGAATCTGGGATATATCCAGATATATTTGGATATATCCGTTGGAATCTCTTCGCCATCTAATGTAGGAAAAAAAAAATGGACAGTCCTGAAAAGCTCATCTCGTGCTCAGGCTCTTCGCGGAAAGAGTATCGGGAATGCGGTGTTTCTGCCAGCAGGATGCCTCTGTTTACAGAACGAAGCCTTATCCGACTCATTCTCTGAACCCCCTGGTCCGGATCAGGAATTCTTTTCCCTCGAGGTAGGGGCGGATGAGAAATCAAGCCCAGAACACGGCTAGGCATTCTCGGTCGGTTGTACAGTAGTTTTTCTCGGCCGGGATGAGAATCCGGCTGTAGTAACCGACCGGGAGAATGATTTCGTCCTCTTTCTGTTGCAGGAGTGTACAGCCGATTCGGACGGCGCAGGCGTCGGTATCCAGGATGAAGAGACCCACACGTCGGGGGAGCGCCAAGATCGGAGTCGACGTCAGGCGCTCTTTCAGGTATCCGAAGGCCGCCCACTGGGCGGCATCTTGCGAAGGGAGCACGTGCGCGAGCTTCTTGCCGGTCAGCTTGGTCAGGGGCTTGGTGATGTGCGCGTAGGGTGACGGCGGCGGACGACGACGACATGGCAGGAGGGGGGCAAGCGACAGAAAGTCCTCCGGCACAGAAGACACAGGAAGAAACACACACTGTGGACTCAGAAGCGCAAATTCTGCCATCCGGGGGGCTTGGTGAAGACAATTGGGCAGGAGTAAAAGGGAGGTTCGTAGCTGTGGCAATGGGATCGAATGCCAGGGAAATGAGGTCCAACGTTGTTGAAGTTCTAATGTGGCTGCTGTATTGCAGCAACATGTCTCAATCCTGATGGCCGCCCTTGACTGGGCTAGCGCTGTGCCTCACCCCCACCCCCCCCACCATCCCGCGCCCGTCGCGACCGCCGGCGCCGCGCGCCATGCAGTTTGTGGAAATTCTTCGACCGTTGGCCTGCACGGAGTGTCGCACCGAGGTACGTGGCCAAGTCGTGGGGGTCTGGTTCTCTTTTCGGGGGGCGCGGTGGTGCGGTGGTGGGGGGAGACGGGGCGGCCGGGGGGGGGGGGGGGGGGGGGGGGGGGGGGGGGGGGGGGGGGGGGGGGGGGGGGGGGGGGGGCACGTGGGTGCTCAGTACATGGCGTGAGGCGCGATCGGTCATTTTTTGCTCTTTGTCTCTGTGTAGTTTAATCGGAAAATGTTGTTCCTATATAGTGTGTACGGCCTACAGGTGGAAGTCACGGTCGTACAACAGTCGATGCTCTATGCTTGACTTGTCCATGTGACCCTCCCTGCCTTTTTCGTTTTCACTGTGAGCGTGTTAGCGTGTTCGGGTCTTGTCCGGCATTACGGGTGTCGCTGGGTCTGGCTTGTGACCGGCCGTGTGGACGGCGTCGATGGGGGCGGGAGGGTGTGAAGCGTCAGATTTTGTTTTACATCGGATCGCGCGACGAAAAGGTCACAGGCAGACGCGCCGTTATTTTCTTCCCTCTACGGCTACTCGCCCCGTAAGTGGGCAGTCTTGCCCTGTCTCTTGTCGGGGCTTGAGCAAGGAGCCCAACTGTTGCGACACTTGGGGGGGGGGACAGGGGCGTGGCGAAGACGAAGACAACAACACGCGAGAAGCAACAGACATCCAATGAGCGATCGAAGTTGATGTGCGAGGATCTAGAGTTTCAGCCAATGAACAGGTGCGGAACTCTGAACATGTCTCTTTCGCACAGACGTCGTGTGCAGTGGCCTGACCAAGGTCGTTCGGGCCCTCCCTGCAGACCCGTCGTTTCCCCTCATTTCCGGTCATTTTCCTCGTTTTTCGTCGTTTCTCGGACGCTCCGCATCAGATCTGCGTCAAACACCGGCTCTGGGCCACCGCAGTCCTGCAAAGCAGGTCCGTTACAAGAAGAAGAAAAAACTTCTCAGAGACAGGCACCACGTCTAGGGAGGGATAACACTTCAACAATCTTGAAATCTTTTTAAGATAGGTTCGGACCAAATCGCTCACAGCGGGGCGGCCGGGGCACCCTCGCCTAGAATCAATTCTCTGAAAGTGTGATTATCAGTCGGAGTTTTGCAAGACCCAGGCCTCAGATGCAGTCTGATTTGGTACTTAAAAACCGTCAGTCCGTACTGCGGGGGAAACCCCCTGTCAGGGGTGACACGGTCCCTGGCATGAGCCATGGACGGGTCGTGACCACTCACGGAACACCCCAATAGGCGGGTAGCGTGGGACCCCCCCCCTGGGCGGGTGTCCAGGGAGCCCGAGGGCCACACATGAAACGACCCCTCTAGAGGGGCGCGGGGTGATGAGCACCTGATCGGGCCCCCCTGAAGGGGTCTGACAAAGGCGAGGGAAACACGCGTCTTCCCGAATCCGGGTCCTCTGGAGGGACCAAAAAGCTTGTGGAAGCTTCCGCAATCCGAGCGTCAGCTGGACCGAGATCTGATCTCGTCCAGGGATAAAATAGCACCGGAATTCTTTCCGGGTAATTTGAGAAATCTTGGCGCAATTCCTAAGGTACGGATTCCGGGTACATCCTGAGAACTGGGAAGTCTTAGTGACTTTCCTGCTTCCGGAGCTAGTGAGGGCTCAGGGACGAGTGGCCTTTTGGGGGACCCTCATCATGTGCGGCGTCACGCGCGGGTCTCCACGAGAGTGCGTGGCATTGCGAGCGACGGCGGAGGGGACGGAGGGGAAGTCCCGTTCACCCCTTCTGTTTCGACCGCCACAAGGGGTCGAGAGCGAGTCTCCCCCAGAATGCCGGGGCCTCCTGGGAGGCGGGAACAAGCAGTCCCGTCTCAAGAACAGAGGCCGTATGACGGTCAGGCGCGGCGCGCTAGGCCCATGGGCCTACACCATACACCCCCACAAGTCAGTGGGTTTGGGGCTCCGCAAGAGGCTCAAGAATGGGACGCCTTTTTGGCGGCCGTGCGGGATTCCCTGGATGCTTTTATGAGCACGTTACATGAACGGCTGTCCTTCTTTGAGGCAGACCTCGGGGCTTCCCGACGGCCAAGGCGCCGTCGTCGCCGACTGAGCTTCTCCTCCTCGGATGAGGAGTACTCAGGCGGAGATGGGGGACGCCATGTGCCCCGAAGTGCGGTAGCACGCGCTCTAGGGCGCGAACTAGAGGGAAACCCTCATCTTCGACTCCCCGAGAAGATCATCCTTGCGGATGATCGCTATGCAGGGATTCTGCATTGTGTATCGTACGCATTGGCGAATACGGACGTCGGGTATGACCGGACGATGGCACACGGCCTAGGCCGTCTGCATAAGGATGTCTCGGCCACCTTCAGTCGAGACGCAGAGTGGGATGGGACGCCAGCCTTCTGCGTCTTCCAGTTTCTGAACAGCTTTGTAAACGCGGGTAAGGACAATGATGTGTCAGATGGCACAGCCCTCTACCTCCTCCTGACGTTCACCGAGGGTGACCTCAAACGGGAGTTGTACACCATCACGCTGTCCCTCCAAGGATGGCGGAGTGGAGAGGTCAGTTCCTATATGGAGCTTGTCAACTGGCTCCTACGCAATTATGCGGATGAGCAGTCGCTAAGCGACCAGGAAGGTGTGATCCACGGAGCTTCCCAGCGGGATGTTGAAACAGAGAATGAGTTTTACGTACGCTATCGGGGTTTACTTCGCCTCTCGCCTCTGTGGGTATACCCACACGGAGGGGCGGATGAAGAGCGGCTATTTTCAGAGGCTCGGTTGGGAGACTCGCGCAGATATGCACAAACACAACACTGGCAATATGCCGATGAACCTCTCGGTGCAATATGCCCAGAGGAAGGGTCACGTCTGTCGCGACGTCACGAGGAACAACAGGCCGAAGAAGCCCGACGGGCCGAGGCCCGTCGAGAGCGTCGAGCAACACAGCATACTCCGCTCAATTACGCTACCGCGCCGGTGATGGTCCCAACTAAGGTGAGGGAAGTCCCGTCGGGTCCTTCCCCAAGGGGCAAAGATCGCTTTGGGAAACCGAGGAAGTACAACTACCTCGCATGTAACATGCCAGGAACTTTCTTCCACGAGTGTCCCCGCCTAGACCCGGAGACCAAGGCCCTGTTGAACAAGGCCTACGAGGAGCGTATGGCGGACTTCTCGCAAGAGGACCAGCGCCGTCCCAAGAACGCATTAGCAGCCGTAGGCACAAGGCTAGGTCCGTCTTGGTCTTCTTCGGATAAAACTCTACCCCCATCGGTAAAAGCCGAAGAACTGGTCGAGGAGGACAAGTCGTCCTCGGAAAACGAGTAACCGGGGCGGTGGTCCCGCCTCCCCCGACGACTCTCAGGGAAACACGGAGTTACAAGTCTTCCCGGCGAACCAGGAAGAACTGGCCCGAACGGCCAACGGGGGGATCCCAAGGGAGACCCCCTGAGGGCACGGCATGTATCTCGTTGCCTTCCTCTAGCTATAAGCTAGTCGTCAGGTTATTCCTGAAGGAAGGTTTAGACCTTATGTCACGGGCCAAACTGGATACTAGGATTGGCCCCACGCTTATAAGCCGGCATTTACTGCCGGACGACACCGAGCTCCACCCGCTGGGTGAGGTGGCATCCATGATCCATGATGTCAGTGAGGGCTGGCTCCCCATTGAGAGTTCGGTGTGCCTCGGTATGGCCCTTGGGGGCCAGACCTCGTACATCGTCTTTGCAGTTGTAGGCAATATGAGTGTCCCAGCTATACTGGGAACCTTCTTTATGGATATCGCAACAAAGAATATTGCGACGCAGGAGCAACATGCGGAGCTCCTCATGGTACCAAGGTACCAATACGAAGAGACGATCCCCGCAAGGAGCACCCGGTCGCGTCAGTCAGTGAGGTCTGTGCGTGTCCCCAAGGGGGCGCAGCTTAGCTAAGTCCGGCCCGGAAGACCGTGGTACAACCAGGGACTATCGCACACGTCCCTGTGAAGAGTACCCACACTGGGCATGGCTTTGCTACGGGGCGACCCGCTTTGTACCACAACCATGCCGTACAAGTAGCTCAGGGACCCGCCATCATGGTGGCGGGCGAGCCCTTAACCGTCCAATTTATGCACTTGGGCGCCACGCCCTTGAGGCTGACGACCGACATGACCGTGGGATATATCGATCCGTATGAGGGGCCGACCTACGAGGTGTCCCCGCACGAGGTCAGAGGGCTCGACGGGACAACGAAGAAAGGAAGATAAATAATCCCCAATCCCAGGAGTGGTCGTGTAGTTGGTACCCGAAGAATGGTCCGGAGCCCTTGAGGCCCTCTTGAAGAAGACTCCCTCCCTCTGGGGGGGAAACCTGGGGTTGATACGCGGTGAAGAACACAGCATTCGGCTGAAGCCTGGGGCTGCCCCCGTGAGGTAACACCCCTATAAGGCCGGGCCTTTGGCCCGGGAGAGAGAGAAGGCCGAAGGCGAGCGCTTGCGCTCGATGGGGGTCATCGAGCCCTCCACTGGGGAATGGCCTAGCCCAGTCGTTATGGTGCCGAAGCCTGATGGCCCGGTACGCTTCGATTACAGAAAGCTGAAAGTGATGACTGTCAAGAATGCACTCCCCATTCCAAGGATGGATGAGTGAATATATTCCCTAGGGGATGCCAGGGTGTTCTCCAACCTGGACTGCAACGCGGGCTACTGGCAGATACCTGTAGCCGTGGAGGATAAACACCTTACGGCGTTAACGTTCCACTCGGGCGCGTGGCAGTGCGTAAGCCTCCCCTTTGGGTTGTGCAATGCCCTCGCCACCTTTCAAAGGACTATGAATATGATCCTAGCAGATGTCAAGTGCATATATGCTTGGTGTATCTGGACGACGTGATCGTCTTCTCACGTTCCCCAAAGGAACACTTACAACACCTCGATGAGGTGTCGACCAGGAGCTCATGAATCTGCCGATTTTCGGTCCACTCCGATATACTCAACATTGGCATTTTTTGAATCAGATTAGAGTTATGACGCATCTTCTTGAGTCCGGATAGGATATATATCCGAACCGAAAATAAGAGGATATGACTGAGAATAGGGATTCTTCTCAGAATATATCAGATTCTGGAACAACTACCTCAGATATCAAGTACTTGCGATGCTGACTGCCAAGAAATAACGAAGAGCGGGTTGTGGTGGAACGTGGGAACGCGACCTATGCGAGACCGTGACGAGCTCGCAACAGCGATTGGTAGGCAAGATGCGAACCCATCGTTGCCCATTTCGCTGCCTTGGTTAGTCTTCATGGCTGAGAAGTGTTCGAAGTCGTAGAGGCCGACCGTCAGCTGCCGCGTGCGACAACAGACGAGAAATCGCCCAGTTTGCCAATCACCTTCGCCGTGAACGATGTGCCCTGAGTTGGCTGACTGCTATCCAGTATGTTTCTATCATATAACTGCGTGTCTCGTGCCGGCTTCGAGCGTTTGGAGCCGCCTGGCGAGTCAAGTTACCTGAGGAAGTGGGATGCGTTCATTTGACGACTGGTAAGTCGTTGTACTTCCGTATATCCGCTTCAGAGCCATTAAAATGGCGGTGCCGTCCAGATAAGAGTACGCATGATCGAGCTTGTTTTTCCGGAATCTGAGTATATCCGAGTATATCTATCCATCGCATCAGACTGCCATTTATTTACATAAGCCCCTGGTGCTGACACGCCTAGGAAAGGCAGGGGTCACCGTGTAGGCGTCCAAGTGCCACTTATTTCGAGAAGAGGTGGAGTACCTTGGTCATGTTATCAGACCGGGAAGAGTACATGTCCTGGAGAAGAATCTCCCGGCACTGAGGGGCCTCCAGTATCCGGAGACCCAAACACAGATGAAGAGTTTTCTGGGTATGTGCGGCGTATGTCGTCGCTTCGTGGCCGACTTCGCCAAGATAGAGAAGTCCCTGACAGCCTTGACGAGCACCAAGCTCCCCAAGAGGCTACCTTCCCCTAGGGTGAAGGATAAGAAGGCTTTAGAACAGCTATTAGGACGGCTTTTAGCCGCCCCCATCCTCGCTCCCCCATAGAGAGACGGACACTACATCGTTGATGTAGACGCGAGCTATGAACAGCTGGGTTGTTGCTTACAGCAGCAAGAGCCCGACGGAGGCACTCGGGGTCTTCTGGGCGGTGACCTATTTGAGGACATACCTCGAGCGGGCAGAGAATTTGGTCCGGTGTGACCACCGGGCCCTACTATCAGTATTCACGAACATGAGTCCGAACTCGTGGATGAACCGCTGGCGACTTCGATTATCGGAGTGCATCTATGAGATTCGGCATATTCCGGGTAAGGAACAGAACGTCGCAGACGTGTTATCGCGTCTGCCCACAGAGGGACTCGACTCGACTCCCCTGGACTATGATATCCCCGTCCTTGCCATCGAAACCCGGGAGAGAGACGTCCTAGAGGCCGCCTCTCCAGCAGAAGCCCCCATGGGGGCGCTGTCGGCCCAAGAGAAAATTCTCGGCCAAGCCGAGGATACGTTCTGTCAGGAACGGCTGAAAGAACTGGATGTTCGTTCGCCACCCGCCCGCATGTGGAGTCGGAAATCCTTTTTCTTTCGAGAGAAGAATGGGCTCCCATGCCGACATGCGATCTATGGGAGGGAGACCCAAGTGGTCATCCAACAGGCGCGGAAACAGCGCCGCTTACAGTACGAACACCAGTCGGTGCTGGCCGTGCACCCCGGCTCGTGGAAGATGTATGACACCCTCGACCGGTGTGTCAACCGGCCAACACTGGTAGTAGACGTCAACAAGAGGCGTGGAGCAATGCCGCGCGTGTGCGAAGCACCGCCTCTCCGAGAGGAGGCATACGTCTACAATGAAGCTGTTTCCAGCTCTTGAGCCCTTCGCGGGGCTCGCAATGGACCAGCCAGGCCTAGTGACCACCTCTAGGGGTGGTCATAAGCATGTGCTGGTCATCTGTGACCGGTTTATCAAGTTGACGCGAGCGATCCCGGTTCGGGATGCGACAGAGCTGGCGGAATCGTCAGCGTTCATTGATACTTGGGTGGCTGCCTATGGAATCCCCGACTCTGTCCTTAAGGACAACGGACCTCAGTTTGCCTCGGTGTATTTCCAGGGCATCCTCGGGTTGTTGGGTATAGCCTCCAACTCTTTATCGAGCTACAACCCCGAGACTTACAGGCAGGTGGAGCAATACAACCGCACCTTGGTACGGCAGCTCCGGTGCTATGTCGCGGAGCATCAGACCCAATGGGACAGTCATCTGTCCTTCCGTAATACTGCGTAAAATACGCAGGTACACGCGAGGACTGGAGGAATCTCTTTTGCCTTAGTGAGCCCTGGACGGATCCAGCCTGTTTGCATGAAGCGTATGACTCTGCTTGGACAAGCCGAGGAGAGAACTGAGGACGCCGCCACGGCGGCGGAACAGTATGTTGAGAACCTTGAGGCCCTCATCCAGGCGGTTCGCAGGCAGTTGGGCGAAGCCCAGTCCACCTATAAGCGGGCGTTTGCCGCCCGCACAGACAAAGAACAACACGATCAAGGCCGGGGCCTGGGTCTATCTAGATGTCCTCTCCCGTTCTTCAAAGAAGATTGGGTTGAAGACCCAAAGACCGTACATAGTGCTACAAACCGATGGGCATCGGTTTCTGGTAGAGAGCCCTGGGGGTCTCCGAACCGTGATCAGTGACTATGTCACTGGTGACCCCGCACCACTGGTGCGGGATTCCAAATGGACCCGTGCCCTTAGGGCACAAGCCCTCTTTAAGGTGGGCGACCAAATTAAGGAGAGCCCTGATGTCTTTTTCGAACGATTTCTCAACCACGGTTGGGAAGATGATGGAAAATTGAAAGTCCGGGTCAAATGGTTCGGGTTTCGTGAAAACGAAGCCACGTGGCAGTTTTCATCTTCCGCCCCTGGGGAGACAATTCGTACATTTTGCTGGCGCAATGGTGCCAAGCTCTTCGCCTTGACACGAGAAGTATTCTTCTTTTCTGACAAGGCGGAAGAGAAGCCTTGTGACTTCAAGTCACGCGCAAAGAATAGAGCACAAGAAGAGAGGCTAAGCCTTTTATTCCCTACGGGGCCTGAGACCAGTCGATCGTAAGAAAGGCGGCGCCCAACCCCCTTAAGAGGGGAGATAACGGGCTACATAATCTGCAGGAGAGGGACGTATGAGACACATTGTCACCCTAGGATGACCACGTTGCCAACCCTTAGGCCGGGAAACGTAGACAGGATCATATTCTTGGCTGCGGCCCTCCTCGGCAGCATATTATTGTGGCCCCGAGAAGGTCGGCAGGTTCGCCGAGGGGCCCGAGTCGACCCCATAAATCGGTTGCGACGAAGAACTAGAGCCCGCCCCTAAGTGGGGTGGGGGAGGAGACGGCGGACGTAGAGGCGCCGCAAGCAAAGCCGCCCCTAGGGGCTGGGCCACGAGCCGGCCAAGTGCCGACGGGACAACCCAGCCACGACCGTACTGGTGTCTGCCACGGCGGAACAGTACTTGTATCATATCTCCTTAATAGTGGGATGTTGGGCCCGGTAGCCCCCCTGACTGGTCAGTATTCAAGTGGAGGATTGAACAGACTTGTGGCTTTCCGTTTGGGAAGATACTTCTGGCTTGTATCTCTGTCCTTTATCTTATCGTCTCTATTTTGGTGGTTATTCGATCATTATGATCTCTCGGTCGATCGACCCCGACCCTTTGTCGTCTGATAATAAAGGCACCATGGGCCCGGGGCTTCACGAACAAGGGTTCTTCTTCATCGCCTCTGGGGCAATAGCGTTCGCTTTATCGTGCGTCACCGGTCGGTCGCTGCTTACTGGTTAGTTAACCAACGTCATTCATACTACATTTGGTGGATCGGCAGGGGATGCTCTTGCCTGTCGCTTGCATCTGCACGCGGTGCCCGAGAGCTGTCTCTTGTTGCCAAGTGGCACGGAGACGGGTATTGCACCTATTGTCTTGACGCGCAGGGCGCGTCTCCCGCTTGTGTGTGCCACGACGCTGGGCGTCGTGGGTGGTGATCTTCAATTGGAGCGCAGGGCGCTTCTGTTGGCACTGTGCCGGTTGAGAAATGACACCTGGTGGTTCCGATGGGCAACGTGGCAAAAAGAAGAGTAAGGGCAACGCCCTGCCTTCCGACTACGTCCCGCGGGCAGGTGTTCGTACGAACACGCGCGACGCCAACACCCTAGGTGGTTCCATCGCGGGATTACCTGCGTTGAGCGCGGCGGCCTCTGGCAAACCGCTCGACGCGAAGATCAGTAAGGCGGAGGTGGAGACACTTCGTTCCCGTCTGACGGCTCAGCAAGTGACTAACCGCTCGTTAGCGGAAGCAAACGACAACCTGCTAGCAAATGTGGAGGCTATGCGCCAGGAGGACATCGAGTCCGATGCCCGGGCAGCAAAGCCGTGTCGCAAGACGAAGAGCAAGACTAAGGTCAAGGTCGACCCCAAGGGGGGCGAGTCGTCTTCCTCTCGTCCAGAGCCAGTTGGCTAAGTGACAGAACGTCGGGATCTAGAGCGTAAGTTTCGCCAGAAATTGCGTAGAATCCGCAAGGAGACTAAGTTGGCCCGCTCAGCATCCTCAGTTGAGAACGCCAACATTTCGGCCGCGACTGAGTCAAGCTCGTCCAGTGGCACGACTTCCTCTTCGTCTTCTGGTTCCGGAGAATCCCCGGGTTCCCCGCCTTCGCCGTCGTCGAGCTCAAGCTCCGACTCCTCGGACATGTCATCAAACGCCGTGTCTCGACGATCCCGCCCGGGTCCGTACAAGAGTCGCCCCGACTCTAAGAAGCGGTTGGAGAAAGCCGATCGGCAAAAGGTCATTCGACCCTCCAACAGTCGCTTCAAGTCCCTCATGGACTATCGCACCTACGTCCCGATCTGAAGTGATCAGTCACTGCCACCCTCCCTAGTGGAGAAAAAGCATAAGATGAACCGCCGCCTGGATGGCACATTTCAAGGGCAAGAGCCGTTTACGGGCACCAGCCCCCTCGGCGTATTCACCTTTTCGACGTCGTTTCGTCGTGCATGTGACGCAGTCGGCTTGACGCATGGGCAAGCCCTTCCCCTCTTGGTCTTTCTCCAGTCAGGAGCTGCTAAAAGAGCCTTCTCAAGTTCCCTAAACTCTAAAGCCGGACACCGCACTTATGCGATCCGCACCTATGGTGCCGCTATTAGCGGGCTTTCAGCCAAGTATGCCACCCACGCCGTAATGGCCTCCGCATACCACGACAATATTACAATGCGTCAACCCGATATTTATTCGCCCACAGCCTTTGGGCTACGCGTTGAGACGCAGTGGGACCACCTCGACGGCCTCTTCCACGCCCAAGTTGTGAAGGATGTAATCATCAATGACTTGTCTCAGAATATTCAATCTCATGTCCGGGTATTGGACGGGCAGTTCCCCAAGCGCACACTGGCGGATACCATCTGTGCTGCGCAGATTTAGTGGAACGGGACAAACAAGCTTTGCTTATCTCTTAAGTGCCTCTTCTTCAGAAGACTAAGGTGGCATATGCCTCGCCCATGCGAACCCGGCACCCCAAAGTCGACCGCCCCTGCCCGGTTGCCCAACGGCGGGCCCCGTCCCGTTCTTCCGAAGCAGTCGCCGCAGGCGAGGACCGATAGTTTTTACAACTTTAACAAGCCCGGTCACTTCGCTGCTCAATGCGCTGAGCCGTACCGGCCACGTGAACGCCGTACTCCTGTTATTGCCGTGAACGCCGTAACGGAGGATACCAAACCAACCGCTGAAAGCAAAAGCAACGAGTCCACCGACTCGAAAAACGAATGCGCCTGGTGCCCCTTTGCGGGTTGCCCGGCGCATCATCACCAACTTGTGAAAGACGTGAAGGCACAAGGATTCTAAGCCCGGCACATCGGCACTATGCGGTCGCGGCCACCATTGGCCCTTGCCAACAGGAAATGCACTGTTGTCGCCCTGTCTTGGACACTGGGGCCGGCATTAAATTGGTTCGACCTAATGTCCTACCTGCCGACTGGCAGAAGTTTGCTGAAAAGCTCGAGCGAACACCCGGAATCAAAGATGCAAACAATAACCGCCTCAAAGCAAACTATGCTATACATCTATATATAGATGTTAGATGCGCCAAGGTCTTTGACCGATTCTTCGTCGCCGAACACCTATCGGTGCCGTGTAACCTCCGTACCTAAATCATGGATAACCATGTCGAAGCCATCGTCACCCCCCTAAAGAAGGTCGTGTGGCAAGACGACGTCGGTGATGTCACCAGGAACCTAAGGCGAACGCCCCACCTCGCCACTCTACTTTCCAATAAGTGGGAACGGTCGTGGGAAGGCCAACCTGCTAAGATAGGGGCATGTCGCCAAGTCTGCGTCAAAGGGCGGATGGAAGAAAGGGTTATGGCCACCTGAGCCACCCCCGGCCTCGTCACCATCTCGCCCAATATCCGCCGATGCAGGCACGAGTCAGTGGCAGTCGCCCGGAGCGTCGCGCTCCTCAAGCCCGATGAACCATTTTTGGTTAAGGTCTGCAACCTCGAGCCGGACCAGGCCATACTTCGTAAGAGCAGCATTTTCGGGCTCGCCGAACCATTCCAAGGTCCCATGTTGGCCGCCATAACAGAGGAGAACGCAATCCAAGACACAGATGCTGGTGAGGACACATCGTTGTCCTACATGGCGACAGATCATTGCTGATCAAATCAACAAGATGTTGAAGCATAAGGTTATAGAATCTAGCCACAGTGCATGGGAAAGCCCCGTCGTCATCGTACAAAAGAGGAATGGCAAAGCCCGCTTCTGTGTCGATTACCGACGACTCAACAACATCACCAAGAAGGATGCCTACCCCCTTCCCCAAACGGAGGAATGTCTGGACACCTCGGGAGATGCGAAGGTCTTCACCCCACTTGACTCTACGGCAGGGTATTGGCAAGTGCCCCTACGCCCGGAAGACGGAGATAGGACTGCGTTTACAACGCATGCTGGTATTTACCATTGGCTGTCCATGCCATTCGGACTGACCAACGCCCCCGCTACTGTTCAACGTTCCCTCGACATTATATTGTCTGGTCTCAAGTTGCAGCTTTGCCTCGTCTACCTAGGTGATGTTATCATCTTCTCTGCGTCTGCAGAGCAACACTTCAAGGACATTGATGTGGCCTTAACGCGGTTTCACGAAGCCGGTGTCACTCTCAATTTTGAGAAATGCACCTGGTTCTCCGACGAAGTCGAGTACCTTGGACATATTTTCCGACCGGGTCCACTCCATGTTCGTAATAAGAACGTCGACGCGTTGAAGCACGCTTCGCTCCCCTCCACTAAGACCCGGCTTAAAAGCATCTTGGGGATGTGTAACGTCTATGGACGTTTCGTCAAACACTCTGCGAATCGAGCAAAGCCGCTCAGCGCGATGACCCGCGCGGAAGTCCCCCCGGACTGACCAAAACCTACCGACGTAGCCCTCGCGGCCTTCGACGACCTACGTCAAGTGCTTCTCGCACCACCAATTTTGGCCCTGCCGAAGGCCAAAGGCCAAATTGTTGTCGATGTCGACGTCTGCACCGACCAACTCGGATAATCCTTGCTGCAAGAGCAACCTGACGGTACTAGATTACCGGCTGGCTTGGAGCCGTGGCGTCAGCCCTGCTGAGATAAACTAATTCACAACGGAACGCGAGTTCCTCGGCGTTGTGTGGAGCGTAGTCAAGCTCAGACACTTCCTCGACCGGCCTCGCTTCCCAATAAGGACCGACCACCAAGCTCTAGGATGGATTTACAGCACAACTGAGTCCAGTGGTCGGTCGATGCGATGGCGCCTACGGCTGTCCGAATATACATTCGACATGCAATACAAACCCGGTGCATCGCACCACGCCCCAGACTTCCTGTCCCGAACGGACAATGACGCCGCCGTTGAAGATATCAAGGACGATATCCCATGCCTTGCATTGGCCGAGACAGCCAACGGCTTGCTGACGGGGAGGTACACGGGTACAAACTTTCCGGACCCCGTCGAATACGACCATGTTGTCGAAGCCCAGCAAATCGACGAGTTCTGCGTCGAGTTGGCCAAACGCGTCGCTCGCAAAACGGCAAAAGCCTTCTGTCAGGACGAAAGCCACGGCCTCTGCATTCGCGCGCCGTACGGAGACGAATTGGTGATTCCGGAAACTCTACATGAGCGTATACGTAAGCAGGAACATCACGCAACGGTGTCATCCCACCCGGGTATGAACCGAATGTACTATGCCATGCGGCGTCGGTACTACTGGCCATCAAAGCTCACGGATATCTACAACAATATTACAAAGTGTACCACCTGCGCCCAGAACCGGCTGTCACTGCGACGCCACACGTCCTCATTGACGCTCTTTCCGGCTACAGAGCCATCGACGGACCTATCGGTCTATATCTTAGAGCCAATCCCCGCTACCAAAGCTGGTAACCGCTTCATTCTGGTCATTCCCGACCGCTTCTCCAAGCTGACCAAATGCGTTGCCTTGCGGCGCATAACGGCAATTTCCGTGGCATCAGCCATGATTGACGTCTGCGTCGCCCATTATGGTCCACCAGACCGAATCCTATCGGATCAAGGACCCCAGTTTATGCCGAAATTCTTCACTGCCGTAATGAAAGTGCTGGGCACCGAAACAGTGCGCTCCACGGCATCCCACCCACAGACCAATGGTCAAGTCGAGAGATACAACCGTACCATGGCTACGCAACTCCAACATTACGTCACAGACGACCCACGCCGCTGAAACGAATTAGTCCCCGTATTGCCCATGGCCTAGAACAGCAAACAACACCGTTAGACAGGCATTGCGACATTCGAACTCTTTATTCAGAGACGAATCCCGAGTTTGTCGGTACGCAACCTCCCACCCGGGACTCCATTCAATAAACCAGGGTACCCTCAATGATGGGTCGCCCCTAGCGCGTAAGCGTGAATTCATGGCCAAGCTAAGACAGCAAATTCCGGCCGTCGTAGAGGCCTTGCGGAAGACCCATCAACGCTACAAGCGTAACTTCGACTCGAACGTGGATACACGTAACAAACGTGCCCGCGTCGGTGACAACGTCTATACGAATAATCTCCAACAAAAGAACAAGCTGCAAAGCCGGACCGTCGGCCCGCTCGTCGTACTCGATGCCGATGACTTTACCTACGTCATAGACGTGAACGGCGGAGAGCGAAGAGTCAATAGTGACCATGTTACTCCGGCCCCACGGCCTTCGATACCAGAAGAGATGCCAAACCCACTATTGGAAGGACTCGATAAGCCTGAGAGCACACCTCCGGTACCCGACGAACACGTCATTGACCGCTTGTTAAGCCTCCGTCGGAGCAATGGCGTCTACAGTGCCAAAGTCCGATGGTTTGACTATGGTCCCAAGGACGACTCCTGGGAACCCTTGGAAAACCTTCCTTGGAACCTGGTGATCCGATTCCTCCGACGAAGAAAGAAGAAAATTGCGGCCTACTCGTCGAGTATTCCCACCCCCCCGTCTCGGGGTACCCGCCGATCATCCCGGCTTCATCAAGCAGAAACTGCGTTGGTAGTAACCCTCCAACGCCCAGATCCAAGGTGGTCCGCGACCATTCTCGGAGTGTTTTCGAACTCCCACGGCGAAATTCGAATCACACTGAGCTAGATTCAGATTAACCAGTCTAATTCAGTTCAGGAGACTGTACCGATTCGTTAAGTTCGACTGACCTTACCCGAACGGACGCGCAATATCCCCCACGACCCCTGGTTGGCTCTTTGGCGTTTCGTCAAGCTTTCTGAGTGGCACGGGCCGAATACCTACGTACGGCCCTGCCCCCCTTCGTTACAGGGCGATGACGCGCCCCCCGCGCCCGTGACCCTAGGGGTTGGATCCGAGCCAGACGGGCTACTACCCTCGGTCCGTGACCTAACGACCACTGTCGAGGACCTGATGTACTAAAGTACAGAGGCAACGCTTATAGCCCCCAGATGGTAAAGTGCCCCCTGGTACGGCGACGCCAAAGCGGCCTGTGCATCGCACGACTTCCTGCCTCACGCATCCAACGATCACAATTTTACGACGCCATGGGGCATGGATGGAAAAAATCCGTATTTTTTGCATCGCCATGTGATTTATCCATAAATTAATCAATAACATATTGCATTTTTTAATTAATCAACGTATGCAATGCATTTTTTGCTACGCGTTTTTTCTTGTTGCGAATGCGGTGCTGTCCCCACGGCGACGACGCGACTTGCTGTGCCCAGACCACCCGGGTG
>ENA-ORXR01002266-ORXR01002266.1-marine-metagenome-genome-assembly--contig:-NODE-2266-length-18605-cov-135.598446_pt1 | contig 18605 bp, 19 predicted proteins | sample MGYA00237866_ERZ511479 | MGnify/ENA metagenome assembly ERZ511479 | reverse complement strand
GATCATCGCCTTTGCCGTGTTGGCGGTCGTGTTCTTGGTGCTGGGCTATCTGTACACCCGGTTTCGTTCGGTGATTGGGGATGACGCCAGCAAGGAAGCCTAGGGCCGGCTTCGCCGCAGTAGTGTCGCATTGAGGGGAAGCTCATGCTCAACATCTGGCTAGCGTTCTCCGGCTCATGGAATTTCTTGCACCTTGTTCTAAGACGTACCTCTGCCTCTTTTTTTCAATGCGATAAAGGCTAGACAAATTGAAATAAGCACAAGACCCCACAATACCCATTTGGCCAACGGTCGCTTCTCTTCGGGATTGCCAGCCTTTAGCTCGCGGTAAGGCCGATGAACAACTGAGGTTGCGCCAATACCCGACTGATCCGGAAGGATACCTGAGCCATTAGATGTATTTGTCACTGTTCCATTGGGAGGTTTCTGAGGCTGCTCCACCCCTCCTGTCAGCTCGTGACCGATCCGACCGAAGTATGTCTTAGATGCGCCTTTGGCTGTTTTTTGAACCTCTTCAACAAGTTGGGTTCGAAATTGGCTTTTGGCATAACCAACTTGCTTGCTGGCCAAGGTGCCATCAATAATCCTGATACAAGAAGGGTCGGTCTCTATTCCGATTCTAGCTCTTAAAAAGTCCACTACGAGGGTCGCGTCCTGCGGACTGATATCCAGATTCCCGAGTACCCGATCACGAAGAGCCGAATACACTCCAATGCGTTCAGTCTCGTCCGAGGAAAATTCCTCTGTGAGAAGCCTTTCCGCCAAGGGAAGAGCCCCAGCCCCCTCCAGAGTGGCATATCCGAGAAAGCCAGTCATGCGGAGGTCTGGCGCCACCGCATTTGTGGATGCGAATGCAAGGGTCCCAGCATGCCCCTTGTCTCCCGACGAGCCAAGCCAAAGCAAAGCAACTTCTAGTTCCCGATGGACAGCTTTCGAGAGTGCTTCGCTGCCCGCCATCCTAGACCGGGCTGAGGCCTCTATTTCGCTATATATTTCTTTCCGCGAAATCCCAGTGTTTCTCGAAAAACTGGTGACGGCCCCCGGATTGTACTCGTGGTCCAAAGCCTCCATTTTCAAGAATGTTCGTATACGGGACTCGTCTGCTCTCGCACCGAGCGAACATGCCAAAACGATTGTTACTAAACACAGTGCTTTCATCATTTTCTCCGGTGATTATCTATTATGACTGGGTTCACGCTCCGCTTCCACTAGGCCGACGTTGACTGGGACCAAGCGGCCAGTCACGACAATCTCGCCAGTCTCCTCATCCCGCACTCGCTGCCTATTGTAGTCATACCGACACCCGCTGGAAGCGGGCGCCATCTACAAGCCCGAACTACTCCGAACCCAGCCGGATCTTCGGGTATAAATCTTGGATGAACTCGGTCAATTCCTCGACATGCTTGTCGCCGTCTTTCTCGCGCAAGCCGGTGATCGACACGTAGGCCCAGCGGTCGGCCTGGCTGCGGACAATCCGGTCGTAGCCCATCCAGAACATGCGTTCGTAGTGGGACGCGGTCTCGCGGTCGGTGCCGACATACCAGAACGCGAAGTAGCTGTGGTGCTCGCCGCGGTCGCCGAGCGAGAGGGTCAGATCATAAACTTTGATGCGCAGCGGTTCGCGACCATCCAGCGGCACGTCGACGGTCCGCGTGGCGATCGTTTGAAAGCCTTGCGCGCTGATGCATACGCTGGGCCGGTGGAAGCTGGCTCGGTCCTCGCCGGCCAGCACAATACTGGCGGTAATCGGGGCATCCCCATCACGACGATAGCGCTTTTTGAAGATGTCGGTGCTCGGCGGCAGGGCGATTTTTTCGCCGAGTTCCATCGGAAATAAATCCTCGCCGCAACGCGGGTCGCTGCAATGCGTGAGACTGCTTTCGCGCCCCTCGAACTGCGGACACACCGGACCGTGCACGTCGCGGTTGTGACAATAAAGAATGTCCCCGCCCCTGCGGTCGAGAACGAGTTCCGGAAGCTCGCGAGCGACACCTGCCCGGTCGGACGCGGTCGTCTCGACCGAGGTCGCGAGCGCGAAAATCGTGCCCAACACCAATAACAAAATTACGCCGATGTGGGGGAGGCGGCGACGCGTTTGCTCCATGGGAAGATCCTTTCTTTCGAGAGTTTACTCAACAGCGCGCCAACCGCCACCATCAAGACGACAGCCACCGCAAACACCACAAAACCGGACATGTCGTGATAGGTGCCACTGGCGAAATCGGCGTCCAAGCCCTCCGCCACCAGCACCACCGAAATCACCCGCGCCATGTTGCCGATCACCGCCAGGGGAAACGCACTTAGAAACAGCACCCATTTCCGAACGAAGCCGGTCTGGGTGAGATAGGCGTAGATCGCCGTGAGCGCCGTCAAGGCCTGCAAGGACCGAATGCCGCTGCAAGGCACGTCGACATTGAACGCGTAACCATCGCCGAACAACTGATTGCCAACTTGCTGCACCGGTAGCCCAAGCGCGTTTAGGAGGACCGCCGAGCTGCGGGTCATGATGCCCTGCAAAAAGGTCGCGAGTTCGCCGAGAAAATCGAACGGGACGGCGAAGATTAGATACGCGCAGGGAAACAACAATAGAGCGCCGACCTTGCGGCCATAAAGATACGTCGGGATCGCCCACGTAAGTCCAATTAGGGCGAACAGGGTGAGCCGCGTCTGCTGCCCTTTCGCGCCGACGTAGTGTAACAGCAGTGCGCCGACAAGGGCGACGAGTCCGAGATAGCTAATCGATTTGGTCGCGCGACCGAGTTCGGCGCGGCGGAACCACAGCAGTCCGAGTGAAATGATCGGGATCAGCAGGCCATGCGAGTAATCACCGCCGCCCAGCGACGGGCCCGAATCCCCCCAACGAGTGACCAACCAACCAAACGCTGAACGCCCCCAGAGCCGTACATCGGTCGTGTTGCCCCAATGGTGGAACATCGCGAACAGCGCCGCGACCACCAGCGACAACCCACCTACCGCCAGCCAATCGACCGGCCGCAGTCGGGCCAGCCGATGGCGGCTGTTGATAATTTGTCCTCGGTTTGGCACGTCCCCGATTTGGCGCGCCGTTAGGATAAGTCAATAAGTGAAGACGACACAAGAGCCAGTAGAATGTCCGAGATGCAAGAGTCGGAGGAGTTCTTTCTTGCAAGAAAAGTACTGTTATTTTAACGAGATGCCCATGGACAACTTGCTAACCTTAGATCTCTTTGCTGGCGCTGGCGGCATCACCGAAGGCTTCCGCCAAGCAGGGTACAAATGTGTGTTTGCGAACGACTTCAATCCCAATGCGGTAAAGACCTTCCAAAAAAACCACCCTGGCACCGAGGCGATCGCGGATGGCATCGAGAACCTGTCACCGACCAAGATCCGCAAGTCCTTGATGATGGCGAAAGGGGAGTTGGATGTCTTGGTTGGCGGCCCACCCTGCCAAGGGTTCTCCATCAATGCGCCAAGCCGATTCGCCGAGGATCCCCGAAACTCATTATTTAAACACTACCTTCGATTTGTAGATGAGTTTGCGCCAAAGTACTTTTTGATGGAAAATGTTCCGGGCATGCTCTCGCTCGGCAAAGGACAAATTTTTCAGTCGATTATTCATGCCTTTGAGGCGCGCGGCTATCGTACCCAGGCAAAAATTTTGTTGGCGGCAAACTTTGGTGCCCCCCAAATTCGCTGGCGAACGATCATTCTCGGAACACGGTTGAAAAACCAAGCGGATCTTCATCCTGCAATCACACACTTTCACATGGCGCGGCCGAACTTTTCAGGGGGCAAAACCATGGCGCTGCGACCGTTGCCCCTCGATGAATTTCATCTTGAAAAGGCGCCCAACGTAAAAGACGCAATTTCGGACTTGCCACCAATTGAGGCCGGCGGCGGTGCGGAGGAAATGTCGTATAAACGAAAACCCAAAAGTGCCCTTGGTCGCGAATTGAGAGGCGATCAAAAGCGCCTGCTCAACCATACCGCCAACCGCCTTTCCGAGGTGAACCTGAATCGGTTAAGTCACATTGGAAAAGGCGACGCCTGGCCGGCAATCCCATTCGAACTCTTGCCAAAAGGCATGCAAAAGGCGAAAAAGGGAGACCACACAAAAAGATATGGTCGGCTTGATTGGACCCAGTTGTCCTGCACCGTCATGACCAAATGCGATCCTCACTGGGGAGCGGTCTTCCACCCCGAACAAAAACGAACCTATAGCGCTCGCGAACTTGCCCGTTTCCAAACCTTTCCGGATTCGTACCAATTCCTCGGCCCAAGAGTCTCCCAGTTTGAGCAGATTGGGAATGCCGTTCCAGTCTTCTTAGCGAGAGCCATTGCGAACCGGTTGCGTGAGGTGATCATGGACGAAAGCCACGTGAGCTCATGCCACTAAACTATTACGAATTCTTTGGATCACGCCCAAGATCGAGAAGATCAACGGTAACGGTCACCAGCGGAAACTGCCCTCTTACCGGCCTTCGCTGTCACAAGAACTTCAGAGGATATCCATGGCCATCAGGCTCCTGTAGCCTGATCAGCCCAGAGCCTGGTTCCAAACCGGTCATCACTTGCCCAAAACGCTTCTATGCGGAAGAGTACAAAACGTTTTCCGACGTGACCCGGCTTGCCTACGGTAAAAATGCACCGCCACTTATTCTTGATGGCCAAACCCTGCCCGACGGCGAGTTCATTATACCGTTGGGACAAGATCAAATACACGAAATCCGAATCCCATACATTCAGGGGAAACCACATTCCAAGTTCTCTGTTGATTGGATATTAGCCAAATGTTCACCAAGCGGCGAACTAATAGATTTTGTCGCTTTAGAAATTCAAACCATCGACACCACCGGAAATTATCAGAACTCCTATCGCGCCCTCCTCGAGGAACACCATCCAGGGCTCGCCTTAAAGCTCGCGAAAACCCGAGCACCAAAACCGAAATCCAATACGGCCAGTTACAACTGGGAAAACGTAAACAAAAGAATCCTGCCCCAAATCATCTCAAAGGGGCATGTTCTGAGGCGCGAAGAAAAATGCACGAGGGGTTTATACTTTATGATCCCTATTCAGGTTATGGAACGAATTTTTGACCGGGTTGGTACATTGCCAGACTACCCGATCCAAACCGGCACGGTAACATTTATGGGATACGCGTTGCATAAAAGCGAACTGGTGCTGGAGCAACACCTCACCACAACCATCGATCAACTCGCTCATGCTTTTTCTTCACCCAGAAACCTTCCGTCGTCTGGCATATACGAAGAAAAAATCAGCGAGGCTCTTTCCATCCGATTTAATAGGAAGCCATGAAGAAACTCGACGATGTCGACTGGGAAAACTGGACGCCGAAAGAGACGGCGACGCTGCTGTTTGTGATCCGCGGCGGCCGCATTCTGCTGATCCGCAAAAAGCGCGGACTCGGCCAAGGCAAGATCAACGGACCCGGCGGGCGGTTGGAGAAAGGCGAGACCGCCTGGCAGTGCGCCATCCGCGAAACTGAGGAGGAGCTGCTGATCACGCCGCGCTGGCTGGTCGAACGCGGCACGTTGAAATTCCAATTTTGCGACGGCTATTCGCTCTACGGCACAGTCTTCACCTCGACCGGATACACCGGCACACCGACCTCCACCGACGAAGCCGACCCACTGTGGTTCGACGTGGACGGCATTCCCTACGAGGAAATGTGGGAGGACGACCAGTACTGGTTGCCGCAGGTCATCGAGGGGCAAAATTTTGAAGGCCGTTTCCTGTTCGACGGCGACAAGATGCTGGGCAAACACCTGCGCTTTTGGACCTGACAAAAAGCGCGGGCACCTATAGAAAAAACCATGGAAGCCACGATCGACCCGACCCTCCTGAAACCAAAGCAACCGGTATCAGAGGAAGCGTGGCGACTTTGGGAGAAGAAGAATTTTAACCTTCACCGCGGGGTGGTTGAGTGGACGGTCGATGAAGAATTCGAATCGGTCCACCATTTAGCCTTGCGGGTTCGCGAGGGGATACGGACGGAATTCAAACCGGGGTGGTTGCGCGGGTTCGGCTTTGGTACCGTCCTGCATGTGACATCATTGTCAGCGGATTTCACCGAGATCTGTGGCCACATCGACACGCGGAACAAGAAGTACGGAGTGTGGCAATGGACCATCCTGCAGTTCGACGATGAGAAGGTGGCGCTTGGCCTGCACACTTGGCTGCACGGTTATTTACGACCCGTCTATCACTCCGTCCTCGAACAACTTGCGCGCGACGGTTACGAAGTTCAATCCGCCGATGCCGAAGTGGATGAGTTGGTCGCAACCCTGCGGAAAATCAAACGCGCTTGCTCGCCGGTGCAGATGGTCGCCGAACTTTTGGGCTGATCGGTATTTTAGCCGGCGAATCGAGGTGGAGAACGTGTGGGAAATGACCCACTTTAAGAGTACATTCCTTGATGCCTTGTTCGAAATATTTCCGGCTGCTCCCCTCACTCTATAAGTGCATGGTCTTGGTCGCGTTGATCACGCCGCTCCAACTCGTGGCAGCCGAGGCCGAACTCAGCCCCGACGACCACAGCTTCTTCGAAAAAAAAGTCCGCCCGATCCTCGTCGAACACTGTTACTCCTGCCACTCGACTGAAGCTAAAAAAGTGAAGGGCAACCTGCTGCTCGATACCAAACACGGCTGGCAGCTCGGCGGCGATATCGGTCCGGCTATTATCCCCGGTGACCCGGAAAAATCACCGCTGATCCAAGCGGTTCGCTACGACGATCCCGATCTCGAAATGCCGCCGAAGGGATCCATCCCAAACGCGCAAATCGAAACCCTGATCGAATGGGTCGAACGCGGCGCACCCGATCCGCGTACCGACGCGTCCGCCGGTGCCGCCGCACTGGCCGAAGCCCGACGCGGCATCGACTACGATGCGTTCCGCCAGCACTTCCCCTACACCCAGCCGCAGTCTCAGTCCGTTCCCGAACCCAGCAACCCCAGCAATGGTAGCTGGGCACAAAACGAGATCGACCGCTTTCTGCTCGCCCGGCTCGAGTCCGAAAGTCTGATGCCGAGCCCCGACGCCGAACCCGCGACCGTCCTGCGCCGACTGCGCTTCGACATCACTGGACTGCCACCGACGCCGACGGAGTTGAGGGCGTTCGAAAATGACGCCGCCGAACGTGGTCTGCCCACCGCGATCGCGTCCACTGTCGACGAGCTGCTCGCCACCCCACAGTTCGGCGAACGCTGGGGACGGCACTGGCTCGACATGGCCCGCTACGCCGACTCGTCCGGCGGCGGTCGTTCCAAGGTGTTCCACGAAGCCTGGCGCTACCGCGACTGGGTGATCGCCGCGCACAACGAGGACAAACCCTACGACCAGTTCGTCCGCGAACAAATCGCCGGCGACCTGCTGGACGAAAGCGAGCCGGGCGACGCGATCGTCGGCACTGGCTTTCTATTGCTCGCCCCGACGAACTTCGAAAACCAGGATAAGAAGGCGCTCGAACTCGATGTCGTCGACGAACAAATCGATGTGATCGGACGCGCCTTCATGGGCATGACCATCGGGTGCGCGCGCTGCCACGACCATAAGTTCGACGCGATTTCGCACGACGACTACCACGCCATGGCTGGCATTTTTATGAGCACCAAGTCGCTCAAACACAGCAACGTTTCGGACCCTTGGAAGCGCGAACTCACCGCCGACCCCGAACTCAAGACGCGCTGGACCCGCTACGAAAAGCAGCTCGAAACCATGAACAAGGACCTGCGCAAATTGCGCATACAAGTGGCCAGCGTCACGCGGAAAATGAATCCGAACGCCGACGCCGACGCCGGCCCGAGTCGCGAACTCGACGGCATTGTCATCGACAATAGCGCGGCCGAAAAAGTCGGCTTTTGGAAACCCTCCTCGTTCGTGAAAGGCTACATCGGCGCCAACTACATCCACGACGAAAGCAAGGGCAAAGGCGAGAAGCGCGTCATCTACACCCCCGAACTTCCAGCCGCCGGACGCTACGAAGTACGCGTGTCGCACACGCCCTCGGGCAACCGCGACACCGCCGTCCCGTTCGAGGTTCGGCACACCAGCGGCAAGACCGTAGTCAAGGTCAACCAACGTCGCGCGGGTCCGATCGACCGCGTCTGGACCTCCCTCGGCAGCTTCAACTTCGCGGCCGGTAAAACGGCTTCGGTGGTGCTACAAACCGACGGCACCAAGGACGTGGTAATCGCCGACGCGGTGCAGTTCATCCCGGAGGAGCCGGTGGTCGAAGCCGAACCGACCACCCCCCCGGCTAAACAAACCCCGGCGGAAATCGCTGCCGCGGAACAAGAAAAGCAAGCCGCTGAGGCCCTGCGGCTGGAGCAGGCCGAAAAGTTGAAGGCGCTCCAACAGAAACTCGCCAGCGCCGAGGCCGCGAAGAAAGCCTTCGAGAAAACGGACAAACCGCCGACCCTGCCGATCGCCATGGCGGTCGCCGAACACGACAAACCGGAGGACATGCAGGAACGCGTTCGGGGCGTCGCCAACAAACTCGGCGACCGGGTACCGCGCGGCTTTCTCACCGTCGCCGCCAAACCGCTGGCGACCGTGGAGGGTTCGGGCCGACGGCAACTTGCCGAGTGGCTGACCGACAACGACAATCCTTTTGTCGCGCGCGTCGCAGTCAACCGGCTGTGGAAACATGTGTTCGGCGAAGGCATTGTCCGCTCGCCCGACAACTTCGGCGCCATGGGCGAACAACCCTCCCACCCCGACCTGCTCGACTGGCTCGCCCTGCAATTTATCGACGACGGCTGGTCAGTCAAAACCGCGCTGCGGCGGATGTTCAATTCGCGCGCCTATCGGATGAGCAGCGAGATGCACACCGGCCACTACTATGCCGACGCCGAGAACCGCCTGCTGTGGCGCGCCCATCAGAAACGACTCGAAGCCGAGGCGTTGCGCGACACGATGTTGATGGTTTCCGGCCAACTCGATCTCGCCGTTGGCGGCTCGGTGTTCCATGCGGGGCTGAACAATGTGCAATCCTACACGCACGGCGGCAACAGGCGACGTTCGGTGTACCAGCCGGTGTTCCGCAACAACTTGCCACAAATTTTCGAGGTGTTCGATTTTGCTGATAGCAATCAGCCGATCGGCCGGCGCACGCGTTCGGTGCTGCCGGTTCAAGCGCTCTACCTGATGAACTCCCCCGACGTCATGGAGATCGCCGAGAAGGCCGCCGCGCACTTAACCAAGACCGCCGAGTCCGAACCACGCGACTGGTTCGTGACCATTCTCGGCCGCGAACCAAGCCCCGCCGAGGAACAAGCGGCCCGCCGTTTTCTCGGCGACAAGGCGAGTTCCGAACAAGCCGCTCTGCTCATTCAAACTTTGTTCGCCTCCCACGATTTCCGCACCCTGAAATAACATGACCCCCTCCCCCATCTCCCGCCGTCGCGCCATCCGCGACACCGCCTGCGGCTTTGGCTCACTCGCCCTCGCCAGCCTGCTGCAACAAAACGCCTTGGCGGAAAATTTTGACCTGACCCCGAAGAAACCGATGGTCGCGCCCAAGGCGAAGCGGGTGATCTTTCTGTTCATGCAAGGCGGCGTGTCGCAGGTCGACAGCTTCGACCGCAAACCACGCCTCGAACGCGACGCCGGCAAGAAGATCAAATTCTACAACGCACGCCAACGGAAGATCCAAGAGGAGACCGTCATGGGGCCGATGTGGGACTTCAAACAGTACGGCGAATGCGGCCGCCAAGTCTCCGCCCTGTTCCCGGAGATCGGCAAACACGTCGACGACCTTTGCTTCCTGCACGGCATGCACACCGAGGGCGTCGCCCACGGACCCGCCACACTGTTCCTGCACACCGGCGCCTTGCAACTGATCCGGCCGTCGATCGGTTCGTGGATCTCCTACGGCCTCGGCACCGAAAACCAAAACCTGCCAGGCTTCATCACCATCAACCCGCCGATGACCAAAGGCGGACCGCGCAACTGGGGCAACGCCTTCCTGCCCAACGTCTACAACGGCACCGCGCTGGGCCGCGTCGGCGTCTCCGCCAAGACCCTCCAATTTCAGAACATCGCCAATCCGCGTTCGTCCGCCGACCAGCGCAAACAACTCGACCTGCTCCACCAAATGAACCGCGCCGGACTCACTGGCACGCCCGACGACGACGCGCTACTGGCGATGATGGACAGCTACGAACTCGCGTTCCGCATGCAGGGTAGTGCGCCGCAGCTCACCGAAATCGACAGCGAGTCCGAGGCGACCAAAAAGCTGTACGGCATCGGCGAAAAAGAGACCGACGAATACGGGCGCATGTGCCTGATGGCGCGGCGCATGGCCGAGGACGGCGTTCGGTATATCCAAGTCAACTACTCCGACTCGAAAGCCACGCCGATGTGGGACCAGCACAGCAATATGCCGCAGCACGCCGTCCACGCCAAAGCCACGGACAAACCGGTCGCCGGTCTGCTCGCCGATTTGAAAGCCCGCGGTCTGCTCGAAGACACCTTGGTCTGGTGGGGCGGCGAGTTCGGCCGCACTCCGTTTTCGCAGAACAAAAACGGGCGCGACCACAACCCCAAAGGCTTCACCGTCTTTCTCGCCGGCGGCGGCGTGAAGTCCGGCTTCGCCTACGGGGAAACGGACGAGTTCGGCGATGAGGCAGTGCACAACAAAGTACACATGCACGACCTCCACGCGACCATCTTGCACCTGCTCGGCATCGAACACGAAGCCCTCACCTTCCGTTACGCCGGACGCGATTTCCGGCTTACGGATGTGTACGGCGAAGTGGTTCACGACATCATTGCCTGAGGCGATCGAATACGTGCGGCGTACCTAAAACGGGTCCCGGGTTTCGCCTATCAAGTCCTTGGAAATGCTTGGGGTCGCCGCTTAAGCGCCTTCGAGCCATTCCTCACGCAAGGCACCCCGCGCCCGTTTCCGTTTGCTGGCGTTCAACAGCACAACCAATAAGGTCACGCATGTTAAGGCGGCGAGGACTCCCCAAGCAGCCCATGCGAGAACCATGGGGGAGGTGAGAGAAACATCTTCATGATAATCGAGGTGTAAGACATCTTTGAGATGGCGGCGGCACGCTGCGGTATGCGGTCCATCCGCCTGGATCTGACTCTGGCAAAACGCGGCCACGTGTGTGTTGATTTCCTACGCATAGAAGCCGGGTGCCAACTCTTCGCGCGCTCGCTTATGGCCCGCGAGGGCTTCCTCCACTTTTCCGGCCTTCAACAGCACATCGAACCGCTTTTCGAACAACTCGCTGTAGGGGCGGAGCCACTGGTCTTTAAAGCGAAAGGCGCTCACAACCTCCGGTTCCTCGTCGGCGGCGTGGAGAAAGCCTTTGGACAACAGGAAGGACTTTTTCTCATCCAGCCATGCCTCCTGTTGGTTCAAGAAGGCCGGAAACCAAACGCTGTGGTGGCTGCGCGAACGCGCCTGCTCCAACCATTGATAATCGAGAAGACCTGCATTGTGTGCGTGGCTGCTCTCAAAGTCGTGCCGATCCCCCGCGAGGTCGACAATGTCTGAGGTTTCCGCGTGGATGCCCTCCAGTTTCTGCAGACGCTCGCCCGTGAGTAGCGCCATGGACTTGATTCGGTCGAGCGTTGCTCGCTGAGCCGACAGTTCACGTTTCATGTGTGCCTCGTCGTATCCCGGCGGATTCGACATCACAATATCGTGGACGACCTGATCGAAACTATAGGGCCCGCCCTTTCCGGCCAGCTTGGCGGCAGCCGTGGCGAGTGCACGTCGTTCGACTTCAAGAATAGGCTTTGGAAAGCGGTAGAGGATCGCGTCTGCCTGCAAGTCGACCAGACGCTTCCGACTGCTATCGACGTTTTCGGTGGTCACTTCCTTCCAAGGGCTGCGGAGCACCTCTAATTCGGCCTTCCACTCGGGATAGATTCGGAGTCCTTCATGCAACAGGGCAATCTGGTCGAGAAACGCCCTCTGAGCAGGGTCGTCGGAGGCGGATACTTTCTTGTAGAGAGTTTCGACGCTCTGCTTCTGATAGTTTTGTAGTTCGTCCGGGTAGTCTCGCCAATAGCCATCCAGCCTGCGTTGTAATTCGGTATCTTTTTGAGCGCCACAAAGCGAAGTCATGGTCAAACCGAGAAGAAACCACTTTAAGAAACCTTCCATACCTTCAGCTTGCATGACCCCGTAATTCGAGCAACGCTAAATCCTAAAGCTTGCCAGTCGATTACCCGTTGGATAGGCTGCCAAGCATGAGGAAATTCGCGGCCATCCTGTCGACCTTTGTGGCTCTCGGGCTTCACGTTCCGTCGATCCGTGCGGCGCCCGAGGTCGTGCCGGTTGAGGCGCTGGCCTCTGTTCTTGCCGAACATTGGGAGCCTCATGCCACTTTATTCAGGGAGATACCTTGGCATCCGTCATATCCCGCGTACGCGCGGAGAGTGATCGGAAAAGTGCAAGCTGCCGTCGAAACCGAAATTTTGACCACCTATGGAAAAGACGCGGTGCTGCATGGCCCACCCCATAAAACCTACCAGTACCTTGCCGCCCAACTCGAACGTATCGACGAGCTCGAACGCCTGTTGGCGGTTGTCGATAAGGAACCGGATACCCTCTCGATGGTTAAGGGTGTTCTCGCTGGGTATCGTGGTATCGAACGAGATATAATTTGGCGGAATACGCCAACCTCCACGGACAACAGGTTAATGTATGACACTGAGGCCTTGACCGAGGGCTTCGACCTACTTGGCGAACGCGTTGGCATGAAGGCTCGCGGGGAAAAGCTTCCCCATCTACCCTATGCACCCAAGGCCTCTCAGTTAGCCCCCGTGGCTGCCGACCTTTGGGACATCGATGCGGACCTCCTCGAGACGGAGGCTGGGCTCGTGGCCTTTCAGAAAGCTGTGTACAATCTTCAAGGCAAACTCGCGCTGGGCTACACCCCCCCCGAGGCCACGGACAGCGTCGTATTGCGGCAGCGGAAGCTGCTCGGTTTATTGATCAAGGCACGGCGGGAGCGCCAAGATCCCGTCGCGAAGGAGCGCATTAAAAACTGCTCGCGCCTCAACAGCGCACAGAACAGCGAGGTGTTCAATCGATTCAAGGCCTTCGATAAGACGACATATGACGCCGCCTTCGAGGAGAAGTTAAAAGCCTATCGTCTCCGACTGGACGAGCATCTTTTGGAGATCGCTAAAACGAATCCTCCCCGCTGGATCCACCGTGCGAACAATAACCAGTATGCCGGGGAGCGTGTGATGCAACAGTTAGAGAAGGTGGTCCCCATTCAAGAAGATTTGAAGTTTTTTGAACCCCATCACGACATCAAATCATATCGTCAAATCTTATCGATGGACCTCGAGGAACTGAACGAGAACCGCATCTTTTTCAAGGGGCTGATACGCAACGCCAATCATGGTGGCCTCCGGCAGAGAGCCTCCTCACTCCACCGCATGTTTTCGGGTGTGTATGCGCGCAAAAAACCGAAGCCCCCGCCCGTGGTCGAACCTCTCGTTCGCAGAGGTCCCGAGGTGTATGTGCTGGCCCTCAAACACTGGGTGGATCCCGAACTGGAGGAAATGGAAGGCAACTGGAAGGCGAATAGCAGATTAGGAATGAACTCCGACATGTTCCCAGTCATAACCTTGGAGGCCGCGCAGGCCCATTTCAAAACTTTGGCGGACGACGTACCATCTGACGCGCAGGCGGACTTTGCCAAGGATATGACCCGCATGGATCGTTTGGTCGCGTTGCGTCGGAACGGCCAGTTCATCGAACGAGTCATCAAGGACGCCGACGAGATGAATCTGTCGTTGGCCACCATGTCCTTGAAAAAAGCCCGTATGCACGTGGTCGAACCCCCGCCTGAACGCGACCAGATTGACATGGTCTACCATAAGCGTCTCGAATATGCGGAAGAGGAGATCCAAGAGGAACAGGCCTCTCGACGCTTATACCGCGGCCGTAAGGGCCAAGACTGGACTTCGGACTTGACTCAGCATCTGGCGGCGGGCGACAAGACTGCCGCGATAAGTGGGCTGGTAGACGACTACGATTCCGATCTCCACAAGGAGCCGCTTGCCACCATGGCGATGCGGCATCTGGCAGCAAACTCTTCGGGATCGCTCAAACGGAAGATCATCCACGGATACCAAAGGATCGCCGGATCCGATGATGCATTCTGCGAGAAGATTTCAAAGGTGAAAGCCGACAGAGACCGCGCGGTAATCCATCGCAACATCCTGGCGCTCTGTGGTCTTCCTCTGCTGCTTTTTCTCGGTCTGTTATTTGCCTCCAGCCGCCAATCCGCCCACCGCCTGCGGGTCATGCAGCGGGTGAATCTTCTCCGGGAAAAGAGGGCCCCACTAAAGGCCGTTGCGAAACAATTCCAGGTCTGCGAAGGCCTTGAACTCGGATCCGTCCAACGCCGCGCCGCCGAAGCCAGCCTGCTTGAATACGTGCATCAGCGAACCGGATCTCCAGAGGCGCAGGCCGAGGCTGCCGAACAACGAGCATGGTTGGCCGAACGTCTTTATTGAGTGTCGATACCGCGCAACGCCAGAGCGGCATTCGTCTGGGCATGTTCTGCGTCGAGCGAAACGACGAACAGGGTGATCATGCTCAAAAGGAGGCATATCCCGCTGATGCCGTTCACCGCCTGGACGACGCTCCCCCTGCCGACGGTGAAGGTCAGAATCAAACCCAGAATAAACAGGGCGAACGTCGCGCCCCACAAGAACTTCGTGGCGGTTACATACCACTTTTTGATCTGCAATGGTCGACTAATCTCACTCAGGCTCATGAAGAAAAAGATGATGTTCACCAAGGGGACCAAATGTGTGAGGGCAATCATTCGGCCCGACATGAAAAGGGGGGCAAGCTGTCGGGAGTTTGCATGCATGCGTATCGCCCAAAAGGTGTAGGCAACATGGAAGCACGCCAAGATTCCGAGGATGACTAGCAAGTAGAGCATGGACGGTTCGCCGCTAAAGGTCATCGAAATCATAGCAAGGACGCTCAGCACATAAGCCACCATCGTCGTTCGGAGAACCGTACCCTCAAGCAATGGCCGGGCGATGGCCATCGCGCGGTCGCGGATGGGTACAGCGACCGACCCTCCGCCGACCGATCTCGGACTTGGACGCTTTAGTACCGGAGGAGCAGGCGGCTTTGCTCGTACTGGTTGCTCGGGTGGCACTGGCGGCGGTGGCGGCGGTGGCGGCGGGGGCGGGGTTTCGTTGCTCATGAGTCTCCAAGGAGTAGCAGGAGTAAGCCCACGCTGCCTTCTTGGCAAATGGAATGCGGAAGCATCTAGAGTGGATCCTTTTTGGACCTTTGATTCCCTCGACCCTACACACAAATATCGTGGATCACATGACCCGCCACATCGGTCAGCCGGAACCGGCGGCCGCTGTGGAAGAAAGTGAGCTTTTTGTGTTCGATGCCGAGCAGGTGGAGGATGGTGGCGTGCAGGTCATCCCCCTACCTACGTTGTCGACCTTGGTATTTTTTAGCACGATGAGAAAATCCGCTCTGAACGAATTGCTCATACCGGGGCGACCGGCAAAGTCGGCCAACATGTCATCCACCGCCTGCTAGCGGATGAGCGCTTTTCCGACTGGAAGATCCGTGCTCTCTGCCACAACCGCATCGTCGAGGAGACCGAACGCGTGTCCATGGTGCGCGGCTCGATCTCCGAACGCGCTCGCCGACGGTCCGCTACGCCGACGACGCTACGGTACCGGTGATGCTCGATTCTGAGGGGCAGCCGGTGTTACGTAATTTTGTTCGCGTCGACGACCTCGCTTTGGCGGTGTTCGCGGCGATCGCCCCCCGAAGACGAGACAGGAAACCTTCAGTATTTGCATGGATGAACCGGTCAACTACCGAACCGTTGCCGACCATCTGGCGCGTACCTGCGGACTGGCCAGCGTCGACATCACAACCCCGTTCCACGCCACTTGGTTGGACAACAACAAAGCGAAGTTCTTGCTCGGTTGGCGTCCGCAGGTTGATCTGACCCGCTTGATCGATGAGGCGTACGAGTACGAACGACCGGCTAGAGATCCACGCAAAATATGGTATCCCGGATAACTTGCTAATGTTTACTGTTCACATTTAAGTAGGGAATAGTGTCCGACCTTTCCGAAATTCATTCGCGTCTACTTTCCATGGGAATGTTTTCCAGTTCCGTGGCGCATGAGATTAACACCCCGCTGTTCTATCTTGAGGGAAACCTGGATTTCATCCGCCGGGAACTGGCCAAGGAAGCCCCCTGCACACCGGAACGCCTAGAGGATATCAAACAGATGGTCGGGGACGCGGTTCACGGCGCGAAACAGCTGCGCATGATTGTTAACGACCTCAAAATGTTTTCCAGTCCGATCCCAAAGCAGCCCGAACGCGTGGCGCTCGGCGACGTATTCGAAATTTCATCGCGGCTCGCCCACCACACGCTCAAGGAGACGTCGGTGGATCTGCGCATGCAGGAAGATGGCTTGCCCATTGTCATGGGCTGGCATGGGATTCTCGGCATGCTGCTCGGCAACCTGATCGTCAACGCCTACCAAGCCGAGGCAAGCACCATCACCGTCACGGTCGCCAAAGAAGGCGACAAGGTAATCGTCGCGGTCCAAGATGATGGCTGCGGCATCCCGCCAGACCAACTTGAAAAGGTGTTCGAAATTTTTCACACCACTCGGCCCGATGAAGGCGGTACTGGCATCGGCCTTGCACTGTGCAAATCCCTCACCGACCTGCTTTCTGGAGACATCCGCATCGCGTCCGAAGTGGGAACGGGCACCACGATCTTCGTGGAACTGCAATCAGCTTGATGAGCCAGATAAACAAGCCTCTGGGAATCCTCCTCATGGTGCTCGGCCTACTGTCTGCCCTTATTGGCGGTGGTAGAATTCTGTCGGCGATCCGAGGTGACCTGACCGCCATCGCCATTTGCGTGAGCGCCCTCGTGCTTGGCTTGGTACTCTATGGCATCGGACGAGCACTCATCAGTCGTCCAACGTCCTAAGCCAAACACAGTTTAAATTTCAAAGGTCATCGCACCGACACCGAACTCTCTACGACGAACCACAAAGTGGTGGCACGAAAGTAGCCGCGGGTGGAGCGAGGCACGAGCGGAACCCGGGGGGGGAGCTGAGAGGCTTTGTGATCCGACCGGCCTGCCCTTTTTACACGAGCGTTTCTCTTCATGTCCGGTCGGAACAGCCTCATGGCTCCGAGGACATCTGTTGCCAAACTTCTTTGGCCGGACGCACGATTAGGTGCCCTGTGCCACGCTGCTTCACCCCTTTTGCTTTGCAGTGCAAAGATCTTTGTGCATACTAAATCTTGTGTCAGCAACCGAGCCCATTTCGACCGCGTCCATTGAGGAACGACTCGCCGCCATCCGCGCCGCCGCCGGCCCGGACGTGGCGGGGCTGTACGGCCCGGACTCGATGATGTGGCAGATCGCGCGCAACAATGTGTGTTTCATTAGTTCGTGGCGGGCGGCGCTGTTGCAACTGGCGCATCCTTGGGTGGCGGCAGCGGTTCGAGATCACTCACGCACCGCCGAAGATCCGATCGGCCGATTCCATGGGACCTTCCAAACCGTGTTGCGGATGATCTACGGCACGACGCCGGCAGCGATGCGCGTGTCCGAAAATCTCCACCGCTTCCACACCGGCATTACCGGCAAGGTCGGCGAAGGCGTCGACCAAGCCTACGCAGCCAACGTGCTCGACGCGTTAATTTGGGTTCACGCCACCTTGTGGGAGACGCTGGTCCTCACCCATGAGGATTTGTTCGGGCCGATTCCGCCGGCCGACAAAGAACGCTTTTACGACGAAACCAAAATTTTCGCCGCGCTGTTCGGCATCCCCGAACGCGCCCTGCCCGCGACGTGGTCCGACTTCCTCGAATACAACCAGGACATGTGGGTCTCGGAAACCTTGCAGGTCATTCCCAGCGCACTCGAAATGTCGAAGTTTCTGTTCACGGTGAACAAATTTCCGTTCATCCGTTCGGTGTGCAAAGTCGGTCGACGCTACACCCTAACCGTCATGCCGCCGCGCCTAAAAGCCGCCTACCAAATGCCGGACCTGACCAAGTGGGAGGCGCGCAAGTTGAAGGTCGATATGGCCTGGCTGCGCTTCTACCACAAAGCCGCGCCAAAGATTCTCACGCGAGCCCCAACCTTCCTCGAAGCCACTCGGCGGGTCGAAAAGGGCAAGCCGGCTACCCTACCGATTAAAGTGATGACCCGCCTCACGCTCGGGACCTGGGAACTGGTTTAACAGACTCACTTGTTTTGCCCTTTTCCTCGGCTTCGACTACAGGGGAGTGAGGACACAGCAATGAACGTGATTCCCTTCCGGAGGTAACGAATCAACTGTCAATTCAACACGAAGCCGACGTCCAGTGTTTATCCGAATCGGAATTTAAAATTCGAGACCAACCCGCCCGCAGGGCCCGAAACCACTGATCACTGATTACCGATCACTGACGACTAGCAATCGGCTCGGGAGGCCCTCGCCCTCCAGGGTTTGAAATTCGACGCGCTCGATTTTTTGGTCATGCGTTAGTGCGCGTTGTGCGTTTGAAACGTAGAACAAGTTTCGAAGAGTTTCTGAAGAACTGGTTTATGAG
>ENA-ORXR01002263-ORXR01002263.1-marine-metagenome-genome-assembly--contig:-NODE-2263-length-18616-cov-3.978424_pt1 | contig 18616 bp, 17 predicted proteins | sample MGYA00237866_ERZ511479 | MGnify/ENA metagenome assembly ERZ511479 | reverse complement strand
TTGGACGCGCGAATTTGCGACGTGTGATGTGGAGTATTACAAACAACAGCAAGCCATCTTCCTGGCCTTTAAAGAGCAGGGCCTCGTTTACCGCAAAAAATCAAAAGTGAATTGGGACCCGGTTGAAAATTCCGTTCTGGCCAATGAGCAAGTCGTCGACGGCAAAGGCTGGCGCAGCGGCGCGGTAATTGAACAGCGCGAAATGAATCAATGGGTCTTTAAAATCACCCATTATGCCGAAGAGCTTCTGGAAGGGTTAGAGACACTGGACCGCTGGCCCGAAAAAGTGCGCACCATGCAAGCCAATTGGATCGGACGATCCGAAGGGTTGAACATGCGGTTTGAGCGGGCGATGAACAAATTTGAAGACTATGGTTCAACTGAGTTCAAGGCTGACGTTTCACTATCATTATCAGATGGCATACACGGAACGAGCTACTTAAAAGGCATAGAGATTTTCACAACGCGTCCGGACACCTTGTATGGAGCGAGTTTCATTGCGCTCTCCCCAGATCATCCGCTCACTAAGCGTTTAGCTACAACGTCAGCAGAGCTTGAAGATTTCCGCGTTAAATGCGGACAGATCGGCACGACCGAAGAAGCCATCGCAACGGCTGACAAGCTGGGTTTTGATACGGGCCTGCGCGTCAAACATCCTTTCATCGAAGGCAAGACCCTCCCCGTCTGGGTCGCGAATTTTGTCCTTATGGGATATGGGACGGGCGCGATTTTTGGCTGTCCGGCCCATGACCAACGCGACTTTGAATTCGCGACAAAATACGAGCTCCCGATTTTACCTGTCGTTTCCCCTCCTCTTCCCGCTCACCCCGACGAAAGTCGGGGCCCAAGCGATGAGTCGAAACAGGGCTTGGATCCCGACTTACGTCGGGATGAGCGATTAAGCGAGGCCTATACGGGTGAAGGGACATTATTTAATTCCGGCTTTTTGGACGGCCTGTCCAAAGATGAGGGCATTAAAACCGCCATCGCGAAAATTGAAGAGATGGGGCTGGGCCACGGCACGGTGCAATATCGCCTGCGCGATTGGGGCGTGTCGCGGCAGCGTTATTGGGGCTGCCCGATTCCGATTATTTATTGTGAGGATTGCGGCGCTGTTCCGGTTCCCGAAGCAGACCTGCCCGTTGCCCTGCCCGAAGATGTGAGTTTTGATATTCCGGGTAATCCGCTGGATCATCATCCGACATGGAAAAGCGCGCCCTGCCCGACATGTGGTAAGTCCGCCACGCGCGAGACCGATACGCTGGATACTTTCGCCGACAGTTCATGGTATTTCGCGCGCTTTGCGGGCGGCAATACCGATGACAAGCCCTTTGATAAAACGGAAGCGTCAAAATGGCTTCCGGTGGATCAATATATTGGCGGCGTGGAACATGCGGTGCTGCATTTATTATATGCGCGCTTCTTCACGCGCGGCCTGCGCGATTGCGGACTATTAGATTTGCCCAGCGGCGAGCCCTTTGCGGGATTGTTTACGCAAGGCATGGTCACACATGCTGTGTTCACCGATGCGGACGGCACATATATTGAACCGGCCAATGTCGAGGAAAAGGACAATCAACTTCTGACCATCGATACGGGCAAAATCGTCACCAAAGGCGACGTGATTAAAATGTCCAAATCGAAGAAAAACACTATCGACCCCGAGGATATCATCGCCGATTACGGCGCAGATGTCGCCCGCTGGTTCGTGCTGTCCGACAGTCCGCCGGCGCGTGATTTTGAATGGACGGAATCCGGCGTTGTTGGCGCGTGGCGCTTTAGCGGTAAGGTCTGGAATTTAGTCACGGGGACGCAGTTTAAAGGCGACCCCCTCACAGCCGCTGATGACGCCAAAGGCGACGCGCTGGATATTCGCAAATTTGCCCATAAAGCGATTGATAAAATCACCGACGGAATAGAGGCCTTTCGCTTTAACACCTCAGTCGCGCAGATTTACGAGCTGACCAACGCCCTGACCAAATATAAAGGCGATGACGGCGCGCGCCTCGAAGCGCTGGGGATTCTGATCCGCGCCATCGCGCCCTTCATGCCGCATTTGGCCGAAGAGTGCTGGGCAATGATTGGCGGGCAAGGTCTGTGTTATCACGCGCCATGGCCAAAGGCCGATGAGTCGCTGTTGACCGAAGACACACTCACGCTGCCCGTACAGGTCAATGGCAAGCGCCGCGGCGAGATCAGCGTTCCCGCAGATGCGCCCAAAGACGACATCGAGAAAATCGCCATGGCTGAGGAAAATGTCGTCAAAACGCTCGAAGGCCTGACGGTTCGCAAAGTCATTGTTGTCCCGGGCCGCATAATCAATATAGTAGCGAACTAATGAAACGTATTTTGATCATTACTGCTGTCTTATTTTTACCCGCTTGCGGGTTCACGCCCCTGCATGCGCCCAGCACAGTTGGCATGGCGCAAATTCAGAATATGCGGGTCGAATTTGTTGACACAAAAGCGCGCGGCGCAACCGGGGACAAAGTTGAGTTTCTTCTGCGCCAAGCGATGAATGAACGCGTGGGATCAACCACGTCGGCCAGCCCCTACACGCTTAGCCTGAACTCCAGAGTGTCGCTTGAGCCCATTGGCGTGCGTCAGGATGATGTGGCGTCACGGTTCGATCTGCGTTTGCGGGTCTCTTATTCCTTGCTCGACAGCCAGACCGGCAAAATTCTCGACACGGGCGACGTCAATGCCATTTCAACATTTGGCGCGCCAAATGATCCTTATGGCAGCACCGCCGCGCAAAGCGACGCCGAGAAACGCGTGGCCCGCGAAGCCTCCGATCTCTTGCTTCTCGATGTCGCGACATATTTTAAACGGCAATAAAACCCGTGAAGCTGACGGGATCACGCGCCGATAAATTTTGCGCTTCTCCAAATTCTGATATCTATGGCGCGCTGCTTTTTGGGCCAGATCGCGGCCTTGTTCACAAGCGCAGCACGATCCTGGCCAAAGCCTTTGTTCCGGACGCCGATGAGGCCTTTGGACAAACTGTCTTAACGGCTGATGATTTGTCCAAAGATTTTGGCAAACTTTCCGACGAGATGAGCGCGATGAGCATGTTTGGCGATATTCGCCTTATCCGCGTACGGCTGGATCATGAGCGTCAAGGCGCGGCCTTGTCCAAACTGATTAAACAGCTGGATACTCATCCCGACACCATCGCCGCGCGGTTAATCATCGAAGCCGGAAATATGACGGCGCGCAGCGCGGCGCGAAAAGCCTTCGAAGCGGCCCGCCACTTCGCCGCCATTCCCTGTTACGAGCCTAATTTGCGCGACCTTGAAAATATGGTGCGCGAAGGATTATCAGCAGCCGGACCGAACGGCATATCCATCTCAGCAGACGCGATGGCGGCGTGGCTCCCCCTGCTTGAGGGCGATAGCGGACTGGCGCGCGGCGAGATTGAAAAAATGGCGCTCTTTAAGGGCTATGGCAAAATCGAGGGGGAGACCGTATCCGCCGACGATATCACCGCCCTTGCGGCGGGCGCGCAGGGCGCATCGCTGGACGATATAATTTATCCCGCCTTTAGCGGGCAGGTCGATTTGGCGGATAATGCCTATCACCGCGCCATAGATGCCAATATGAATCCTGCCGTTATTTTGCGCAGCGTGCAGCGACACTTAACGCGTCTGCACGCCGCCGTTTCCGCCATGGATACGGGGAAAAGCGCCAGCGAGGCCATGCGCTCGCTTCGCCCGCCCGTCTTTGCGATGCGACAACGTGATTTTGAACGCCAAATGCGCCTCTGGCCCGCAAGCGCTTTATCTAAAGTTTTAGCCCTGTCGCTGGATACTGACCGCGCCATAAAAACCGCAGGCTCGCCCGCTGCGAGCTTAACGGGACGCTTCGTGCTGGCGCTGTCCATGCAAGCGGCCCGGCGCGCACGGTGAGCTGGCAAGATAAATTATTTGACGACAAACCCTCACCCTATTTAGCGCTCGGCCGTCTGGGCAATTCTCATCCTTGGGTATGGATTATTGGCGGCGCGTTAATTTGGTTTGGAGGAGAACTTCTGACCGCATCATCACTTGCTGTTTTTGATAAATTGGGTCTATTGGTGCTTTTCTATCCTGAATCCATCGCGACAGACCGTGCCCAAATTAGTGGAAAAGTTAGCTTTATACCTTACATATTAGCCCTTCCTCTGATTTCAGGGCTGCTATTATGTCTAGTTCAGATATTTTTCCGAGAACGACCGCTCAAAGATCTCATTACGTCGGAGCGCAGAGTTCGCTACACTAAAATTGGTGTCGGCTTTGTGGTATTTTTAGCCGCATTTTTCATCGGAGTTCTGTTGACCTTGGCCATAGGACAAAATTATCCGGACTTTGCAAAAAGCCTGCCTCTTAATTTTGCCGGGCCGGTTACAATCGCTTTGGACGTAGGGCTGTTCTGGTCAATTATCATCTTACTTATTTTGATTTTAGATACTGTTGTTTTCACATTATTTTTGCGAGGATTTATTTTTCAGGCCTTGGCCACGTTGGATTTATCTAAGTTTAAAATATTAGTTTTCGCCGTTCTAGTGAGTTTATCGCTCAACCTGATCTTGACTTATAGTTATTACTTCGGCGCTCTTTCTGCTATGCTTGAACTGATAGCTTTCACAATCATGATTAGCTTCATCTCCATTCTTGGTAAGGGACTGGAATATGCAATTGGTGTCGGTATCGCCTGTAATATTTTAGTTGGGTATCCTCATATTTTTGGAACCTCCTTTGCACCCGACCATTATGCCTCTAACATTCCCCTCATCCTGGTTTATCTGATGACTGCGGCTTTCATCTGGAAGCTTTGTGATTCCATTAAACACGGTGATAATATAGAAGATATTTATGATTAAAGACCTCGAAGCGTGGCTTAAAGCACATAGCCTAACGCTGGAATTTGTAGTGACGTTTCTTGCGCCGATTGTCAGCGCCTTTGCGATTCTCTTTTTGGGGTGGATTATTGCGCGCATTGTTAGCCGCTGGATCAGGAAACGGAAATTTGGGCGCCTGAATGCCAATACAGCCAATACAGTTCGCCCGGTTATCGCCAGCGTTGTCGGATATTTTATCATTCTATCAGCGATATATGCGGCGCTAACAAAACTCGGCATGCCCAATGGGTCTTTACTGGCGGCCTTTGGCGGGGCGGCGCTGGCCATTGGTTTGGCGCTGCAGGGTACATTATCTAATATTGCCTCAGGCATTATGCTGCTGTTTTTGCATCCGCTGCGCGTCGGTGAATTTGTCGAGACGCAGAGCGCGACGGGTCTTGTGCATGAAATCGGCCTGTTCAGTACAACGATTAAAAATGTCGAAGGCGTATTTATATTTATTCCCAATTCAGAAATTTGGAAAAGCCGGATACAAAATTTCGGTCGTCACACAGAACGCAAATTAATTATCGACATTGGCGTGGCCTATGACACCGATTTAGAATCTGCGCGGGATTTAATCATCAAAACATTGGCCGCCGATGAACGCGTTCTGGATTTTCCCAGCACGCCGGAATGCTATGTTATGAGTTTTGGAGATAGCGCGATTAACTTATCTGCGCGCTGCATTTTACCCGCAGCAGAGTGGTTGCACAATGCATCGGACATTCGGATTAAAATCAAAAAAGCGCTGGATGGTGCAGGCGTTGAGATACCTTTCCCGCAACGGGTTATTCATCAGGCCAAGGGATAAGTCTCGGAACAGAAACGCAAAGATAAATCTTTGCTTATTCTGCGCGCCACATCAATTTGTTCGTTAGACCAAATCGTAAACCGCTGCGGCAGCGTCCTAATTATGATTTAGGCTTTTTGGAGGACTCGTCCCCTCTGGCCTCATGCCCTTTTTCGGTAAGGCGCTTTTGAATGTCTTGAAGCTTTTTTGTATTTGCGGCCTTCTTGTTTTTTGACGCCAGCATTCCTTTTATCGCCGAAATGAGTATGACCGCGCTGATTATAAATATGAGTATCCCAATATATATCATCACACTCTCCGATATTTACGCCAGATTGAACCCTCGCCTAATTTTTCAACAAAGGCATCATGCGCGCTTTTTTCAGCATGGGTAATTTGCGGCGATAGCGGATGTGGTCTTTGCATCGCGGCCAGCCGATGCCCGGCCTGTCCGGTGGATTGCGATTGATTATCCAGCCCCAAGCGCCGTGCGCGGCCACCGGAAAGTTCAAGATAGACTTCGGCCAATAATATAGAGTCGGTGATCGCGCCATGTTTATCACGGCTGGCGAGCGATATATCGAACCGCTTACACAGCGCGTCCAAAGTTGCGGGCGAACCAGGAAACTGGGCGCGCGCCATTTTTAGCGTATCGACAAAACGCGGCTCAGGGATTTTATCAAATCCTGCGCGCGCAAGCTCTGCATTCACAAAACCCCGGTCAAAATCCGAATTATGGGCAATCAAAGGCGCGTCGCCAATAAAATCCAAGAACGCTTGGGCGATATCTTTAAATAGCGGCTTGCCCGTCAAAAACTCAGTCGTCAGCCCTGTAATCTCGACAACTTTTTCAGGGACGTCGCGCAAAGGGTCACAATATTGATGAAACGTCTTTCCGGTCGGCAAATAATCGATCAACTCTATACAGCCGATCTCTGTGATGCGGTCATCGCCATTGGCGTTAAAGCCCGTCGTTTCCGTATCGAACACGATTTCGCGTCCGCGATGTTTGTTGCTATCCGTCATAGATCATCCATGGGTCAGGAGGTCTTTGACAATTTTTTCAACCTGTTTGCGCGCCGCGTCCAGACCCTGTCCGGAGTTAACCACAAAATCAGCGCGGGCGCGTTTCTCAGTGTCCGGCATTTGCCGCGATAAAATATAGGCAAATTTCTCTTCGCTCATATTCGGGCGGGACAGGACACGCTCGCGCTGAATTTCATAAGGCGCGGAGACAACCACCGTTTTATCAACGCGTGCATCCCCCCCTGTTTCAAACAGAAGCGGCACATCATCGACAAATATTTTTGCGCCCGCCGCCTTGGCTGTGCTTAGCGCAGCGGCGCGCATTTTCCCGACAAGCGGGTGAATAAAGGATTCCAGAACGCCCAGCAGCAGTGGATCTTTGGATAAAGCGGCGCTAAGTTTTTTGCGGTCCACCGCACCATCAACGATCACCTCCGGGAGGCCTGCGCGCAATATTGGAACCGCCGCCCCGCCCTTGGAGTATAATGTATGAACCGCATCATCGGCGTTAAATATATGCGCGCCCAAATCAGCAAACATTTTCGCCGTCGTGGTTTTGCCCATACCAATTGAGCCTGTCAGGCCTATAATAATCATGTTTCGGTCAGAGCTTTAATGAGTATAGCGGACGGGTCTGTGGCAGGGGCCTGCATACCGAAAAAGGCTTTAAAGCTGGGGCGGGCCTGCGCGATCAGCATATCCAGGCCCCCCAAATAATTCAGCCCCTGAAGACGGGCCGCGCGTAAAAGTGGCGTCTCTTGGGGGTTATAAACCAGATCATAAACCCAGGCCCCGGCAGGCGCAGGCGCTATATCAATATCCAGGCCGGATTTACCGGCCATACCCGCACTCGACGCATTAATAATAAGACCTGCCCCGCGAAGCGCTTCATTTCGCTCAGCCCACGGCACCGAATATAGGCTTGGCACAGAAAGCGCATCGACCAAATCAGAGGCCCGGCTATCCGTACGATTGGTCAGACGAATTTCCGGAACGGAGAGCGAGAGCAGCGCCGCGATAACGGCGCGCGCCGCGCCGCCCGCGCCGATAATAACGGCCGGGCTTTGCGAAATATGGGCGTGAAGGCCGCGCGTCAGCAGCGGCGCAGCAAAGCCTTCCATATCCGTATTGTGAGCCACGAGTTTCCCGCTGCGTTTGTAAAGCACATTTGCAACGCCCAGACGTTTGGCATCCTCTGTTGCGACATCGGCGGCTTTGTATGCAATTTCTTTGAGCGGCGCGGTGACATTCACCCCCATCAATGTGGTGCGTTTTAAGGTTTTAAACGCATATTCCGCTTCGTCCGGGTGCACGGCAAAAGGAATATAAGCCCCGCTAATGCCCGCTTCGCGCAGCCATAAATTATGCATCATAGGGGACAGAGATTGATGGATTGGCCAGCCTGCTACGCCAGCAATTTTAGCTATAGGTCGGGTCATGACAGGATCGCTCCGCGCGTTCGTAAATAATCCAAAACCGGCAGAAGTGATAAGCCCAGAATTGAGAAAAAGTCCCCTTTGACCTCAGAGAAAAGCTGCGCGCCACGGCCTTCAAATTTATACGCGCCGACAGAGCTTAGCAGGCCCTCCCCTTCGCGCGCCAAATAATCATCCAGAAACTCATCGCTAAAATCGCGCATTGTTAATTCCGTTTTCGCCATATGCCGCCAAACGGGCGCGCCGTTTTCGCAGATCACAACCGCCCCCATAAGATGGTGCGTTTTGCCGCGTAATTTTAGCAGCCGCGCGCGAGCCTCGTCCATTGTTTTAGGTTTATCATAAAGCGCGTTTTCAAAAACCATGATCTGGTCTGCGCCAATAATTAGGCCCGGCTGCGCCATTGAGACCCGGCGGGATTTCGCCTCGGCAAGTGCATCGGCAATATCGCGCAGGCGCGAGCCTTCGGCCAGCATCGCCGCTTTGATCGCGGCCTCATCGACGGGTTTAACCACGACCTGATAATCCAGCCCGGCGCCGTCCATGATCTGACGGCGAATCGCGCTGCCGGAGGCCAAAATAATAGAAAGTTCCGTCATCGGGAATGCTCTTGATAAATATTGATAATGCGCGCAGCCGTTTCTTCGATAGAACGGCGCGACACATCTACGGTCGGCCAGCGGTTTTTCGCAAAGAGCCGTTTGGATTTCAGCATCTCGTCACGCACGCTTGTTTCATCGGCATAGGCGCTGGCTTTATTCTCATGCAAGCTGGCCAGGCGCTGCTCGCGAATTTCGGCGATACGCTCAGGCCGCGCAACAAGACCGATGATAAGGGGCTTGGTATAGGTCAGGACTTGGGGCGGCAGCTCTGCTCCGGGGACGAGCGGAATATTACCTGCCTTAATCCCTCGATTGGCTAAATATATACATGTCGGGGTTTTCGATGTCCGCGAGACGCCCAGCAAAATCACATCTGCATCGATAAGTCCGTCTACATTTTGCCCGTCATCATGAGCCATTGCAAAATCCAGCGCTTTGATGCGATCATAATATTGTTCATCGAGATGACGCTGCGCGCCAACCTCAGAGGACATGGGCGCGCCTAAATAGCGGCCCAATGTGGCCAGCGTTGGATCAAGAATAGAGACGGCTTGCAAATTAAGCTCGGCGCAGCGCTGCTCGAGGCGGCGGCGATTTTCATCATTCACCACCGTATAAAGCACAATGCCCGGACGGTCTTCGATTTGCTCCAGCACGCGCTCCATCTGCGCGGGCGTTCGGACCAAAGCGTGCAAATGCTCGAGCGCCGTGGCATGATTAAACTGCGCGGTTGAGGCTTTCATCACTCCCACCAATGTCTCACCCGTCGAGTCAGAGACAAGGTGGACATGAAAGTAAATGGATATGTCACGATTCTGGGTCAAATTGGGTTGATATCCTGTTTACGGTTCGTGGATAAGCCCGAACAAAATGTGCATAGCAGAGGCGGGCCTGTGCACTCAATAGCTATTGACCGCAAGCCTTTAGAAGACAGGGCATAATTACGTTAAGGTTTTGTTTACTTTTACAGATGTGAAAAAGGGTAACGGGAGTCGCGGGAGTCATGTGTATGGAATTTCGCTCAGAAAATTTCCACAGAGTTTGTTCAAGGTGAATTATAGTTTTTATAGCATCTGAATAGCTTATCCACATATCATCAGCTTGTGCATAATCTTATCCCTTGGGGACAGAAGGATATAGATTCATCCTTTCTTAAGATAAGTTAAGACCCGTTAAGAATTGCGCACATAGTCACAGGCCCTACAACTACCCCTACTTATATTTATAAGATAAGGGAGAGCGATAAATGAGAGCTAATTTCCTATGACACCCTCCATATTAAAAGCTTTGCAAGGCAAGACCCTTGAAACATCTCCGATTTGGCTGATGAGACAGGCAGGACGTCACTTGCCTGAATATTTAGAAACGCGGGCCAAAGCCAAAGATTTTATCGATTTTTGCTTTTCTCCTGATCTGGCAAGCGAAGCGACATTGCAGCCGATACGGCGCTATAAAATGGACGCAGCGATTCTCTTTGCGGATATCTTGCTTATTCCCATCGGGCTCGGACGTAAGGTTACATTTGAAAAAGGCGTTGGGCCAATATTGCAGCCGATACAGCCGGAGGAGGTTAAAGCGCTGACCATTGACGGCGCCGCCGATCGTATCAGCAATGTCTATGAGACCGTGCGCCGCGTTCGCGCTGAGCTTGATGATGACACAACGCTGATTGGTTTTGCGGGCGGGTGCTGGACGGTTGCAACATATATGATCGAAGGGCGCGGCAGTCCCAGCAAAGACGTGGCCAAGCGTTTTGCCTATGATAATCCAAAAGAGATGGAGGCTTTGCTTGACGCTCTGGCGATCAGTACGGCGGATTATTTAATTGGGCAGGCCAAGGCCGGCGCGCAGGTTTTAAAGATATTTGAAAGCTGGGCGCAGGGATTAAGTCCGGCGCAATTTGAGACATTAGTGATCAAGCCCACGCGCTTGATTATCGAGCGCGTCAGAGCCGCGGGCATTACAATTCCGATTATGGGTTTTCCGCGCGCGGCCGGATTGAATATGATCACATTTGCAAACGGCCTTGATATTCAAGGTATGGCGGTGGGCACGGATACATCTATCTCGCAATTAAGGCCGCATGTCAGGGACGGCCTGTGTTTACAGGGCAATCTTGATCCGCTGCTGCTGCGTATGAGCGGTCAGGTCATGCTGGACGGTGTAGACCGCGTTTTAGAGGACGCGGCAGGCGGGCCTCATATTTTCAATCTGGGCCACGGCGTGACGCCGGATGTGAAAATTGAAAGCGTGCATGCCGTCATAAATAAAATTCGGGAGAGATAGATGGCCGGTGATATCTGGATGTGGATTAAAGCCTTTCACGTTATCGCAGTGATGTTCTGGGTGGCAGGTCTGCTTTTATTGCCGCGCTTTTATGCTTATCACAGCAGCGCAAAGCCCGGCGGCGAGCTTGAAGCGAAAATGCTGGTGGGTGAAGAGCGGCTGATGAAAATTATCATGAACCCGGCCATGATCGTGGCCTTTCTACTCGGTCTTGCCTTGGTCGCTTATCGCCATGGGGATTTATTCACCAGCGGCTGGCTTTGGATTAAACTCGTCTTTGTATTCGGCTTGATGGGCTTTCACGGCATGCTCGGCGCGGACCGCAAGAAATTTGCGCGCGGGGAACGGCCGCGGAGCGAAAAAACATATCGGATGCTCAATGAGTTCCCCTCAATTGCCGTCATCATCATCGTTATCATGGCGATTGTCGAGCCGTTCTAAATCCTTGACGCCTGTTTTGATTCTGCTATGAGAAATTCAAGACGCGGCGTCCGCTGCGCATTTTCCCCTTACAGCCTTGTGACTTAACCCTTGCAGGCAAATATTATAAGAGATGTTTATGAACGCCAAGCCGGCCCCTGCGCCCAAGGTAGATCCTGCTGAGATCGACGCGTTAACCCAAATCAGCCTTGAAGATTTAAAACAAAAGAAACCGGCAGAGCTTATCGCATTTGCCGAAGCGGTTGGTATTGAAAATGCTGGCTCGATGCGCAAGCAAGACATTTTTGTCGCGGTCCTCAAAGACCTGGCCGAAAATGATGTCGAAATTCACGGCGGGGGCGTCCTTGAAGTCCTGATGGATGGATTTGGATTTCTCCGTGCGCCGGAAGCCAATTACCTCCCGGGCCCTGATGATATTTATGTCAATCCAAAACAAATTCGTAAATTTGGTCTTCGCACCGGCGATTCAATCTCCGGGGAAATTCGCAGTCCTCAAGAAAAAGAACGTTATTTCGCGCTGACCAATGCGCTGTCGATTAATTTCTCGACTCCCGAGCAAGCCAAAAACAAAGTTCACTTTGATAATTTGACCCCGCTTTATCCCGATGAGCGGATGAAGATGGAAATTGACGATCCGACGCTTAAAGACCGCTCCGGACGCATCATTGATATTGTGGCCCCAATCGGGAAAGGTCAGCGCGCTTTGATCGTCGCCCCGCCGCGCACGGGTAAAACGGTTCTCCTCCAGAATATTGCGCATAGCATCGAGAAAAATCATCCGGAATGTTACGTTCTGGTTTTGCTAATCGATGAGCGCCCCGAAGAAGTGACCGACATGCAGCGCAGCGTTAAAGGCGAAGTTGTCAGCTCGACCTTTGACGAGCCGGCCACCCGCCACGTTCAGGTTGCTGAGATGGTGATTCAAAAAGCGAAACGCCTGACGGAACATGGCAAAGATGTTGTTATCCTGCTCGACTCAATCACCCGTCTCGGCCGCGCCTATAATACGGTTGTGCCAAGTTCGGGTAAGGTGCTGACCGGGGGTGTTGACGCCAACGCCCTGCAACGTCCGAAACGGTTCTTCGGCGCGGCGCGTAATATTGAAGAGGGCGGCAGCCTGACGATTATTGCAACGGCGTTGATCGATACAGGCTCTCGCATGGACGAAGTCATTTTCGAAGAATTTAAAGGGACGGGTAACTGCGAAATTGTTCTCGATCGTAAAGTGGCCGACAAACGCATCTTCCCTGCGATTGACGTAACGAAATCCGGCACGCGAAAAGAAGAGCTTTTGATTACGCCTGTTGATCTGCAGAAAACATATGTCCTTCGCCGTATCCTCAATCCAATGGGGACAATGGACGCGATTGATTTCTTAATCTCGAAACTTAAAGATACGAAATCAAATGAAGAGTTCTTCGATAGTATGAATACTTAGCGATTTTATTTATTTGAATTTGGGCGGCTCAGCCGCCCTTCTTTATGGGCAGCTCTCAAGTCGCTGGCGATCAGTTTGATTTTGTCCAAGTTTACCGCGAAGCTCTGACGGATAGTCGGTCACAAGAATATCTATCTTTCGCCAATTTTCCGGTAAGTTTCTCCGCGCGGAAAATTGTCCGTAAGTGGTGAACATGTCCGGGGACGTTACATAATCCATTTCGCGGTTCGAGATACCATCTGTCCCGAGCCAAGCGAGCTGCGGGTTTTTGCTCTGCGCATTGGGATTAGATGTTGAGATCATCATTCCGGGCGCGAGTTTTGAGAGGCGCTGGGCCTGGCGATCATTGTAAGAAATCAGTACGACCTGATCACCCATATCAGACGATTGTATAAGCTCAACGACATCGCGCTCATTAGCGCTACTTTTAAAATCAATCTCAAGATAAATTCTGTCTTTGGACCAGTCTAAGACGTCTTTGAGCCGTGAAGGCCGATATGAGGTCAGCTTGCCGCGCGGCGTTTTGAGGATGACTTTATCCAGATAATCCGTGGAACTCGCCGCAACGACGCCCTTCCCCGTTGTTTTTTCCTCCCAGACCCCATCATGAAATAGAAAAAGCGTGCCGTCTTTGGTTTGGGCGACGTCAATTTCTGCCATGATGAATCCATCGCCGTGAGCCGTCTTGAGGGTTTGAAGCGCATTTTCGGCTTGGTCTTTGCCTTTATCACGGCCCCGGTGCAGCGCGATGATCGGGCTGCTTCCTGATAAACAGGTTAGGGCGTCTGTCAGGGCGGGAAGTGACGAGTCGGATTTAGCTCCCTGCTCTGCGACGCTGACGGCTTCTGTCTTATCTGCTGCTTGGCATCCGCTAAGGATTAAAATCATCGCGAAAGCTAAAACCGGTCTTTTCATTTTGTATTCCAGTGTTCAAAAGGTCCTATGCGTTCCTTAGACGAAAAACATGTGACGGACACTATATTTGCACCGGCGAGCGGCTCCGCTCGGGCGGGTGTGAGTATTATTCGCATATCTGGGCCGCGCTCTGATGAGGTTTTGGATAAATTACTTCGGGGCCGCCTGCCCCGCCCGCGTTTCGCCAGTCTGCGTAAATTGCGCCATCCTGAAACATCCGAAATTATCGATGAGGCTCTGGTGCTGCGCTTCACCGCTCCGGCGAGTTTCACGGGCGAAGATATGGCGGAACTACACGTTCATGGAAGCCCCGCTGTGGTGGAGGCTCTTGGGCATGTGCTTTATGGTTTGGGCCTGCGCATGGCTGAGGCCGGAGAGTTTACGCGGCGCGCTTTTCAAAATGGACGGATGGATCTGACTGAGGCAGAGGGTCTGGCCGACCTCATCGACGCGCAAACAGAACGCCAACGCGTGCAGGCGCTGCGCCAAATGGATGGAGGTCTGCGTGATAAATATGAAGGGTGGCGGGATACGATCCTCGACGCGCTGGCGCAAATTGAAGGCGAAATCGATTTTCCGGATGAGGGCGATGTTCCTGATGAGCTGGCGCATAAAGCTCTCCCGGGTCTAAAAGCTTTGTTCAATATGCTTCAAAGCGCGCTGGATGAGAGCGCCCGCGGCGAGGCTATTCGGCACGGCGTCGATATAGCCATTATCGGCGCGCCGAACTCCGGTAAGTCTACACTTATCAATGGCTTAACAGGTAATGAGACAGCTATTGTTTCTCACATCGCAGGAACAACGCGTGATGTGCTCGACGCCCACCTTAACATTGACGGCCTGCCTGTTCGGATTTCCGATACCGCAGGGCTTCGCGTGACGCAGGACGTGATCGAGGCCGAGGGCATGCGGCGCGCCCGCGCTCGCGCCAGTCAAGCCGACCTGCGTATCGGTGTCGTCGATTTGACCAAACAGGATGAGGAGGCCGCCTCTCTGTTCAAACTACTCCAGCCCGGTGATATTCTGCTGCTGAATAAATCTGATCTGTTTGTTTCCAAGGGCGAGCATATTTCACGTGAAACATTTCACACGCAGCGCATCGCCGCCAATACGGATGAGGGCATATCCAAAGCTCGCGCCGTCCTGTCTGAGATATTGCAGCAGCGCTTCTCTATGACGGAAGATGCGGGGCTTACGCGCGCGCGTCACAGAGATTGCGTGATACGCTGCAAAGAGGCTGTGAACCGCGCCATGATCGCCCTGCCCCGCGCCCCTGAGCTGGCGGGCGATGATCTGCGCCAAGCTTTGCACGGGATTAAAGAACTGGCCGGCGAGGCGGATATCGAAGCCGTCCTGGATCGGATATTCTCTCGGTTCTGTATTGGTAAATAATGTTTCACGTGAAACACACAAAGCGCCCGCAATCGACCCTGCGGGTCGATTGCAGCGGAGTGCCGAGGGCTATGCCCGAGGATCAGGCTTTCAGTTGTGAACAGATGTGATGACTCACGGTAAAAATCTGCTATAGCGCGGCCATGATTGAAAATACGACATATGACGTCATTATCATTGGCGGTGGCCATGCGGGCTGTGAGGCAGCGAGCGCCTCTGCGCGCGCGGGCGCAAATACACTATTGCTGACCCATAAGCTCGAAACCATCGGCGAAATGTCCTGCAATCCGGCTATTGGCGGCCTCGGCAAAGGCCATTTGGTGCGTGAAGTCGACGCCATGGGCGGCGTTATGGGCAAGGTGACAGACGCTTCGGGCATACAGTTCCGCCTGCTCAACCGTAGCAAGGGCCCGGCTGTGCGTGGTCCGCGCACCCAAAGTGATCGCGGCCTGTACCGTAATGCGATGCAAGACGCCCTGCTCTACACCGAAAACCTAACGATTATCGCGGGCGCGGTGGATGATTTGATTGTCGATAAAGACTGTATCGTTGGCGTGAAATGCGAAGATGGCCGTGAATATGCCGCCTCGCAGGTGGTTCTAACGACGGGGACCTTCCTCAAAGGCGTCATCCATATTGGCGATCAACGTATTCCGGCGGGGCGTCATGGCGAGGCCCCTGCTCTGGGCCTGTCTGAGCGCCTCTATAGCGCAGGTCTATCGCTGGGCCGTTTGAAGACAGGAACCCCTGCCCGCCTTCAAAAATCAAGCCTGGATTGGGACAGCCTGCCGAAACAGGACGCGGACGAGCAGCCTATCCCCTTCTCCTATATGACGCCCAGGATCACTGTGCCGCAAATTGCCTGCGCGATTACCAGTACCACTGCGGCGACGCATAAGGTTATCCAAGATAATATAACAAAATCAGCGGTCTTTAGCGGGTCTATCTCCGGGCGAGGCCCGCGCTACTGCCCGTCTATCGAAGACAAGGTCGTGCGCTTCGCGGATCGCAATGCCCATCAAATTTTCCTTGAGCCCGAAGGCCTGCCCGGCGGACCTGATGGCGATACGGTTTATCCCAATGGGATTAGCACCTCCCTACCCGAAGAGATTCAAGACCAATGGCTACGCACGATCCCGGGTCTTCAGGACTGCGTGGTGCAGCGCTATGGTTACGCGATTGAATATGACTATGTTGATCCGCGCGAGCTGCGCGCAACCCTTGAGACCCGCAAAATGCCGGGCCTTTTTCTGGCGGGACAAATTAATGGCACGACGGGATATGAAGAAGCCGCGGCCCAGGGCTTGATCGCCGGATTAAATGCTGCCTTTGCCGCCCTTGGCCAAGAGCCCTTTATCCTGACGCGCTCGGATGCCTATATCGGCGTGATGATTGATGATCTGATTACAAAGGGCGTCTCTGAGCCCTATCGCATGTTTACGTCGCGGGCGGAGTATCGCTTGACGCTGCGCGCAGACAATGCCGATCGCCGCCTGACCCCGCTCGCCATAGAGCGCGGCCTTATCGATGTTTCACGTGAAACATCATTCACGCGCAAGCTCGCTGAAATTGATAAAGCCACACATTTGGCCAAGACCTTATCCGGCACGCCGACCGAGATGAAAAAGCACGGCCTGAAGGTAAATCAGGACGGGCGTACGCGCACGGTCGCGGATTTACTGGCTTATCCGGACATTGATTGGGCAGATTTGTGCAAGGTTTGGCCCCAATTGTCCGAAATTGACCTCTCTGTGAGCGAGCAAATTGAAATTGACGCGCTCTATGCCGGCTATATCGAGCGTCAGGCCGCCGATATTGCTACATTTAAGCGCGAAGAAGGCCTGAAATTGCCCAGCGCGCTGGACTATACGGCCATTGGCGGCATCTCAAATGAAGTGCGCGAGAAGCTTATGACGACGCGTCCGGCCACATTGGGGCAGGCGGCCCGCATTGAAGGTGTCACGCCCGGAGCGCTTTCGGCGCTGCTGGCCTTTGTTCGGAAAGCGGGCTGATGGCTGCGGGTCAAACGCCGGAGCAGGGCAGGGCGAGTTTTGCGCGCCAAGACAATGTCTCAAATGAAATATTAGACCAGTTTGATAAGTGGAATACTATTCTATCTAAATGGAATAAATCAATAAATTTGGTTCAACGCAGCTCCATGGAGCAGTTTTGGACGCGCCATGCCGCTGATAGCTGGCAGGTCACAGACTATATAGATGGCCCAATTGAAACCGCGATTGATTTAGGGTCCGGCGGCGGCTTTCCGGGACTGGCCGTTGGCATTTGGCTTAAATTACAAGGGCAGGGGGCCGTCACACTTGTCGAGTCTGCGGGCAAGAAAGCCTCATTTCTGCGCGCGGCGGCTCGCAATATGGCCTTGCCAGTTAAGGTAGAGACCGAGCGCGCTGAACATCTTGAACCAAAACCTTATGACCTGATTACGGCGCGCGCTTTTGCGCCGCTATTGCCTCTCTTTGGCTATGCGGAACGTTTTTATGGCCCAAAGACGCAAATCATCTTGCTCAAGGGCGCCTCAATCGCGCAAGAGATTGAGCAAGCCCAAAGCGCATTTGAATTTGAATATCGTCTTCATCCCAGCGCGACTGATCCGCAAGGCTATGTTATGACCTCCGGACATTTACGGCGACGCGAAAACAAGACAGAGTAAATTTATGAGAACGATAGCGATTGTGAATCAAAAAGGCGGCGTGGGGAAAACCACCACGACGATTAATCTTGCGGCGGCTTTAACCCTACATGGCAAACGCGTCTTGATTCTCGATCTGGATCCGCAAGGCAATGCCAGCACAGGCCTCGGCGTCATGCGAGCGGATCGTAATCAAACCAGTTACGATTTGCTTGTCGATGAAGTTGATATTGAGGACACGATTCACGAGACGTCAGTCCCGAATTTGCAGCTTATTCCATCGGACATGGATTTATCCGGCGCTGAGTTAGAGCTTGGCGATGCCCAGGGCCGCACAACGCGCCTTAAGAATGCCCTAGCGGAATTGTCGTCAAAACCTGACTATGTTCTGATTGATTGCCCGCCCTCTTTAAGCCTGTTGACGGTTAATGCACTTGCGGCGTCTGATAGTGTTCTTGTTCCCTTGCAATGTGAATTTTACGCGCTGGAAGGATTAAGCCAGCTTTTGAAAACAGTCGAAATGGCCAAAGCCAATATTAATTCAAACCTGATTATCGAAGGCGTTATGCTGACCATGTATGACGCGCGAAATCGTTTGTCCGCGCAGGTCGCTGCCGACGTGCGCAAGCATTTGGGACGCGCCGTTTTTAAAACCCTTATTCCGCGAAATGTCCGTATCGCCGAGGCCCCGAGTTATGGCCGCCCTGTCAGATCGGAAGAGCACACGTCTGAACTCCAGTCACGTCCGCATCTCGTATGCC
>ENA-ORXR01002261-ORXR01002261.1-marine-metagenome-genome-assembly--contig:-NODE-2261-length-18626-cov-17.457437_pt1 | contig 18626 bp, 20 predicted proteins | sample MGYA00237866_ERZ511479 | MGnify/ENA metagenome assembly ERZ511479 | reverse complement strand
TCCGGGGCAGTTCCTTCGACGGACCGAGCTGATCAAGAGGTCACTTCGGCTGGACGACGAACCAAAGTGGTGGTGCCAAGAACCGCTACACCAACAGTACGTTTACGGGAGGCATACGTCGTGACGTTCGCGTGCGTTTGTGTGTGGTGCGCCAGACACCAAGGTGGCCATCAAGAACTATCGGATGTCGCGGCTCGTGCGACTGCGCCGTCAGTTGCGCCGGCAGATACTTTCCGGGCACGTGCTGGGGCACCAGTTGGAGGACATGGGTGAACTAGTGCGGCTGTCTCTGAGATTCAGGCGTGAAAGACGCCTGACGACTGCACGCAGGCGCTCCGCTCCTACGTCAAGCTTCAACCTCAACGCTTTCAGAAAGTCAGTCGGGCTGTCTCTGTCTCGTTTAGAACATGATGGCATTGGAAGGGTGCCGCGCACATTTTCTGTGCAGGGGACGTGTTCTCGGAGTAGGTACCATGTCCGTGCTCAATAAGCACTGTGCATTGTCCTTCGGCGTCTGTCGTGTAACTCCCGCTAGAGAGACCCTGACGTAATTCTCGGTCGGTGCGCGTCTGCTTCGTTGGAAGTGTTTATTGAGACCAAGGAAGGCCCCCTCGGACAATGGGGTACGTGTGTGACGGCGTGCCGTAGAGATATTGTGTAGGGAAGGGCTGTTGAGTACGCCACGTGGGTAGCGGAGCGAGGGGCGCCACACGAAAATGTGTTCGGATTTATCAATGGTACCGGAATCCGTGTGACCCGTCCTGGAGGTGGATTGCAGCGCATCATGTACAGCAGACACAAGAAGGACCACTTCATGAATTTTCAGTCAATCGTTTCTCCCGAAGGGTTGTTGCTTCACTTCTACGGACCCATCGAGGGCCGCAGGCACGACATGAAAGTGTACCACGAGTCAGGAATGGACGGCATCCTCTCCGAGGACTTGTTGATCAACGGTGTGCAGTACAGAATCTACCGCGACAAGGCGGAAGTTGTGCTGCTGTGGATGCAGGTGGGGTACACGGGGGAGCTGACTGTGGATCAGGTGGAGAACAAAGCCGCGATGAATGCGCTGCGGATTGTGATGCAGTGGGTGTAAAGTGAGTTACAGCAAGTGTTTCGTTCCCCAGAATACATGAGGAAGCTGAAGCTACATGAGGGACCATACGGTATGGTTTACCAGGCAACTGTGCTACTCTGGAGTCTAAAGTGGTGCTATTACGGGTCTAACGCGTCTCAGTATGTCGGGTTCCAACCTCCCTCACTAGATCAGTATCTACAGCTTTTGAGGCTGGCGCGCTCCATTGCAAGGCATAAGTAGATGGGGCGCAGGATGCCGGTGTCGAGGGTATGCGAGCGGCGTGATTTGATTTTGGTCGGGGGGGGGGAGGGGCGCGAAAGAGCGCGGTGGGCGCGGGGCTGCCGCGGTCGTGAGGGGAAGAGCGGGTTCTAGACGTGGTGTTGTGCGAGCGCATCTCCGGTCGGGAGGCCTCAGGCTACCACTGAGGGGCCCTGGTCGGTCGCTGAGAAAAAGACGGCGCTCTGAACGTAGTAGGCTCTTCCCCGGTACCCCCCTCGTCTTGGCTGGACGCTCGAAGACGATACATCATTGCGTCCCGTGCTTGCGAGCCTTCTTGCTACAGCCGCACCTCCTTCTTGTCCTTGGCCTCTTCCCAACTCTCTTTGGCCCCGAGCCGCTCTTCCATGGCCCGCAGTGCTTCTCCTAACAGCTCTTCCAGCTCACTCAATCTCAGCTCGTACTCCTTTCCGCACTGCGCCTCTTGAAGCTTGTTCTGTTCCTCGTTTGAGTCGCTCAGAAACTTTATGCCGTCCGAAGGGTGCTTCGGATGCGTGATGAATGGGGCCTTGGGTTCAGTGTTGTAGGTATCCACCGCTAGTTGCTAAAGAGCTACACACTTTCTCCCCGAAGCAACATGAGCGCCAGCACTACAAACCAGCTTTACACAGATGATGTCGTTTCGATCGCGAGCACCCGTAGAGCGCCACAGTCGGCGCGGCGTCTTGCACGCCGTCTCGCTGACTCCCTTGGTCTACGGGTCGCCACGGGCGGGGGAATGCGACGACTCTCCGTCACTAGTCGCCGGGGGGCTTGAGGTTGTCATCGCAGCCTTAAGAACGCCAGAGATCGTGGCGTCAGGAGTAGCACACAAATGTGCTATCAGTAAAGCAGCACATGAAATCGTAAGAGAACATGACACGGGAAAGGGAGAAAACACGAACCGCACGGCAACGCGCCCGCTTTTCGGAGACGCAATGTCCTGCTGACAAAGAGGGACCCACGCCGTCTTCAATGTACGTCACCGGGTCCAGTCTACTCAGTCACCGGGTCCAATCTTCTCCAGCCCTACGGTACATCTAGAGAAAACGGTCGGGGACGGCCAGGAAGTTTTGTATCTCGACGGTAGCACCGCATCGTGGCACGATGTACCGTAGAAAGAACGCCAAAGCGACCATCCAGTTACATGCCAACACTATCTAAAACTGAAGTCGTGCGAATGATGCTGCGTGCGAAGGCCGGCAGGAATACTTGCATTCAAGTCGTGTGGATTGGCTCATTTTTTGAAATCAACCTGATTCGTTGAACCATCTGAAGAATCTACCAAAAATTACAACTCAGTCAGCAATAGAGGGTTTTGTCAAATGGGATGACGGTACGCTTGTACCTCACGCCCCCCAAACCCGGGGCACGCGGGCACGCCCAATCACTGCTGATCTTCTGGGTCTGGGCAACACATTCAATCGGTGAATGCTACGCGGCAATGGGCTGATACTCTATGGGTGGACAGGACATTGGGTAGCGAACCCAATATGGACCCCTGCCAGTGCCAGCTCTGAGAGGGATCCCCGGTGTCTCCGGATCAGCAGCGCTCAGACGCGCTCCAGGGTCGATGACGTGTTGCCCGCGCCCCGTCTTGTAGGCGACTTCGGAGCTGCTTTACCCTTTCAAAGTTGCCCGGTCGCCGTCCTTTTGAGATCGGGCGCAAAATGGTGGATGAAGAAGAAGAGCGGAAGTTTCTTCATTCGCTTCTTGGCGAGGCCTGCAAGCTCCAGCTGAAGGTGGGGGGTGTAGATGTTCATGTTGTTTGGTGCGTAACGTGAGGAGAACCAAGCGACTCACGCATCCCCCGTCGCCACCATTTTATTACCCGCCATCCTCGCCACAAGCCACCGTCGCTTTTGCGTCCTTTGTGTTCTCATCCGTACAGGGAAACCATGGCGTATTTCTTCCAGGCGCTCATCGGAGACGTATGGGCCTACATTTGGGTCCACGGTTACGGCATGCTACTGAAGTCTACGACGAGCATGGTTTTGTGGCAGGAGGGGGTCCGCGGGTGCTAAAAAAGGCAAAACCAAAATTCCCTCTATGATAGATGCAGTATCTCTGGTGCTCTCAGCCATAATATGCCGTCAGAACCAGCATCGGAGCACTTGAGGCCCTCTGACAACCCTGGGAAAACGGAATCGTACATCTGGCAGCTACCGTTCTTTTTGGCAGTGCTTGTGATCTGATCGTGCCGGTGTCGGCAGCCGACCGCACAGTGGAGCACGAAGAGCCAAAGACTTCTGCCAAAGCGTGAATAGTGCCGGAGTTGTTGCCATATCCGTCGTTCTGCCGCGAACTACGTCGCTTCCGATGGAGTAGGGTGGCCGTTTGAACACCGTTTCTCTCTGACCCGACTGTCCCGAGAGCGTCTCGCAAAGATCATGCTGTACTGCCCGTCATGGTTGGTGAGAGGGGGTATTGTTGTCCACGTTTTATTTCGGTTGAAAGTACAGATGCCCGAACTGAAAAAGCTCACTTGTGACCAGTGAGCTGTCGCAGTTGGAAGGAGCAGCCAACTAAGGCTCGCGAATTGCGTCAAAATCCAGAAAAGAAGAAAAGGTGCCTGATCACTAGGCGTGTGGGCGTGTCACGTCCGATCACGCCCAATCAGGGCGTTAAATCAGCGAGTGTGTGCAAGGCACGCAGTGTATTCTGCACACGCCCAGAAAGCGAGTAGCTAGCGATCCTGCGGAGTGGAAGGACGGCGTCGGCTCGGTGACTGGGCTAATGGGCCAGCCGGCACGCGTGTGTGAACAACAGAATCTGTTTGGTAGATGGTCGCTACGGATCGTCCTGCTTCCGTAGCTCAGTTGGTTAGAGCGCCAGCCTAACATGCTGGAGGTCCCGAGTTCGAGCCTCGGCGGGAGTAAGTCGCTAATCGTTTTGCTCGCAAGGGCTTTGCAACGAATAGTCAGAAATCTTATATCTTCAGGGAGCACGCCTATGTCGGGTGGCTTTTTTGGATTTTAAAGCGAGGATCGCATAAGAGAAGTTGTCCGAAAGAAACTCGATTCTGGGGTGGCCGGCAGAGGCTGCGTTGACCACTAGTGAGGAAACGGGAAACTGGGCAGAGCGTCTGGCAGCGTCACAAGCCCGCGAGACTCCCCGGGAGTCGCCCGTCGCGCGTCCACCGACGTCATCGACGCGGCCCTCAGCAGCGCCGTCGTTGTCGGAGCTGTCAAACTCTGAGGATGGTGAGGTCGCCCGCATATGTGCGCGTACGGGCACGACCTGCATGACTCCCCCCCTTCGTAAAAAGCTCCGCCGCGGACGACGAGGCAAGCTCACGTAATGGTCGGTCGGAACAGGCGACAGCTGTGCCGGTGGCGTTGCCATCGTCTGCGGCACCTGGTACGCCATTTTCGGCGCGCGCACTGTGTCTAAACGTTTGTCAACATCCGTGTGCGCGTCGAGAACGTTCCCAGCAGGCGCCGACGCGCCCTCTTCGCGACCATGACAAGAATTCGGCGACCCCGTACTCGGCGCCACCCGCGGCCACGGCATCCGCAGCGTGACAGCTTGGTCAGCCACAATTACGGCTTCGATGGCGTTTTGCTGACGGCTCGCGGCCGCCATGTCAGCGGCTACCTCCACACGAGCGGCCGCAGCCGCATCGCCGAGCGTCAGCCGAAAATCTCCCGTCACCGTCTCGGCGACCACCGCCGTCTTGGAAAACGTGGCCTCCACGACGACCGACGCCGTCTCGGCGACCGGCGCCGTCTCTGCGACCGACGCCGTCTCGGCGACCGACGCCGTCGCGGAGACCGACGCCGTCTCGGCGACCGAAGCCGTCTCGGCGACCCGCGCCGCTGCGGCGGCCTTGGCCTCCTCCTGCAGGACCTTCGTCTTTTATTCATACAACACGACGCCGAGAATGCTGCCAAAATTATGCAGCTGCGGCGGCCGGCCAGAGCCAGAGGGGTCGCTGGCAGATGAAGGCACCGGTGTCACCCACGAGGACGGGTCTTTGACATCAATCGGCCCATCAGAGCGGCGCGCGACGTCGGCCGGACCTTTGCCCTGGGTGGACATCAGAACGCCCGAGGGCTGCAGCGCGTCGACTTCGATGACCTCCGTGTCGTTGCGGCCGACAGGCGACTGCGAGACGCGACGAGTGCCTTAGTTTCCGGCGCCTGCGGACGCCATGGCCGCTAGCGACCTTGGGGACGAACAGCGAGGATGAGGGCGGCGGGGGGTGGGCGGGGACAGAAGGTCGAGTGCAGGTGTGGGAAGGACACGACTACTGCAGAGTTGAGCGGCGGTCCAGTGAGTGCGGGGGGATGGGAAACCCTCACCACCTCGCAGGTCTCCAGGGCGCCGGTACTTGTAGTCGCGACGCCGGCAAGGTTCGTGGCAGCCCCCTTACGCCCAGACCGTGTGGCAAACACCCAAAAAGAAGCGCAAAATAGAGCGCGCAGAGGCGGGCCTCTAGACGGACGCAAGCACGGACGGGACCGGAAGCAGGTCACGCCCCATATAGGGGTCTCTGCCAGCCGGTACCCACGGTGCGCCCTGCCGCGCCGGGGAGGCATGCGGACCCTACACCCGGGCACGCCAAAGGTCTCCATGAGCCCCACCCCACCGATGCTCTATTAGCACCGCATGTGCCACGCCCACGAACGGCGCACGACGGGCCAGTCATAGCGACACCCGCCTCTCGGCCGACCGCCACGAAGGCGCAACTGGAAACGGTACCCCGTCACCGGATGGCCCCGAGCGCACTGTGCATGCAGCTGCTCGCCATGGTCTCCAACCTGGACTACGAAAAGCCACACAAAGCCACAGACAGGAGCACGAATAGGCGACAAGCAGCACGGTAAGATGAAAAGAAGCAGCGTGAGTACAGCGGCTCGCAAGGTAAAAGGACCGGGAAAAACTTCAGCCTCAACCGGGACCTCCCACTGTTGAAGCTACTCGCCACATTGCACCCATGCACGCGCCGGCTCGCGCCTCCCCCGGCAGTCGTGCAGGTAAAAGCATAGTCACGGGAGAGCTCAAAAAAGGGCGTACTAGGGCAAGAGCTGGACGGTTCCGGCTCCGGGTATCAGAGTCGTGGCACACTAGGACCGCCGCCAGAAAGAGAGTGCCACGGTCACAAGGGCAGGGTCGACGAAAGAAATCGAGCAGAAGAGCACGTACTCGAGCACAGAGAGAATGCCGTTACCGTCTTCGGGATGGGGGGCATGCGGTCGTCGACACCTACACGAGACACGTAGGGGAGAACTCGTAAATTGCGAGCGGTGAACTAGGCAAAGGGGGAACACAGGGGTCGCAGCCCATGGAGCGCCGCGCGGGGGCAGGTCGTACACGGTGGACGGCGAAGATGATGGCCGGTGGGCCAGAGCAGCCAGACGCGCGACGCGGAAGACTGTAGGAAGTACACCCGCCGAAGCATTGCTCCTTCAGAAGATCCTCAGTCAGTCGAAAGCGGAGGGCTATTTGATTGCCGAGGTAACTACTATCGCGTTCCATTCGTTCCAGATTAGGCAGGCTACTGCTGACACGGGCACCACAGTGCCTGTTGAGTGCCTCGTCGATAAATTTGATATGCAGTTCTCTGCAAAGATTTGGGGGTGGATTGGCGACACCCGATATTTTGTCGATGTCGACGAAATCGTAGCTGGATACTCTCGAGGGAAGTCCATCCGAGGTCCGACGTCACACCAGCTCTGTCGCTTCTCGCTTTCGCCGCGTCGACCCCGACCGACCTGCATGCAGGCGAAAGGCGGGACGACATTGATGCGGGCCGCAGCAGCCGCATCGTCATTTCAACCTGGCTGTCGCTCATGCAAGGACCGCTTTGGGGGAGCGGCAACACGTCGTAAGTTACCATACCTGTTTTGTTCCGCATGTTGCGATATCGCGTAGTGACGCGGAGCGCGGGCGCGTCCTCGCGGGTTGAGAGCGGGGCCGCTTAGACCTGGGCCACACCTCAGCGCCAATGAACGGCTCACGAGCTCACTTATCTTGCTCTGGTGGGACTGCCTCTGGCGCACGCACTGAGAGCCTTTTCTCTAGTGACTCTCCCTGTGCTGCGGTGGTGGCGACCTTGTGATGTATCCCCGCCCTGCACTGCAAAAGTGACTCTCGTAACAGCCGAGCTGTCCCGGTGACCCGGGGACTTCTCACCCTAGCCGCCTACATCTCTGTATGCCACCACTCTTTGGCGCCCCTGCCCTGCCCGTCGGCTGTGTTGCCATCTGCACGGCGCCCTGCTTCCGCCCCGCTCCGAGTACGTTGGTCTTGTTCCCTTTCAGACCCAACCCCACACAAGTGTCGACGACCATTGACGGTGTACTGTCATGGCATTTGAACACATGCTGACTGCTCTTCCCTTTTACGTCCTCCGTTCAATACCAGCACTGAATCTTCTCTTGCTGGCTTGTGAACCCTTCCTGAAACAGTTTAAGAAGGAACACGTACCTGAGCACCATGCGGGGAGTCACTGTTGGCTCTGCTGGTTCTGTCCGGGGGTCTTCCTCGGGCAGGCGGCTCGCAACCGCCACATGAGCGTCAACCATCCGCGGAGGAACCGGCTGGTACCGCCACCGCGGTTTGTGGAACTACACCTCTGCTCTTCCTCGGACACAAACCTGTCCACCGAACCCGGGACCTACCTCTCCGAAACATCTGGTGTGGCTGATGCCGCGTTTCACTCCTCTGTCGATGCTGTCGGCGAGCGCCGGCACAGTGCAGCGGAGTTGCGTCTCCCCGGCACGCGTGATGTGGCCGCTGATGGGGGTTCGAGTGGCCAGGGCGCCGGGCATCGCGTCCCTAACGACGCCGGCGCGGGGAATCCTGAACTGGGCGGTGTCGGTATCGTCCGTGTGGCCACGGACGGGTACGTGCGCGGGACGGTACCGGTAAACAGACCACGGAAGATGTTCTTCACTTAGACTTCAGCTCGGGTTAGGGCTTACTACGAGTCCATGCCCGAGGCTACCAAGACGAGGCGACTCGTGCGCCCATCTTTCGGGAAACAGTCTTCCCGTTTCAGCAATACTCTGCTGCTAGAAGCTCGTAAGTTCGCACCGGTGCAGGGGGGGAGCGGCTCTCGACTGCGGACCAGGGCAGGTACATGTCCGTCATGCTGATGGCCGAGACGGGCGGTGTGCCGTCGTGCACGCATGACGACGGGCGCGATGGTGAGAGTGGACCCCAGCGCTCCTGGCCTGGGCGCGATGGCTTGCATAGACGCAAACGCCCTCGGCTTGTCCCTCGCGCTGATGGCGATGATGGGGTGCCAGACGACGACGAAGACGTTCGTACTGGCGCGACTGACGAAGACGGCGAGGGTACATGGCCCGAGAGTGGGGAGTTGGCTCGCCCGTTCCCCGCCAAGAGTTCCTTTGTAGCCGCTGTTTGTGAGGAGCAGCGACGTGTACTATCCAAATTGTTTTGGGACGAGACGCCACTCGAGGTGGAGGGCGTCGCGTACTTGTTCTATCCGAGTGACCTTCTCCTCGCTGTTCTCGACCTGCTTCAGCATTCCGGGGACGTTCAGCTCTGGGGCGAGAAGCTGGGTGTGGGGCCTGACGGCACTCGCCGGTAGTCGGAGATCATGGACAGCGACATCTTTCTGAACGAGGAGGCTGTTGTGCGCCGTCGGCACGGGTCTCTTTCCTTTGTTCTGGCCGTGCAGTTGTTTATGGACGAAGCCGTCGTGTCATGGTCAGGGGCACACTACATGTACCCCGTTCGGGCTCGTGTGCTCACCTTCCGTGACCAGTCGGTGCAGTGGGTCACGGTGGGGTACGTGCCGCTTGTCGGCAAGCCAGTTTCTCGTACGGCGGCCGCTCACCGCCGCGCCAATGACGCTCGCAGCGGCGTCCTTCAACGCTGCCTTGCGATGCTTCTTCGGCGCTTTGTAGGTGCGAGCCAAGATGGAGTGGGGGTGGTGTTTCTCGGCCAGCGCAAGCTGATCGCTGTGCCGTGGCTAATCGGCCTGGTGGCCGACCATCTCGGCAAGCGCTCCGCCGTTTGCTTTATGGGTAACGCGTGCGAGGTTTTTTGCTCGCACTATGTTGTACGGAGCGACGTGGCCGGTGGACCGGACGGCGTCGCTGCGGCGCCGCGTGATGTGACGGCCGTATTGGACGCGCAGCTCGAGGCCGCAATCACGCGCGACCGCGACCTGCGGCCGTCTCTGCGCAGCCATCTACGCGTGGTGCACAGCGCACTGGCCTTTGTACCGGCCATTGGGGCCGTTTGGGGTCTGTCCACCGAAAACAAGCGGCTCTACGACATCATCTCGCTCGACCTTCTTCACGTGTCGAAACTCGGAGTCGTGGGGATGGTCTCACGGCGCTTCCCCTCATTCCTGCGTGTCGCCTGCGCAGATCAGGACGCTCACCTTGGACCTGTGCGGCAAATGTGGAGGCCCTCAACCCACGTGCCTGGGAGATGGGGCACCTTTGCATACCTTCCCCGACACCCTCCGGGTACGTACTGGCGTTCCTTTCTTTCCTTTTCTGGCGGTGGTCTCCTCCGCCTCGGCGTCTGCATCTGTCTCATGGGGGCGCCGAAATCACTGTCCCGAGTTATGACCGACACGCATCGCCCACTTTGTGCCTGGAGGCACAGTGCCTCCCGACTTGTTGCAACATTCCTCAGTCACTGACGGCGTCGGGGTACCTATGTATGCCTTTCTTTTCCGTGTCATGTACATGCCCTTCCCCCTGGGAAGTGTTTTCTTGCCCCCGACAGAGAAGTAGTTCCAGATGACGGGACGCCACTGGCGGTACGGCCTGGCAATGATGCCGCATATGATTTCGGGAGCAGGCGGGCCTGTAGAGCAGTGTACGACGGCACACCCGGACGCGGCGCCCGCCCAATTGGCGGCTGCCCGCAGAAGGTCAGCCATTGACGGTGACGAGCTAGACGAAGGCCATGGACCTGAGGGTGCCGTGCTCGTGCCGGCGGACGAGGTGCTCCCGGATCCCACAGTACCAGACGTTACAACCTCGGACAAGTATCGGGAGCTATACGGACAGCTCCCACTACATCGAGCGGTCCTCGAAGCATACTGTCGCATGGCCGTGCTCGGCGGGTGGTTGATGGGTGACAAGATGGCCGATACCATCAGGATGTCGGAGCAGCAGATGCGCGACCTGCCGAACGAGGCTCGCGACCTCGTCATCAATCGGGTTGACCTCCTGTTTGGACCTGCCCACACGACCAAGGCTCACCGCCTCGCCGTCCACCTGCTGGCGGCCCTGCTCAACAACGGTAACTTGTGGGAAGGTTATACAAGTGATAAAGAGAGCCTCCACGGCGTATGCAAGAATATGAACGCTCTTACTAATAAGCGCGGCCTCTCGATGGTTTTAAAGATGATGCGTGCGATGGAGACTCAGACCGAGGTGCCACGCGAGTTGAGGGAGCTCGTCGGTGTGAAGAAGCAGGAGGGCAACGGCGTGCATGACCTGTTGGAAGAGGCCTCTGACGCAAGTGACGTGCCCACGGAGCCGGCTGTGACGCTGCCGCGGTCCCACCGGGGGCTATGCTTTCTTGTTTCGGACGCGCAGTCGATGCCGGGTATGGCCCGGATCGGGGAGCTGCTTGGTGTGGTCCCGAGCTGCTCCCTGGTCGTGTCGCCGTCCGTCGCCATCCTTTGCACGTTCGAGTGGGGGGCCCGGTCGGTCACGCAAACGGCGTGTGCGACCGAGTTGTACCAGGGCAAGCCCAGGTACGACTACATTTGGTACACCAACCAGAGTGGCCAGCGGCGGTTGGGGTGGGTGCGGTTGGTCGTCCGCATGATTGGCGGCGCCGTGGATGACTCTGTCACTGTGCGGTGTATGCAAGAGGTGTGGTAAATTCCTGACTGTGCGCTGACGCGGTCGGGCTGCTGGCGTATGGCTTGGCGCTTCTCTGGTCCCGGCGCGGAGTGGCCGGACCTCGCTCGCGTGCCACTGGAAAGTGTGTTGCGGCTTGAGCACGTCGTTTTCGACTTCCACGATCTCTGCGACCGGCGCTGTCTGGCCGCCAGCCCGTCCAACACCCCGGACACTGCAGTCGAGCGTCACGCAGCCCGCTTCTTCACCAACCACTTCCACCCGTTCACCTCCCGTACGCTCAACCCCGGTAGCTAGCCATCCACTCCTCCTGTGTGGTTTAATGACTTGGGCATGCATGTCGTGGGGTGGCGGAACTTGCTGGCCCAGTGCGCCTCGCCGTGCCGCGCCGCCGCCGCGGCTGGGTGTCTTGTGGGGCGGTCGGTCGCACTGACCCGCCGCGCCGCACCGCGCCGCGTCACCGCAGCCCCGTCACTGCCCCGCCCTGCCACCGTGCCACCGTCGTCTCCGCTGTCGGCACCGTGGCGAATGGACGCTCGAACACTGCCGCCGTGAGCGTGGCGGCTACCGCCAGAGCGGGGTGCCAGGGCGGCGGCGTTCCTTAACTCCACAATCGGCCTGCGCGCCCACGCCGTCGGCTGCGGCGGCGCGCCCGCCGCAGCGACTGACGGAAGCTACCACCGCCTCGCCGGCGGTACCTACTGTGAGGGAGGCCACTGTGGGAGTGGCAAAGGGATGGGCGGTGGGGTGACGCCGGTTGGGGATCCGGGGAGGGTCTGTCAAGGCGGGGGGGGGTGGGGTGCCGGGGGGCGTAGAATGTAGCATCTGATGGGAAGGACGGGTGCAGGTCTGCCCAGCGGCTTGTGGCGGAGCCGTCTGTTTGGGTGGCAGTGGCTTGTGTCAAGTCAACACACCGAGACTGAGGTGTTCTCAAAGGTGGGGCTCCCTGGGGATACGAAGAGCATCAGAGTTGCGCCTATGTCGTGGTGACGACGGCCGTTTTCTTTTCTATGTGTCCTTTTTGTTTTATATTTTGTCCCACGTCCATGCCAACCTGCGCCACGAAGCGGAGTGTGTTGTTTGTAGCTCGGGTTTTCAGCGCTCCAAGCGCGATAGCTTTGCCGCCTTCCATTCGCAATCGGCTCAGTGCTCGTCTGGGCAGATCCGAAGTAAATGCCCTGCCAATGGTCCGACCGAGTCATGATCCTTCCGTGCGGCACTCCCCTGTGTGGGTCTCTAAGTAACAGCAACCCTCCGAATCGGAGCCCCTAGTGTCTATTCTACCTCAAAAGAGTATCAAATGATCCTCTCGTGAGGATCATTTGATCCTCTCCCAGAATCGTCGATTCCAAGCCATCTGAGTAGGAAAACGTGGGATCTGGTCCCTACAGAATCACAGCGATGCGTTTCTCGTCGATACCAGTGCGCTGGGCCACAACGGCCCCGGTACAGCATGAAGAAGGCAGGGACTCTATTATGTTTCTTTGAAAGAGGGATTCCCCTACGTACGGTACGACAACTGGCGGCTGGGCCGAAGTCAGACCCTCCCGCCGCCCACTCTTGCCCGTGCTCAGGAACGCGCTGCGTCGACTAATGCTGCCGGGGCGCCCCGCCGGCGGCCGACAGGGCGCCGACGCGCGCCGCCGCCGCGTGCGCCGCCCCCGACGCGGCGGTGAGGCGGCGACGGAGGGACCAATTTTCCTCGTGCGCACACGCGCGGCGCTTGTCGAGCGTCGCCGAAGCGGCGCGCGCGGCCGCCACCGCTGCCGTCAGCGTGGGGAGGGTCGACGCGGCCCCAGGGGGGGGGCCGCAGGTGCGGCAGGCCTCCGGGCCGGTCGGCGCGGCGCCGCCGGCCGCGGCGCCCCGGCCGGCCGCACCGACGGGCGTGACCCGGGGGGGGGACGTCGCGACGGGCAACTTGCGCTTCTTGGCGCCGCTGGGGTGCACCGAGGGGGCGGCCGTAGACGCCCCAGCCGACGATGGCGTGGCGTCGGTGGCAGCCTCTCGCCCGGTGGCCATGCCGGCGAGCCGGCGAGCCCGCCGCCGCCGCCACCGTCGCCGCCGCCGCATCCGCCGCGCGCCCGCGCCCGCCGCCGCGGCGACGCGCCGCGGGCGTCGCAACGCCCGACGGCGGGCCAGTCGAGGTGCTCCCACAGCGGCGCGCCGACGGCGCGCGACAGCCCTACCCGCAGCGGCCCGGGAGGCCACCCCACCCCCGCCCCGCCGAGCACACCCGGCCCGTCGCGGTCGGCCGCGTCGCCACCGCCGCCAAAGGCGGCCGCCCAGCCGCCGCCGCCGCCGCCGCCGCCGCCGCCGCCGCCGCCGCCGCCGCCGCCGCCCAGCGAGACGCCCGCCACGTGGAGCGCGGACGCGGCGGCACCCCGTCTGCGCGCCCCGCCCGGCGCGGACGTGCCGTCATCGTCGACGGCGTCCGCGGCGCCGACGCCGTCGCCCGTCGGTGGCGGCGGCGGCGGCGGCGCAAAGGCGCGCTCGCAGCAGGCGGCGCTACCTCCGGGGGACGGTGCCGTCGGCAGCGTCGAGGGTGGCGGCACGCGTACCGCCGACCACAGCGGCAGCCCAGGCGATGACGGCGGAGAAAACGCCGCCGACGGGCGGGGGGGCACACGTAGCGGCAGTGGGCGGCGGCGACAGGGCGGGGGGAAGCTGGTGGGGGCGCCCTACTGGCGCAGGGCGGACGGCGCACTGGCCCCTATAAAGTGAGTAGTGTAGCTAGGGCTGACGCGGCCGGTGGCGACAGGCGCGAGAGGGGCGGCGGGCGACGAGCAGTCGGGCTACCGCCGCCGGCGGAGATGCCCTGTGGTGTGCTCTGTCAGGTTCCCCTTACGACTGTGGCGCAACTGCGGAGCGGCCCCCGGCTGTTGCCGCCGACGCCACCCGACAGTGACGCGGCGGCGGCTGGGCCGGCGTCATCGGCGACGACAGCTGTGGCGGCGGCCAGCTCAGACGCGCCGCAGCCCGTCTTTTAGGTGTGTATGAATACGCCTCGTGTGTGATAACCGGCACACCGAGCCCGGCAACGCGTCCACCGCCACAGCTGGAGCAGCGGACGAAACCTGCAGGACATAAGCCTTCGCAGTCCAGTGCAGTTGAACCTGATATTTAGCAGTAGTTTACATGCTGAAACACGTGTCGACAAGTAGAAAATTGTATTTCATAGCCTAAATGTCCAAATGGTGCACTTCACGCATGTGCTGGTCAAAGCATGGCCGACCCGTCTTGGGACCACAAAAATACACCTCGCCGCCCTTGGTCTCGCGGCAGCCCGAGCAGACATACGACGTCCTGCCGCGCTTGCAGCCCCGGCACGTGCGCTGCGCGCGCTGGTCACCGTCATGCGCGGACTCCCCCGTACGCCGCTTCAGCGTGGGGGTCAAGTGGATGCCAACGCCGAAGCGCAGTGGCGGCACCCCACGGTCAGCGGAATCCACAGCCGGGGCGCCACGCGCCCGGAGCCCCACAGTGTTGAACGTGTTGTCGATTAGCTCCGCTGCCAGGTCCTCGTAGAACTGGTTCTGTGTGAGCTCTGCCGCCGTCCCGTGCGCCCCCGAGTACAGCATCCAGGCATCAACGACGCACATGCCCAAAAGGGAGAGGTTCACACGCATCGACCAATCGTGCGTGATCAGCTTGTGCTCCAGCTGTAAGTCGTCCTGCCGACATCGGTTGTGACGGTCGATCTGGGCACAGCATTGGTAGTAAGTCTCGACGACCTGCGGCTGCGCCACAGTGAGCACCACGCGCTCAGCGTCGTCCCCCACCTGCCGCCACCGCACGCGATCGTATGCCGTCCCAGGTAGGCTGGTCGACGCGGAGGAGATGAAGTAACGCCGCTCCCTGTCCACCCACAGGACGGCCATCATATCGGTGACCCCGTCCGCCGTGGTGTGGACGTACGAAACGTGCTCCCCCCGCTCCTCCAGCGGTAGCACCGACAACGCGCCCATAGGAAACCCCTTCGTCCCGGTTTTCACCACGCCGATGAACCGAAGGCCCATGCTCAGGAGCTGTTGCGTGGCCGTCACGCTCGCAAAGTACGAATCAGCGCACACAACCCGCTTGGTGCCAGCCCAGGGGGCTACCAACTTCTTGAGCACGGCAGTGCCGTGAGGCAAGTCGTCCTCTTCGCCCGTAGCGTCCTCCTGGCGGTGCTCCGCCGTTGTGACGACGCTCAGCCGCAACATAATTCCGCTCCGTCCGCATGCCGCATTTTGGATTTCACAACCGTTCTCGGGCTTGCGATCAATTGCCACGTACATCGGCAGGCCTCGGAGAATCCAATGACCCCCTTGGCCATACCATTTGCACATGGACTCGTCGACGCAAATTAAGTCACTCGGCGACACGCGGGAAGCCCGGTGGTCGTTGATGGAGGCGATAAAATCGTTGATGAGTTGCCACCGACGCTTCTCGGAGGCGTCGTCCGCCCCGCCAGTCTGCTGGCTGAAGGTCATGCAAGACCACAGGGCGTCAAAGCGGCGTCGCGACATGCCTGTGCGCTCGCCGAAGGCGGGGGCAAGCATGTATTTGCTGCGAGCCCGCGTCGCCCACAAATCTGCACGCGCGCCGAACTCGTAGCGGGTGGCCAACAGCGTCACGCCAACCCACTTGAGGACCTCCCCCCCGTCGATGGGCTGCATGCCGCGGGCCTCGAGCTTCGAGGAGGTCAGAAGCACGATCCGCGTCAGCTGATCCATGGGAAGCATAGCCCAAAAGTAGTCGTAGGGCCGACGCGTCTGCCCAGGACCCGGCACAACCCCGCCCTCCTGGATGACCTCCCCGCCGGGCGACGGTACCGACCACATCTGTCGAGGTACGGGACAGCCGATGGGCTCACTGACAGCGCGTGGCGTCCACGTCAGCCCGTGGGCGGTGGAGACAGCCGGTGTCACGGGGCGGCGGGGGTGGGGAGAGGCACTACCAGCCCCTTGCGGGAGAGTAGTAACTGTCGTGCCCGTTGGGGGTGGGGGGAAGCCTGCTCGCGCGGGGTGGGGGGGCGCGGGAAGGGCTTGACCACCTACGGCGGGCGGGGGGGGGGGGGCACAGACGTTGTCGACGGTCTGGGTACAAGGCGAACACGTCTGGTTCGCCGGAGTACCCAGCTCGACAGCTGAATGGTCAGCCAGTAACTCATGGGGAGGGGCCGGCCCCTCCCGCACGCTGGCCAACCCCAGCAGCTTCTCAACCGTGCGCCCGCGCAAAACCCACGACGTGCGCCGCTCCGTCTTGTTTCGCCCAACCTTGCCCTTGCTGCAGACCACCTGCAGCACAGCTCCGTCCAGGTGGAAGGTCCTGGCCGAAGCACCGCGGAAGCGGCTCAGCTCAGCCAGGTTGGTGATGTGCACGGCCTTGGTGTGGACCGTCGCGCCCACTGCCAGTCGGGCATCAACAGCCTTGCCCGTCTGCTGGCGTCGACGGCGGCCAAGCTGCGGCACCGCACGCTGGCCAGTCGTGCCCGCAGAGGTGCTCCCCCCCCGCTGTCTCCCTATGAGCTGTGGCGCGTTGTGTCTGTTGAGGCGGCCGAAGTGGGAAAGCAGCAACTGCGTTGAGTGACTCATCTCCGGGGGAAGAGGGGAGGGTGGCGGGCTATTCGGCAAACCTTGTTGACCGTCATTGAATTAGGTGCGGCAGGGGGTTATCATTGTGGCGGGGGAGTGCGGGAGCGGGCTTGCAGGCACATCGTTTACGCTTGTGTTGCAGTAGCACTGCGGGGTGCCGCGCTGTGGCCAGTCGTGCTCTCAGGGGTGCGCCCGCCCCGCTGTCTCTCAATGAGCTGTCGCGCGTTGTGCCTGCTGAGACGGCGGAGGTGGGCAAGCAGCAAATGCGTTGGGTGTCTCGTCTCTGAGGGGAGAGGTGAGGGTGGCGAGCTTTTCGGGAAACCGTGTTGACCATCATTGCACAAGGAGCAGGAGGGGGTTGTCATTGTGGCGGGGGGGGGGGGGGGGCGCGGGAGCGGGCTTGCAGGAAAATCGTGTACGCTTGTGCTGCAGTAGCACTGGGGGGTGCCTCGCTGTGGCCAGTCGTGCTCTCAGGGGTGCGCCCGCCTCGTTGTCTCTCAATGGGCTGTCGCGCGTTGTGTTTGCTGAGACGGCCGAGGTGGGCAAGCAGCTAATGCAACGAGTGTCTTGTCTGTGGGGAAGAGGGTAGGGTGGCGGGCTGGTCGGCAAACCGTATTGGCCTTCATTGCAGGAGGTGCAGGAGGGGGTTGTCATTGTGGCGGGGGGGGGGGGGGGGCGCGGGCTTGCAGGCAAACCGTACAGGTTTTCGTCGCAGTACTGTAGGCACTGGGGAGGGAGCCGAACGGGACGACGGAAAAGCATCTCACAGCTTGGCAGCCGCTTCGCCAGAGTGTACTCGTTGGTCTCGTCGGCAAGAATCTTGGGCGATGTGGATCAAGTTTTTCCTTTCTCGGAATGTTTATCCGACTGTAATGCACGATTCCAGGTTGTTCTCACACAATCAGTCATTGTGTCACGAACTGGTACCGGGGCTTTTTCGACCCCATTTTCTAGCAAATGAATGGGAGCGCCCCATCAGAAACGGAGAGCACTGCCGACCTCGTGAGAGACTGCTGAAGCCAGTCATATGTCTCTTTTTCGCTGGGCATGAGTTTAAGCCAGATTGCTGGAGCAGTTGTCACGAACTGGGGCATGACGGATATCCCTCTCGTGGGAGAGCGCACCACAACCACAAACGATGGTGCCTCTCGACCCGTCACGCGCCGCCGCCCACTGCTTGAGGCATAACGGGTGCGTTAGAGCAGGCGTGGCCGCACCGCAAGTGGGCGACCCACTGGTTGTGGATGGCACCCAGCCATGCGCCACGACCGGGTGGTCTAGTCACCGCCAGTACAAGAGGCGCGGACGCGTGTGCCGCGGTCGTGCTACCGTCGCACCGTGACGGGCTGTCGGTGCTGACCCGTCACGCATCACGGTCGGGCGGCCCTGTCTTATCGGGCCGACCCGGTGCCGCCGGTCCCTCCCTACATGGGCGTGGTCGGGTGTACTGGCTGTCGACGTCCGGTGAACTACAGACGCTGTGCGCGCCAGCAGGTGGAGGCGTGACACGACGCACCGGTGGCCGACTGTTCTTCATGGTGACCTCTCTTTGCACGGCGCTGTGCAGGGCAGCGTCGCGGATCTTGCCGTCCCTGGGGCGCCCTCGGAGAGCCCCGTCGATCGCTGTTGCCGCGAGGAGTCCCCGCGCGACGCGGGCCACGGACCCAATTTCCATGGCGGCGAGGTACTGTATGTCCGAGTACAGGTGTACTGTAGAGGCCTTTGTCCAATCGGCGCTCGCGATACCGGTTGCTGGACCCAATCATTTGCCACGGTGCCGACCTAAGCTTGACCTCGTCCGCCCCCTTGAGCTCAGCGCCATCGCGCGTCGCAGTGGCGGCGGCGGGGCATCCGCCGCGCCGCCGCCTGCCACCGCCACCAGCGACACCTCAGGCGCAACGCCCCACACCC